>Ga0302319_10007613_pt1 | contig 21291 bp, 18 predicted proteins | sample Bog_T0_2_FD_203319 | JGI IMG/M metagenome (GOLD analysis project Ga0302319, IMG submission 203319) | Peat permafrost microbial communities from Stordalen Mire near Abisko, Sweden - Bog_T0_2 | ecosystem: Environmental > Terrestrial > Soil > Wetlands > Peat | place: Sweden: Abisko, Stordalen Mire... | reverse complement strand
TCGCGGCCAATCGCCGCCTTCTCGTCGCCGACCGCGACGTCATTGACGCGCAGGCCGCCGCCCTTGATCTGGCGCCGCGCCTCGCCCGTGGAGGCGACCAAACCCGCGCGCACGAAAGCCGCGAGCACGCCGAGTCCCGCGTCGAAATCGCTGCCGGGAATATCGACCGTCGGCAAGCCCTCCGCAATCGCCCCTTCCTCGAAGGTTTTACGCGCCGTCTCGGCGGCGGTTTCGGCGGCGTCGCGCCCGTGCAGCAACGCGGTGGCGGCGTTGGCGAGGGTCTTCTTGGCGTCGTTGATCTCGGCGCCTTGCAGGGCGGCCAGCCGGGCGATCTCGTCGAGCGGCAGCAGCGTGAACAACTTGAGGAAGCGCTCGACGTCGGAATCCTCGGTGTTGCGCCAGAATTGCCAGTAGGCGTAGGGGCTGAGCAGCCCTTCGTCGAGCCAGACCGCGCCCGCCGCCGTCTTGCCCATCTTGGCGCCCGACGCCGTGGTGATCAGCGGCGAAGTGAGCGCGTAAAGCTGCGAAGTCCCGAGCCGGCGCCCCAGGTCCGTCCCGGTGACGATATTGCCCCATTGATCGGAGCCGCCCATCTGCAACGTGCAGCCGTAGCGCCGGTGAAGCTCCACGAAATCGTACGCTTGCAGGCACATGTAGTTGAATTCGAGGAACGAAAGCTCCTGGTCGCGCTCCAGCCGCATCTTCACCGAATCCATCGACAACATGCGGTTGACCGAGAAATGCCGGCCGACGTCGCGCAGGAATTCGACGTAGTTGAGCTTGGTTAGCCAGTCGGCGTTGTCGGGCATCACGGCGTCGGTCTTCCCGTCGCCGAAGCTGATGAAATGCGAGAACGCCTTGCGGATGCCGGCCTTGTTGTCGCCGATCTGCTCGACGGTCAGCAGCTTGCGACTCTCGTCCTTGCCCGAGGGGTCGCCGACCATCGTCGTGCCGCCGCCCATCAGAGCGATCGGCTTGCCGCCGGTCTTCTGCAGCCAGTTCAGCATCATGATCTGCAACAGCGAGCCGACATGCAGCGACGGCGCCGTGCAATCGAAACCGATATAGGCGACGAGCTCGCCCGAATGCGCCTTTTCGTCGAGCCCGGCATAGTCCGAGCACTGATGCACGTAGCCGCGTTCGCGCAGCACGGTCAGAAAATCGGACTTAGGCGTAAAATCGTCGCTCACGGGGGCGCCTCTCGAAGATTCGGGGTCCGTTTAGGGCGGTTGAGCGGCAGAAGCAACGCCCGAAGGCGCTGACAGCTTTTGGAGCCATGGCCATGTTGGCCGCATTGGTTCAAACACTTTGCCTTCGCGGTTAGGGACGTTAGCGAAAGCGCCGTGGTATCGACCTTTCGTGCGAGCGCTGCGAGCGGCAGCCTATCTCGTCGCGCATGCGATGCTGGCGTTGTTGTTAATTGCAGCGATCTCCGTGATCCAGCGGGCGCTGATTCGGACCGGCGATCCAAAACTCTTTGATTTCCTGCCTGAGCGCTATATGTTCGACAGCGTGGATATTGCGATTTTTGCAATCTCCCTGGTTTACGGGATTGTCGATGCGATAAAGGCCTTCAGTGAGAACGACGATGAGTAACTCACTCCTCCTGAGCGCGGCCCATTTGCGGAGGATGGTTGTAGTTTACGGCGCCGTGGCTGTGGCGGCGTTCTTCGTCGCGCTCCTGACCTCGCTGATTCTCGTGCGCCTTCATATCGGGCTTGGTGCGCAAGCGACTGTCTTCATTGAAGTTCTTTTGAGTATAATCGTGACGGCGTCGGTCTTGGCGGTCGGAGGATCGCTATTGTGGCGGCGGTTTGGGTTCAAAGTGGAAGCCCACAGCGAACGAAGCGCCTCGGGCGGAACCGACTTGGGTTTGACGTTTCAACAGAAGGGGGATCGTCGGCATGCGGGGTGGGCGAACTATATGACACTCGTTATACCGCCCGGACAGGCAAGAACGGACACGCGACAATCACCGCACGCCCCAACGAAGACGACTTAATCGCCCGATATTTCGCGCCGCTGGCGGGGGAGGGCGGCCTCGCGTTGAAGGACGACGCAGCGCTGCTGACGCCGCCCGCGGGCCACGATCTTGTGCTCACCGTCGATGGTCTCGTCGGTGGCGTGCATTTCTTCGCCGACGATCCGCCCGGCCCGGTGGCCCGCAAGGCGTTGCGGGTGAACCTGTCGGATCTGGCGGCCAAGGGCGCGCGTCCGCTCGGCTTTTTGCTGACCCTGGCGCTGCCGCCGGATTGGTCGGCGAAATGGCTTGCCGATTTCGTCGCCGGGCTCGGCGACGATTCGCTGGCTTACGGCTGCCCGTTGCTCGGCGGCGACACGGTGAAGACGCCGGGGCCCTTGACCCTGTCGATCACCGCCATCGGCGCGGTTCCCACGGGCCGCATGGTTTTACGCACCGGCGCCCGGGCGGGCGATCTGATTTACGTGACCGGAACGATTGGCGACGGGGCGCTCGGGCTGCAGGCGCGGTTGGGGCATTTGCCGCACATCAATGAGGCGGCCCACGCGCATTTGCTCGACCGCTACCTGTTGCCGCGGCCGCGGCTCGCCTTGGCGGACGCAATGGCGGGTCATGCGAGCGGCGGCATGGATATTTCGGACGGCCTGGTCGGCGACCTGAGCAAAATGCTGCGCGTCAGCGGCGTAACATGCGAGGTCGATCTGTCGCTCTTGCCATTGTCCGCCGCCGCCCGGGAGGCGATCGAAGCCGACCCGCGCCTGTTCGAGATTGCCGTGACGGGCGGCGACGATTATGAGCTTCTGGCGTCGGTCGCGCCTGCCGAGGCTTCCGCTTTCGAGGCGGCGGCCGGGGCGGCGCGAGTTTCGGTGACGCGCGTCGGTGAAGTTCGCGCCGGCCCGGCGCCGCCGCGCTTCCTGCGCGACGGGGGCGAGATCGTGTTCCGTCACGGCGCGTTCAGCCATTTTTGAACCGACAAACGAAAGGCCACCGCCCTTGAGCTTCGATTCCCTTGCGCTCGACATCCGTTTCGAGGTCGCCAAAGCGCTGGCGCGCGAAGTCGGCGAAGTCGCCAAAAAACGCTTCCTCGACCGCTCGTCGTTCACCATCGGCTTCAAGGGCCCGCAGGACTATCTGACCGAAGTCGACGGCGAGGTGGAGCGGCTGATTTTCTCGCGGCTGCACCAGTTGTTCCCCGAGGACGGGTTCATCGGCGAAGAGGGCGCCGGCCTCCCGGGCCATGAGGGCGCCCCGGTCTGGGTCGTCGATCCGATCGACGGCACCGCCAATTTCGCCAAGGGAATCCCGCATTTCTGCATTTCCATCGCCGCCATCGTCGGCCGGAATGTCGAGATCGGAATCATCTACGATCCGATGGTCGATGAAATTTTCGCCGCGCGTCGCGGCGCGGGGGCGACGCTCAACGGCGTGACGATGAAAATCTCTCAGGCCCAGGACCTGACGGCCGGCTCGGTCGAAGTCGGCTGGAACCTGAAAGCCGGTCCGGGCAAATATCTGGCTCTGGTCGGGCGGATGGTCGGTACGGGCGCTTCCGTGTTCCGCTGCGGTTCGGGCGCGCTCGGCCTCGCCTATGTCGCGGCGGGACGGCGCGACGCCTATGTCGAGAATTTCATCAATTCCTGGGATTGCCTCGCCGGAATCGTCCTGATCCGCGAGGCCGGCGGCTATGTCAGCGATTTTCTCGCAGGCGAGGGACTTCGCAAAGGCAATCCGTTGCTCGCCGCCGCGCCGGGGGTCAAGGACACGATCTGGCGGGCCGCCGCGATCGAAGGCCTCGTCCCTTGATTCCGATCGTCCTCGAAAGCGGCGCGGCGCGGCTCGAAGTCGCCGTCCTCGGCGCCGAGGCGCGGCGCTGGAGCGTCGGGGGCGTGGAACTGCTGTGGCGCGGCGATGCGGCGATCTGGGGCGAGATCAGCCCGATCCTGTTTCCCATCGTCGGCTGGACGCGCGACGGCGCGCGCGTAAACGGGCGTCGCTATCCGCTGGAGCTGCATGGTTTTGCCCGGCACAAGCCGTTCGAGGTGTTCGCCCGGTCCGCCGACCGCGTCCGCCTCGTGCTAGAAGATGATCGGGCGACGCGGGCGCTCTATCCGTTCCCGTTCCGGCTCGGCGTCGAATATCGCCTCGGGCCGGATAGGCTGACGATTTGCCTCGAGGTCGAAAACCCCGGCGACGCGCCCTTGCCCTATGCCTGCGGCCTGCATCCCGGCTTTCGCTGGCCGGTGGAGGGCGATGTGCGCGACGGCGCCACCGTGCGCTTCGCGGAGCCGGAGACCGGCGAGGTCGCCGTGATCGCGCCGGGCGGTCTGTTCAGCAAAGCGTTGCGCAAGCTGCCGTTTTCGGGGCGCGAGCTGCCGCTCTCCGAAGCCTTGTTCGCGTCCGACGCGCTGTGCTTCCTCGACCCCAGCAGCCGCGCGCTGCAATTCATCATGGCCGGCGGCGCGACGATCGAGATGGATTTTTCGGGCTTCGACCATTGCGCATTATGGACGAGGCCGCACGCGCCGTTCCTCAGCCTCGAAGCCTGGACCGGCTACGGCGATCCCGAGGGTTTTGCGGGCGACCTCTACGAGAAGCCGTCGATGAAGATCCTCGCGCCGGGCGAGCGGGCCCGGCGCGAGGCGACATTTCGCTTCAGCCGACAGAGCGCGTAAACGGCTCAAGCCGCCTGAGCCGGACGCGGCGCGCTTTTCCGCGTCGAGGGCGCCGCTTCGGCCGACGTGCGGAATTTCCCGGCCATCGCGGTTAGCCGCCCGCATTCGATGGCGAGCGACTGACAGGCGGCGTTGGTCTCTTCCGCCACCGACGCGGTATGCTGCGTCGTCTGATCGAGTTCGCTCAGCGCGCCGCTGACGTCCTTCAGAGCTGTGGACTGATCCAGCGCGACGCCGGAAATATCGGCGATGCCGGTGTCGATGAGAGAAATGTTTTCCTGGATGCTGTCGAACGCCGCGCCCGCCTGTTTGACGAGGGTCACGCCATTGACGACATCGTCGCGCGAGGTCGAAACCAGTCGCTTGATTTCCTTGGCCGCTTCGGCGGAGCGCTGCGCCAGCGCGCGCACCTCGGAGGCGACGACCGCGAATCCGCGACCGGCTTCGCCCGCGCGCGCGGCCTCCACGCCGGCGTTCAGCGCCAGCAAGTTGGTCTGGAACGCGATCTCGTCGATCGCGCCGATGATCGCCCCGATCTGCTCGGACGAATTCCGGATGTGCTCGATCGCATTTTCGGTCTCGCGCACGACCCGGTTGTTTTCGCCCGCTTCCATTTTCGCGCTGTCGATGAAGTCCTTGGTGCGGCTCGAGGCGTCGACCGAGCGGCCGATGGCGGACGTCAGGGATTGGACGGAACGGCCGGACCGCTCCAGCATCGCCGCCTGCAGTTCGGCTTTCCGGGCGAGATCGTCCGAAGCCGCCGAAATCTCGTTCGATCCGGCTTCGATGCCGCGGATGGAGATCACGACCGCCTCGATCATTTGCGCGAGGTCGCCCATCGAGGCGTTGAAATCGTCGCGAATCGCCGCGAATTCGCCTGAGAATCCCTCTTCCAGCCTGACAGCGAGGTTGCCTGCGGAGACGTGGCGCAGCGCCGCGGCGAGGCGGCTGACGGCCTCCGCCTGCCGGCTCCGCTCGGTTTCCCGGGCGCGCTCGTTGGCGGCGCGCTCGGCGGCGATCTCCGCCTCCAACGCCTTTTCCGATTTGAGCACGGAGCGCTCGCGCACGCTTTCCCGAAAGGCCAACAGCGCGCGCGCGATCGTGCCGGTCTCGTTGGTTTCGTCCGTGAACGGGACTTCGAGCGACGCGTCGTTGGCGATCAGCCGCTCCATCACCGCGACCAGGCGCGCGAGACGCGAGGTCAGTCCGCCCGCGATCGTCAGCGAGAGCCCGATCGCGGTGAGAATGAACGCCGCGGCAAAGGCGAGGCTGCCGTACATGCGATGCTGGAAACCGTCGATGCGCACCTGCAGGAGCCGCGCGACCTCCGCGTTGTTCGACGGCCAGAGCGCATCGACTTTGGCCACGAGCGCATCTACGGCTTCGACCAGGCCCTTGCTGTCGCCGCCCGAGAGCGCCGCGCTGCCCTTGGCGAGCGCCGCGTCGGCCGCGGCTTTCACCGCCTCCGTCGGCGCCGAGAGCGCCGACTTGGTGATGCCCGCAGCGTTGTTCTTCATCGCCGAGCCGAGCGAGGATTGCGCTTCGTCCGAAGATTGCTGCAAATGCGAAACTGCGAACGCGATGTCGACGATGCGGGACGCCGTCTCCGCCGGCTCCTGGTCCGCGGTTTTCAGCGCCACCGCGGCGGCGATGATCGCCGGCAGGCGGACGGTCGCGGCGTCCATGGCGTAAAAACTATCGAGATCGGGATCCAGGGTGAGGTTCGAATTGTCCGCGACGTTGCCGATCAGCGTCTTTCCGGCCTCCAGTCTGTCCGTCACGGTCTTCGCCGCGAGATAGGCCGACGAGGTCGAACCGGTATCCAACTCCGCGTCGAAGGCGACGCGATCGGCGATGTCCGACGCATCCGGGGCGCTCGTTCTCGCCGTTTTCGCAAAACCTGGCCAGACCTCGCCGAGATAGCGCGTCCCGTCGATTTCCCGCGCGGCGAAGTCGATGTCGGAAAAGGCCTGTGTGACGAAGGCGTAGACGAGGAACGCGATCGGCGCCAGGAACAGCGCACCGATCAGGGTCAGCCTCGAGCGGACGGACATGCGTCCGTTGATGAACTTGAACATGCGGAAATCGCTTCCTTGTTCGGGCGCGCGTCCGCCCGGGCCGAGCTACCCAGAGCATCCCGAGCTAATGCGGACCGGTCGCTTGAGGGCGAAATGTCGGACGACAGCCGAAGGCTTCGACGGCGTGATACCTCGAACCGGCGCTGCGTTGCGCCGATTCGCGAAGTCCGCGTCGATTTTGTTCGAGGCGGCTTAACAATTCCTTGCGAGTTCGGCGCCGGGCTTCGTTCGACCCTGCGGGATGAAACGGGGGTCGACATGCCGAGGAGCGGCTTCCCCCAGGCCGCCGTCGCGAGGGCCCCAAGTCGGCCTGTAGGCCGACGCTCCTCTGGTTTCGTCGGCGGGCGCAGCCTTCGCCGATTACTGCGCCGCGGCGCCGACCCGCAGCCTGTCATAGAGGGCTTTGTCCACCGGCTTGGCGTTGCGCTCGCCGAGGTCGTTGAGATGCACGCGGTAAGTTTCGCGGGCGCTCGCGGCGGCGAGCGCGGCGACGACCGTGATGCCGAAGGCGAGCGCGCCAACGATCAACGGCACGTTCTGCGAACCGGGAGGGGCCGCCCAGGCGAACAGGGCCGGCAGCAGAGCCGTCAGCATCGTGCCGATGTTCTGGGCGATCGCCATGCCCGAGACGCGGGCGCGGGTCGGGAACAATTCGGGGTAGAAGCTCGGGAACACCGCATTGTAGCCCTGGTAGACCACGCCCCACATCAGGATCGACAGCAGGAAAGCCAGCGGCGCGCTCTGGATGCTGATCGCATAGAGATAGACGAAGGCCAGCAGCCCGGCGCCGACCGAGCCCCAGATCATCGGCGGACGGCGGCCGATGCGATCCGATAGGGCCCCGACATAGGGGATGACGACGACGGCGACGACGTTGCCGACGACGGGAATCCACAGATACATCGTCTTGGTGAAGCCGATCCCATAGGCCGGCTGCACCGCATAGGCCGCGCCGAAAATTGTCGCGACGACGGGAATCACGTTCATCAGCGCCATGCAGACGACGCGGACCATGTCCGGGCCGTGGTTGGTGATCGCTTCGACGATCGGCGCCTTCGGCGTCGCGCCTTCGGCGGTCTCCTCGGCGAACGCCGGCGTTTCCTCGACGTTGCGGCGGATGAAATAGCCGGCGATCAGCACGACGACGCTGAGCAGGAACGGCACGCGCCAGCCCCAGCTGAGGAAGGCGTCCGACGGCAGCAGGTAGGCGATCGGCAGGAACACCGCCGCGGCCAGGATTTGCCCGGCCTGCACACCCTGAAGGGTGTAACTGGCGAAATAGCCGCGCCGGCCGAACGGCGCGTGTTCCAGGATCATCGAACTCGCGCCGGAGATCTCGCCGGCGACCGCGAAGCCCTGGATCAGCCGCAGCACGACGAGCAGGATGGGCGCCCAAAATCCCACCGTGCCGTAAGTCGGCAGCAAGCCGACCGCCATCGTCGACAAGCCCATCAGGAACAGGCAGAGCAGCAGCACGTTCTTTCGCCCATGCGTGTCGCCCCAGTGACCCAGCACGAAAGCGCCGATCGGCCGCGCGACATAGCCCACGCCATAGGTCGCCAGCGAGGCGACGATGGCGACCGCCGGGTCGGCCGACGGGAAGAAGATCTGCGGGAAGACCAGCGACGCCGCCGTCGCATAGATGAAGAAGTCGTAGTATTCGAGCGCCGATCCGATCCAACCGCTCGCCGCCGCCGTCCGGCTCTGATGCTTGCCCCTGGGTTCGTGTGTTGCGGCCTCCGACATGACCATCCTCCCCTTGAATTTATCTCCTGTCGTCACTAACGCCTGTGACAGCCCGTCGCAACCCTTGCCTTACGCGTCCCGCGCCCCAATCTAGTCGCGACGAAGGAGAAGACATGCGCGCGATTCGGATTCACAAGGCGGGCGGCCCCGAGGTTCTGCAACTCGACGAAGTCGAACTGCCGCCGCCGGGTCCGGGCGAGGCGCGGGTGCGCCACCATGCCATCGGCGTCAACTACCTCGACGTCTATTACCGCAGCGGTCTTTATGCGGTTCCGCATTTTCCGGCGACGCTCGGCAGCGAGGGCGCGGGCGAGGTGACCGCGGTCGGCGAAGGGGTGACCCAATTCAAGCCCGGCGACCGCGTGGCTTATGTGACGACGATCGGCTCCTATGCCGAAGAACGCAACGTGATGGCGCGTCATCTCGTGACTCTGCCCGAGACGGTATCCTACGAGACCGCCGCCGGCATGATGCTGAAGGGGATGACGGCGCAATATCTGCTGCGCCAGACCTACCGCGTTCAGCCCGGCGATGTGATCCTGGTCCACGCGGCCGCGGGCGGCGTCGGGCAAATTCTCTGCCAGTGGGGCAAGGCCTTGGGCGCGACGGTCATCGCCACCGTCGGCTCGGACGAAAAGGGGAAAATCGCCAGATCGGTCGGCGCCGATCACGTCATCAACTATTCGAACGAGGATTTTTCCGCGCGCGTCGTGGAAATCACCAAGGGGGCGAAATGCGCGGTCGTCTATGACGGCGTCGGCAAGGCGACGTTCCCTGCTTCCCTGGATTGCCTGCGGCCGTTCGGAATGTTCGCCAGCTATGGCTCGGCCTCCGGCCCCATCGAGGCGTTCAACCTCGCCATTCTCGGCGGCAAAGGCTCGCTGTTTGCGACCCGGCCGACCCTGTTCACCTTCCTCGCCGATCGCGCGCGGCTGGAGCCCATGGCGGCCGAGCTGTTCGAGGTCGTCGGCAACGGTACGGTGAAGATCGAAGTCAGCGAGGCGGCGCCGCTCGCGGAAGCCGCCCGGGTTCACACGGCGCTGGAAGGCCGCAAGACGACCGCCTCGATCGTGCTCGTCCCGTGAATTCGCGCCATTCCGGCGCCGCTTTCGTCTGTTAGGCGTTGCGTCACTTGGCGACGCGGCCGTTTTGTCTGTATAGCAGGCCCGCGCGCTGCCCCCGGGCGGCGCGAATGCAAGGCAGTCCAAATCCATGAGCGAACCCAAATTCATGAAAGCCGCCAACGACGCCGCCGCCGTAAAGGAAGAGGGATGGTGGGAAACCGTAAAGGTCATCGTCCAGGCGCTGCTGATCGCGCTGGTGGTGCGGACGCTGTTGTTCCAGCCGTTCAACATTCCCTCGGGCTCGCTCATCCCGACGCTGCTGATCGGCGATTATTTGTTCGTCTCAAAATATTCCTACGGTTATTCCCATTATTCGCTGCCGGGCCTGATCGATCTCGCGCCCTCGGCGATGCCGGGGCGGCTGTTCGGGGCGCCGCCCAAGCGCGGCGACATCGCGGTGTTCCGTCCGCCCGGCGACGCGGACGAGGATTTCATCAAGCGCGTGATTGGCCTGCCCGGCGACAAGATCCAGATGATCAAGGGCCGTCTCTATATCAACGATGTCGAGGTTCCCCGCGAAGCCGCGCCGCCCTACGAGATGTCCGACCCCTACGGCAAGCCGTCGCAGGTGCCGCATTATTTCGAGACCCTGCCGGATTCCAAGGGCGCGCCGGGCGGGGTTCGTCATGAGATCATCCAGCGCGACGGCGACGAGGGCGCCTTGGCCAATACCGGCGTGTTCGTGGTTCCGCCGGACCATTATTTCATGATGGGCGACAACCGCGACAATTCCTCGGATTCGCGGGTTGTCGGCGGCGTGGTCGGCTATGTCCCCGCTGAAAACCTGATCGGCCGCGCCGAAATCATCTTCTTCTCGGTGGAGGAAGGCTCGGCCGCCTGGCAGATCTGGAAGTGGCCTGAAACCGTACGCTGGAGCCGCATCTTCCAGCGCGTCCGTTGAGCATTTTACGCGCGCGGAGCGTGCGGAAGCCATGACCAAGCGCGTAAAGCCCGATGTTGCGACCCTGCAAGCGCGGCTCGAATATTCGTTCAAGGACGCGGACTTGCTGGCGCGGGCGCTGACTCACGTCTCGGCGCCGGTGACCAGCAGTGAGGGCCGCACCCAGTCCTACCAGCGTCTCGAGTTCCTGGGCGATCGGGTGCTTGGAATCGTCGTCGCCGAGATGCTGTATCGCGCCTATCCGCAGGCCACCGAGGGCGAATTGTCGATGCGGCTCGCCAAGCTGGTGCGCCGGGAGACCTGCGCCGCGGTCGCGGAAGAATGGGACGTCGGTCCGCATGTGGTGATGGGGCAGGGCGAAGCGCGCGGCGGCGGCCGCAAGAAGGCGGCGATCCTGTCGGACATCTGCGAATCGCTGATCGGCGCGGTGTTTCTCGATTCCGGCTTCGAAGCCGCCCGGGGCCTCGTCGAGCGCGGCTGGCGGCTGCGCATGTCGGCCGAGATTTCGCCCGAGCGCGACGCCAAGACCGCGGCGCAAGAATGGGCGCAGGGCAGGGCGCTCGCCGCGCCGCGTTATGTAGAAGTTTCGCGCAGCGGCCCGGCGCACAACCCCGTCTTCATCATCCAGATCGAACTCGACGGTTTTACGCCCGAACGCGGCGAGGCCAGTTCGAAGCGCGCCGCCGAACAGGCGGCGGCGCAGGCATTTCTCAACCGATGGGCGGCGACATGACCACGCGATGCGGCTTCGTGGCGTTGATCGGCGCGCCCAATGCCGGCAAATCCACCCTCATCAACGCCCTCGTCGGCGCCAAGATTTCCATCGTCTCGCGCAAGGCGCAGACCACGCGCGCCGCGATCCGCGGCGTGGTGATCGAAGGCGACGCCCAGATCGTGTTCGTCGACACGCCCGGACTGTTCGCGCCCAAGCGCCGGCTCGACCGCGCGATGAACACCGCCGCCTGGGGAGCGGCCTCCGACGCCGACATCGACGCCCTGCTGATCGACGCCCGCGCGGAAATTTCCTCTGCCCGCGATCAGGCGCAGTCGCAACTGCCCTCCGCCCTCACCGAGGGCACGCAGACCATTCTCGCCGCGCTCAAGCAAACCACCGGCCCGAAGGTGCTGATCCTCAACAAGGTCGACCTCGTCGATCGCCCCAACCTGCTGGCGCTGGCCGCGCGTCTCAACGCCGCCGCGACCTTCCGCGAGACCTTCATGCTCGCCGCGATCAAGGGCGACGGCGTCGAGCGGATGAAGCAAACCTTGGCCGCCATGATGCCGCCGGGGCCGTGGCACTACCCGGAAGATCAGATCGCCGACGCGCCGATGCGCGCGCTCGCCGCGGAGATCACCCGCGAAAAGCTGTTCGAGCGCCTGCACGACGAATTGCCCTATCAGACGACGGTAGAGACCGAATCGTGGAACGACCTGCCCGACGGTTCGGCGCGCATAGAACAGACGATCTACGTCTCGCGCGAATCGCACAAGAAGATCGTCATCGGCGAGGGCGGCCGGACGCTCAAATCGATCGGTTCCGCCGCGCGCAAAGAAATCATCGAGGCCAACGAGACCAACATCCACCTGTTCCTGTTCGTAAAGGTGCGCGAGAATTGGCTGGACGATCCCGAGCGCTACCGCGCGATGGGGCTGGAATTTCCGAAGAAGTGAGGGGGCGACTCAGGAGACGAGCAGAAATGACGGCTCCATTTCCGTCATGGCCGCGCTTGTCCCGGCCACTCACGTCGTGGATCATCAATACTGTGGGAAATTACCAAAACCAGATCCGGTGCTGTCGCGAGTTCTCGGCAAACCATCCGATTTTGTTAAGCTGAACGGCGTGGAGGACCGGGACAATCCCGGCCATGACGGAGCCGACCGATTCATTTATTCTTGAGCGTTGCTTAGGAGCCGACGGCGTCGACCCGAAGGCGCGGGTTCTAGCCTCGTAGGCCGGCGCACCCGGGGCGTGTCCCTGAACTACCCGGCGGCGGTCCGAACCTGCGAATGATGGGCGTAGGTGTCCCAGGCCGGCGCGTAATTATCGTCGGCCTGGTTGCCCCAAACCGTCCAATTGGGACGAACGCCGCGCGCGAACATCTCCAGATACGGTCCGGGCGAGCAGCTTTCGATCAACGGATATTGTTCGTCAGGTTTGCGGCTGTGCTCGCGTTTCCTCGTCCCCATATAGTTGACCTGGGTCCGGCCCGCCTGAAGCGTGCGGGCATTCTTCCCCCGCGTTGCAAACAGCAGCATCTCCGTGACATTGCGGAAATAAAACCCGACGCCACGGCCGTCGGAACCCCCGTCCTTGCGGATCTTGTGCCAAATCAGGTTAGATTTGTAGGTGAAGCCCCAGGCGGCGAGCACCCGTATGCCGTCCGGCAACAAGGCGTTGGGAACCCACAGATAGAGGTGAGCCGTCGGCGCGCAGATGTCCGCGACCGGCAGCGCGCCGATGTCGTCGAGCGTCATCGTGTCGTAGCGGGCAAGCCGCTTGTGCCCCGGCGCCACCTTTCCCGTCGAATTCTGGAACCGCCAGGGCGGGTCAGCAAGGACCGTTGAGAAGCGCTGCTTACCGGCCGTCTGCAAGAGGTCCTGCGCCGCGTTCATTCTATGGCCCTGTGATTCCCTGCCCAGTGTCTCACGGTTTCCCGTTTTCGCCATGGATAGAGACGTGTCCGCGCGAAATTTTACCGGCTAAAAGCAAAGCCGTGTCGATGGCCGCCAACCGTGCAAAGACGACTCGAGGGCCTGCGATGAATCCAGGAAGTTTCGAGCGACGACCCAGCCCCTGTCTCGACCCGCCGACGGCCCACTGGCTCTGACGCCGTCGGCGCGCGCGGCGATTCGCCGCCCCATTGGGTTGTCAGGGGTTTTGGGCGCAGCGCTCGGTGTCGTAGGTTGCAACGTCGTTGACGTCTGTCTGTCAGGCGGTCTTGACTGCGCGGCCGTAGGCGGATTCGCAAGGAGAGTGGATTTGACAACGTCCAAGCCGCAATTGTGGATCGGCGCCTTCACCGGTTTTTACAAGCCGGACGTACAGGAGGTCCTGGGTCTCGACGCGGTTTCCCGGTTTCTCTATTCCGCCCGCAGCGTCATCCTGGTGATCTCCGCGCAGGCGGCCCTCATCGCGGGCCTGCTGGCCATGGGCGCGGGCCGGTTTTCGACGCCCGACTTCCTGCTGGTGCTGATCGGGTTCGTCGTCGCTCATATGATCAGCAATCTGAGCAACGACTATTTCGGTTTCAAGCGCGGCCACGACACGCCCGATTCGCCGCGCATGCGCTACACCGTGCATCCGCTCGCCAGCGGCGTCCTCAATACCCGCACCCTGGTCACCGGCCTGGCGATCCTGGCGGCGATCGGAATCGCCATCACCGTGTATTTCGTCGTCGAGCGCGGATGGGTTGCCGTCGGATTCGCCGTCGCCGGCGTAGCGCTGCTGTTCCTCTACGACGCCGCGCCGACGCCGCTGAAGAGCATCGGCCTGGGGGAGGTCGCGACGCTGTTGGTTTGGGGACCGTTGATGATCGGCGGCGGATACGCGATGATCACCGGAGGCTTGAATGGCGCCGTCATTCTGGCGTCGGTTCCTTATGGCCTGGGCGTGATGAGCATACTGACCGGCAAACACGTCGACCAGATGCGTTTCGATTCCGGGCGCGGCATTCGTACATTGCCCGTGCTGATCGGCGAACCCGCGGCCCGCGCCCTGATCATCGCCTCGTTGCTGGCGATGTATGCGATAACGGCGCTCCTGATCGTGCTGGGCGAAATCACCCCGTTCGCCGCGGCGATCGTCCTGGCGGCGCCGCGCGCGCTGAACGCGATCCAAATCATGAGCCGCCCTCGTCCAGCAACGGCGCCGCCCGGCTATGTCGGATGGCCGCTCTGGTATCACCGCGCCTGTCTCGTCCACAATCGGCTGTTCGGATGGGTTTTCATCGGCGGACTGGCGTTTGGCGCCGTTTGGCGATGGGTTCAGCCTTGACCGGCCGCCGTGGCGCGCTTGCTCCCTGGCTGGGTCGCATCGCGGCCCGGCGCTGCGGGGATTTGGTTTGAGCTTCAGCGCCATCCATCGGCGATTTCAGTTGCGTTTCCCGGGCGGCGACGTCGGCTTGGCGTTCGCGGTCGTCGCCGATGTCGAGCGCTACGAGGAGTTCCTGCCCGGTATCGGCAGCGCGCGCATCGTCGAACGCGGCCCGCATCACTGGCTCGTCGACAACACCTTCGGGTTCGGCCCGCTGCAGGATCCGTTTCGCAGCCGGGCCGATTTCGATCCGCCGCGGGAATTGACCATTCGCTCGAGCGAAGGGCCGTGGCGCAACCTGCGGATCCGCTGGCAGGTGCGGCAGGACGGCGGCGACTGCGTGTTGACATGCGACGCCACGCTCGATTTTCGCTCACACCTGTTGGCCGCGCTCGCCAATGTCACGATTGTCGAAGCCGAGCGCCGGGTGAAGGCGGCTTTCGAGGCGCGGATCAAGAAGATGGCCGGGAATGCATGACGTTCACCGCGCCGCGCGTCAGCCTCACCCGCTCGCCGCGGATAAGGCAAGCGGCAATGCGCGCCGCTCATCGTCGACCGCCCCGAGCACCTGCTCGGCGATGAAACGCGCATATTCGGCGACCTGCGGCATGCCCATCAATTCGCCGAACGTGCCGCGCGCCAATGGGCCGGCGATGAACAGGTTCGGCGAGGCGACGCCCAGGGCGTCCATGGCCCGGCCCTCCAGCGAGGTCCTCAGCCCGAGCCCGGAAGAGTCGAGCGCCACATAGCGTTGGCGGGCGAGTTCGCCAAGGAACGGTTGCGTGCGTAGAACGTCGCCGTGCGCGGGTCCGGTGGCGACGATGATGCGGTCGAAGGCCTGTCGCGTCGAGGTATGACGTCGGACGTCCTCGAGTTCGACGACGAAGCCTTGGCGGTCGGCTTCGACGGTCCCGAGGCGGGCCTTGCGGATTTCGAGCGAGCCCGCGGCGAGGCGCCGGTCCAACACCGCGTCGATTTGCGGGGCGGCCCGAAAGCGGTGGACGTCCCAATAGGGTCGCAGATGGCGCACCACGCGCCGCCGCGCCTCAGGCGACAGCGCGCGCCATATCTCCCCGCCGTTGACGCGGACGGCGTCGAGAACCGGATGCCATGTCCGTCCCGCCGCGACGGCGTCGCGCACCGCGCTGCGAATGCGCGCCAGCAGTTGCGTGGCCTCGCGCGCGGGGCTCGACGAAAAATCGCCCTCGGCCGGAAACGGGCGCGGCGCATGGCCGCGCGAGCGCAGACCGCGACGCGAAATCATCGTGATCGGTCCTTCATGGCCGCGCGCGTCGAGCGAGGCGGCGATGTCGGCGGCCGTGAGACCCGTGCCGACGATCAGCAATCGATCGTCGCGAGCGACGCCGTCCAACGCGTCGTCGGCCAGACCATTGGCGACGAGGCGCGGGTCCGCGGCGACGCCGAGCAATTGGCGAGGAATCGACGGGGCCGGGTGAGTGGTGGCGATGACGACGAAATCGGCCCGGCGCGTCTCGCCTGCGCCCGTGGCGAGGCGCCAGCCCGAGCCGGCGCGGGTGACGAAGACCACGACGTCGGCGACATGCCGCACCCTGTGTCCGGCGACGAACGGCCGCAGAGCCTCGTCGACATAGCGGCCAAAATCCTGCCGGCGCGGAAACGCCGCGCCGCCGCTCAGCGCCTGAGGGTCCGTGGCCAGCGCGCCGGATGTCTCCAGCCAGCGGGCGAAATGAGTCTCGTCGTCGGGCAGCAGCGACATCCGCGTCGCCGGCACGTTGATGCGATGGGTCGGATCCCGGCCGCCATAGGCGAGCCCCGCGCCTAGCTGGCGGCGCGGTTCGAAGACGACGATATCGGCCGCCACGCCCGCCCGCGCCAGATGATAAGCCACGGCCGCGCCGGTAAAACCGCCGCCGATGATGGCTACATCCGTCATGACTGCGAGGCCTGCGCGAGCGGCGGGCGTCCGCCGGCGAGAATCTCGCCGAACGGGCCCGTATTGACGAGATGGGCCGCCGAGGCGATCGGCGTCTTCAGCGGCAGGAGCGGCAACAGCAGTTCTCCCACCCGATAGGCCTCTTCGAGATGCGGATAGCCGGAGAAAATGAACGTGCCGGCGCCGATGCGGCGATATTCGTCGATACGCTCCGCCAATGTGTCGGGATCGCCGACCAGCGCCGTGCCGGCGCCGCCGCGCACCAGGCCGACGCCGGCCCAGAGATTCGGGGCTATCTCCAGCTTGTCGCGGCGACCGCCATGCAACTCGCTCATCCGCTTCTGGCCGACCGAATCCATGCGCGCGAACACCTGTTGCGCATTCGCTATGGTGGAATCCTCGAGCTTCTCGATCAGCCGATGCGCCGCGGCCCAGGCCTCGGCATTGGTTTCGCGCACGATCAGATGCAGCCGCACGCCTAGCGTCACTTCCCGGCCCAGCTTCTCGGCGCGGCGGCGCACGTCGTCGAACTTGGCGGCGACGTCCCTGGGCGGCTCGCCCCAGCTCAGATATTTGTCGACAGTGCGCGAAGCCACCTCATGCCCCGCCTCCGATGATCCGCCGAAATACAGCGGGGGATGCGGACGTTGCACTGTCGGGAAGGACACGCGCGCGTCCTCCACCTTGATGAACTCGCCCGAGAAGGTCACCGCTTCGCCGCCGAGGATGCGTTTGTAGACGTTGAGGAATTCCTCGCAGGCGCGGTAGCGCTCGGCATGCGACCAAAACAGACCGTCGCCGCGGTTTTCCGCGGGATCGCCGCCGGAGACGACGTTGATCAGCACGCGCCCGTTGGAGAGCCGATCGAGCGTCGCCGTCATGCGCGCGGCCTGCGTCGGCGACAGCACTCCGGGCCGCACCGCGACGAGGAAGCGCAGCCGTTCCGTCAGCGGCGCCAGGGCCGAGGCGAGCAGCCAGGAATCCTCGCAGGAGCGGCCGGTCGGGATCAAAACGCCCTCAAAGCCCAGCGAATCGGCGGCGACCGCGATCTGTTTCAGATAGGGGAAGCTGGCTTCGCGGGCGGTTTCGGGGGAGCCGAGATAGCGGCCGTCGCCGAACGTCGGCAGGAACCAAAGCGCGCTGATTTTTTCTACGGCCGACATGCGAATTATCCTTGGGTTTCTGCTGTGCGGCCGAGCTGTGCAGCGGGGCCGGACAGCCGGTCGAGATCGAGACGTGACGAACAATTATTTTGTCTATAGTCTTTGTCAAATGATCTTTTTTGCGTCACAATGAATCCGGCGCCGGCGCCAAGCGCGGTCGCCCGAATCTCTCCATTCCGAGGCTCATTTTGACGCAACGCATCATCGACATCCGCAATCGGCCGGCCTTCCTGCACGATTTCTACGGCGCGCGCCGGGGAACGCCCGAATTCGAAACCGCCCGCTGGCTCAATACCCGCACCGGTTCGAACAACGTCGAACATTTCGTCCGTTCGCAGACGGAGGCGGGCTATCTCGCCGAAGTCCGCGAAAGCGGCTTCGTCGCCTCGGTCGTCATCGGCCGCGACACGCCGGGCATTCGCAACGACAATGACGAAATCCATGCCCTGGTCTCGCGCCACGCCGAATTGCTCGGCGTCGGCTCCGTCGATCCGCTGCGACTCGGCCGGCGCACGGTCGAGGAGGCCGAGCGGGCGATCAAGACGCTCGGCTTGCGCGGGATCAATCTGGAGCCGGGTTTCGGCGCGCCCGCGCTGCATTTTGACGACCGGGCTTTGTCGCCGGTCTACGAGGCGCTGCAGGATTGGCGCGCGCCGGTGTTCCTGATGACCGGCCCGACGATTCCGGATCTCGCCTTCAACGACCCATCCGCGATCGGCTGCGTCGCGCGCGCGTTTCCGCGGCTGCAAATCGTCGTGCATCACGGCGCCTGGCCGCGCGTCGACGAGATCATCGGCGTCGCCTTTCGCTACGCCAACGTCACTCTGGTTCCGGACATGTACATTTTCCAGCCCGGCGGCCGGCTGTATGTCGAAGCGGCGAACGGCGCGCTCGGCGATCAGATCGCCTTCGGTTCGTCGTACCCGTTCCGCGCGATGCGACAATCCGCCGACGACTACGCGAAACTCGGCTTCAAGGACGCGGTTCTGGACAAGGTGTTTTACGCCAACGCCGCGCGTTTGCTTGGCGTCGCGTAACGGGGAGGGTCGAGCCGTCACTCCGCGGCTCGACCGTCTATCCGTCTCAACGGCGGCAAAGGCGCGGGCGCATCCGCGCGTTCCGCCGTTTCGGGAACCAGACCCAGCGGCAACGCGGTCTCGGACTTGAGTTCCTGCAACTCGAAATAGGAGGAAACGCGGCGCAGCGGCATGAGCGCCGTGAGGCGCTGATGAAACGCTTCATATTGCCGGACATCGGCGACGACGACTCGCAGGGAGAAATCGACGTCCCCCGCCAGACGATGGAATTCGAGCACTTCCGGCATGGCGCAGATCGATTTGATGAAAGTGTCGATTGTTTCCTTGGAATGGTCGCCGGTCTGGATGTTGACATAGACCGCCACCCCGAGGCCGACTTTGTCTGCAGACAGGATCGCCACCCGCTTGCGAATGACGCCCGACAATTCCAGTTTCTGAATACGCTTCCAGCATGGCGTCGCCGACAGACCGACCGCGTTGCCGATCTCGGCGACGGTCGCGGTCGCGTCCCGCTGAAGAATCCTCAGAATCTTGTGATCAACTGCATCCACTTGAGAGAGCCTCGTCGCCTTTGGCGATTCTAACGGCGCTTGGCGGCCGCGTTTTTTTGAGCATCGGAGCCGTTTTATATGTATATCTTATCGATGGATTTAGTCAATTAAATCTTCCGCGTCTCAGAGGCGCTCGCCAACGTCCCCGAGGCGTGAAACGCTCAGCTCCAGGCGTGCAACGGCGGGTTCTTCCCATTGAGAAAATAATCGCCGAGAATCGCGTATTTCCAGCGCACGGGATCGTGCAGCGTATGGGTGCGGGCGTTGCGCCAGTGGCGATCGAGGCCGTTTTCGGCGAGCGTCGAGCGCGTGCCCGCGAGCTCGAACAATTTGTTCGTCGCCTCGATGGCGATCTCGGTGGAAAGCACCTTGGCTTCGGCCGTCACGACCTGTGCCCAAGCGACGTTTTCGGCGCTGGGGGCTTTGACGGCTTCGTCGATCGCGCGCCCCGCCTTTTCCAACAGCGCCTGCGCCGCGTGCAGCCGAAGCGTCAGTCCACCGACCGCCTGGATCGTGTAGGGGTCCTCGAAGGCGTGGTCCTTGCCGGAATCGACCCACGAGCGGCTCTTGGTGCGGACGAAATTGACGGTCTCGTCGATGGCCGCCTTGGCGATACCGGTATCGACGGCGACCTGGATGATCTGGAAGATCGCGCCATCGGCCGTCGGATGGTCATAGCCCTTGTAGCCCGGCACGAGATGGGTTTTCGGCACTTTCACGGAATCGAGAATGACCGTGCCGGAAAGCGTCGTGCGCTGGCCGAACGACGACCAATCGTCGATCACCGAAAGCCCTTCCGCGCCGCGTTCCGCGATCGCGTACCAGGCGCGGCCCTCGCCGTCCAAGGCGACGATCGGCACCAGATGGGCGAGCAAGGCGCCCGTCGCGTAAAACTTGCGACCGTTGACGACGACATGGTCGCCCCCGTCCTCGAAGCGCGTCTCGAAATCGACGGCGCGCTTCGAGCCGAATTCGGAAAAGGCATTGCCGAATCGCAAGCCCTTCAAGACTTCGCCGAACAGCAGCGCCTGCTGCTCCGGGTCCGAGACGGTGCGAACGGCGGCGACGACGCCGATGTGGTTCTGCGCGACCTGGCCGATCGAAGAATCCGCGGCGGAGATGATCTCGATGACCCGCGAAATCGTCGCATAAGACAACTCCGGTCCGCCGAACGCCTTGGGCACGTTGAGCGACCACAGGCCGCTCTGCGAAAAGGCGTCGAGTTCGCGCACCGGCCATTCGCGTTCGCGGTCACGCAACGCGGAGCGCACGACGAAATCCGCCGCCAGCGCCTCGGCGACCTCGATCGCCTCCGCGTCGTCCTTGATGATATGGGCTCGGCTTTGCGGCCGCGCGATGGGCGGAACCGGTTTCAGTTGTTTGACATGGTCATTCATGGCGACTTCCCTCCGACTTAGGCCGCGCGCGCGCGACCGAGATAAAAATCTTTCATGCCGTCGCGAGCGCGGAGCGTGGCGGCGTCTTCCTCGTGCGCGGAAACGCCGTTCTCCAGCACCACCGCGCGATGGGCGTAGGCGAGCGCGACCGCGGAATTCTGCTCGGCCACCAGAATGGCCAGGCCTTCGTCCTGGTTGAGGCGCCTCAGCGTGCGAAAAATGTCCTGAACGATCATCGGCGCGAGCCCCATCGAGGGCTCGTCCAGCGTTAGCAATCGCGGCTCGGCCATCAGAGCGCGTCCGATGGCGAGCATCTGTTGCTCGCCCCCCGATGTCATGCCAGCGGCCGCGGGGCGGCGCTCGACCAGCTTTGGAAACAATGCGTAAACGCGCTCGAGGTTGCGCGCCGTTCGCGCCCGTGAAAACCCCGCGCCGATCGCGCCGGCGATCAGATTCTCCTCGACGCTCAGCGTTCCAAATACGCGCCGTCCCTCCAGCACCGGCACGAGCCCACGGCGCACCAGATCGCCCGGCGAGCGGCTGAGAATGTCGACTCCGTCATAGCGGCCGACTTTTGCGCGCGCTCGGCCCCGGAGCGCGGGAAGCAGATTCGACACCGCGCGCAAGACGGTCGTCTTGCCGGCGCCGTTGGCGCCGAGCAGCGCCACGATTTCGCTCGCGCGAACCTCGAGA
>Ga0302319_10007610_pt1 | contig 21299 bp, 21 predicted proteins | sample Bog_T0_2_FD_203319 | JGI IMG/M metagenome (GOLD analysis project Ga0302319, IMG submission 203319) | Peat permafrost microbial communities from Stordalen Mire near Abisko, Sweden - Bog_T0_2 | ecosystem: Environmental > Terrestrial > Soil > Wetlands > Peat | place: Sweden: Abisko, Stordalen Mire... | reverse complement strand
ATCCCGCCTTAGTCCGATTTCGCTTCCGGCGCAGATTCTGCTGGAGCAACGGAAGGGCTCGCAATCAATCGCGGCGGAGGACTTTGTAATGCCGCGACGCGTTTGTATTCTTTCAACATCATGAGGCGGCTAATTACCTTATCGGTGCGAACAGCGATTGCGGCCAACACCTTGACTTGCTGCTCGATCACTTCGGGCTCGTAGGCCTTATCAAACAAGTGCCATTCGTGCTCAGCCAATGACGCTAACCCGCTAATTGTTTCAGAAATTTTCTTAAAGCCCGTGATTGCGGTGGAGACGTCACTGGCTAGCTTTGATAATTCAAGTTGCGCTGCTTTGCCGTCGGACGTTGCAGTCGAATAGGGGTGATTGCGGACAATCTCAAGCACATTGTTGAAGCTCCGCAGTATAGTTTTTACAAAGCCAAGTGTGGCGTCCGCGGTTTCAGTCACTTGCTGCTCATGTTGCAGAAGGTCCTGCCATGATGGATTCCCCCACTGTAGCAATTCCTTTCCAAGCGGCGCCCGATGGAAACGCAGTTGTGCCATTTTGGCGGCGCGCCACAGGATCCAAGTGTAATTCGTCAACTCAAGGACGGCCTGTTCCTCCGACTGACCGTTCGGTTTCCATTCGTCAACAAATCCGGCGTGCAGTTTGTCAAAGTCCTCCGGCGATTCCCAAGGCAACGTGAGTTCGTTGGAAAAGACACCGTGGCAAAGCGCGTTCTTGTTGCCTGCCTTTTTTGAACCTGCAGTGGCCTTCTGCTTTGGGTTGTTTGCCGAAGTGGATGGACCGGCATCCTTTTCGGCAATTTGTGCGTTAGTTTCGGTATTTTGAGCGTTAGTTTGAGTATTCGACATTGTGTATCTCCTTTATAAAAGTTGTTATATTTTAATATTCGACGCTTTCGTCCAGTATTACTTATTTTAAATATTTATATTAAGTAACGTGGAGTGTAGCCAGAGTACCCCGGCCGTATTTGTTGTCAAATAATAATGATTTAAATTAACGGATCGCTCGCGCGAAACGCCTTCGCGAGACAACTAAGGATTGAGGCTTTTCTAATTCGAAATGTGGCACCGCGCCGATGTCACCCTTATTATTAGGGTCGCGGAAAAAATCGTGCGCCTGAAAATCTGGCTGCACAATTATCATCATGCATAGGAGGGTCATTCGGATTCTGCGGTGCAGTCCTTTAGCGCCGCTTATAAACATCCTCGATGCGCTCGATGTCGTCCTCGCCGAGATAGCTGCCGGTCTGCACTTCGATCAATTCGAGCGGAATTTTACCCTTGTTCGCCAACCGGTGGACGCTACCGATCGGAATAAAAATCGACTCGTTTTCGTGCACCGGACGCACGTCCTTGCCGATGGTGACCTCGGCGGTGCCGCGCACCACTACCCAATGCTCAGCGCGGTGGCGATGCTTTTGGAGCGACAGCACGCCGCCCGGATTGACGACTATACGCTTGACCTGGAAACGCTCGCCCATGTCGATTGACTCGTAATAGCCCCAGGGCCGGTGCACGCGCTTATGATCGGTCGCCTCGGCGCGCTTGTCGGCCTTGAGCTTGGCCACCAGTTCGCGCACTTCCTGCGAACGCGCGCGCGGCACCACCATCACGGCATCGGACGTGCTCACGATGACGAGATCCTTGACCCCGACCACAGCGGTGAGGCGGCCGTCGGAATGCACCACGCTACCGCTGACATCCATGGTCACCACCGGGCCTTGCACGATATTGCCAGACGCATCCGGCGGCGTGATGTCGAACAGTGCGTCCCAGCTTCCGATGTCGGACCAGCGGAAGGAGCCCTCGACCACCGCGGCGCGGTCGGTTTTTTCCATCACGGCATAGTCAATCGATTTCTGCGGCGCGCTGGCGAAAGCCTCGGGGTCGAGCCGCAGGAAGCCGAGATCGTCGACCGCATTCGTAACCGCGGCAACAATGGCTTGCGCCATCTCCGGCTCGAGGCGGGCAAGTTCCGCGAGCAGCACGTCGGCGCGAAAAAGGAAATTGCCGGAATTCCACAAATAGCCGTCACGCATATAGCGAGCCGCGGTGGTGGCGTCAGGTTTCTCGACAAAACTCTTGACCGCATGCACGCCATTCTTCTTGCCGTTTTCGCCGATGGCTTCGCCCGGCAAAATATAGCCGAAACTGGTTTTCGGCTCGGTCGGCTTGATGCCGAAGGTGACGATGCGGCCGGCGTCGGCGGCTTCGCGTCCGACCAGACAAGTGTCGCGGAATTGCGGCACGTCGAGAATGATGTGGTCGGCGGCGAGCGCCAGCACTACCGCGTCCGGATCGCGCAGCCTGGCAATTTCGGTCGCCGCCGCGATGGCCGGGGCTGAATCCCGCCGCATCGGCTCGATCACCACGGTCGCCTTGACGCCCACTTCCTCGGCCTGGCGGCGGGCGAAAAAATGGAAATTCGGGCCAGTGATGACGATGGGGGCGGCAAACATCGGGTCTTGCACCCGCAACAGGGTTTCCTGGTAGGTCGAGCGCGAGCCGACCAAAGGCAGGAACTGCTTGGGCAAAGCGTCGCGCGAAACCGGCCAAAGCCTGGTTCCAGCGCCGCCAGCCAGCAAGATGGGGATGATGGGCGACGGCATGATGTTGGCTATGGCGAGGCTCTTGGGGGCGCTATGTTGGGGCCGGGAATCGTCTTAAGGCAGTTCCATCTGTCTGACTATCGGTAGCGTTGCGGAGGCCTTAAGTCCATTCACCCGAAGCGGCTGCACCCCGGTATCCGATGATTCAGCGCATCCTTACGGTCGGCGGCTTTACGCTGCTTTCGCGGATCACCGGGTTCGCCCGTGACATTATCCTCGCCGCGGTGCTTGGCGCCGGGCCCGTGGCGGACGCCTTTTTCGTGGCTTTCCGGCTGCCCAACCATTTCCGTGCCATTTTCGCGGAGGGCGCTTTCAACGCGGCCTTCGTGCCGGCCTATGCCCGCATTCGCACGCAAGACGGCCCCCAAAGCGCCGGGCTTTTTGCCGACCGCATATTCACGCTGCTATTGGCGAGCCAGATCGTCTTGTTGGCATTGGCGCTTCTGTTCACCCCCGCGGCCATCGACCTGCTGGCGCCCGGATTTGCGCGCGATCCGGAGCGTTTCGCGCTCGCCATCGAATTCACCCGGATTACGTTTCCCTATCTGCTGCTGATCACGCTGGTCACGCTCTATGGCGGGATACTTAATGCGCTGCAGCGCTTTGCCGCGGCTTCGGCCGCTTCCATTTTACTCAACCTGTCGATGATCGTGACGCTGGCGCTCGCGGCATTCTTCCCGACCGCCGGTCATGCCGCGGCTTGGGGCGTGCTAATCTCTGGGTTCCTTCAGGCCATGCTGGTCGGCGGCGACACTTGGCGGGCCGGCGCGATGACCGTGTTGCGTTGGCCCGAGCTCGATGCCGATGTGCGAAAATTTTTCCGCGCGCTCGGCCCCGCCACGGTGGGATCCATGGGAGTTCAGCTCGCACTGTTTGCCGATACGATCATTGCGAGCTTTCTGGCGGCCGGCGCGCTCTCTGCGCTCTATTATGCAGACCGGCTTAATCAACTGCCAATCGGCGTCATCGGCATTGCCGCCGGCACCGTGATCCTTCCCGAAATGTCGCGCCGTCTTGCCGGCGGCGATGACGCCGGCGCCTCGCATGCACAAAACCGCGCGGTCGAGTTCACGTTGTTGTTTGCGATACCTTGCCTTGCCGCCTTCGTCGTCATTCCAGAACTGATCATGCGCGCCATGTTCCTGCGCGGCGCATTTACGGCAGCCAATGCGGTCGAAGCCGCCCACACGCTGTCGGCCTATGCGGTCGGCCTGCTGCCGTTCGTGCTGATCCGCAGCGTTGTTGCGACATTTTTTGCGCGCGGTGACACCGCGACGCCGGTGAAGGCCGCGCTGATCGCGGCCGCCGTCAATATCGGCTTTAAGTTCCTGTTGATGGGTCCGCTGGCGCAGGTTGGCCTGGCACTTGCGACCTCGATCGGCGCCTGGATCAATCTCGGCCTTGTGATGTGGTTTGGCCTGCGCGCCGGCCACCTCCAGTTCGACGAGCGCTTGCGGGATTCGGCCATCAAGCTCGCGGCCGTCGGCGCTGCCTTGGCTGCCCTATTGTGGATCTGCCAGGGGCCGGTCGCGCAACTGTTTGCGGGCTGGGAACGGCTACGCGATGTCGCGACCCTGGCGGTATTGGCAGCCATTGGCGGTGGCGCTTATGGCGGCATCATATTCGCGATGTTCGGCAAGCGTTGGTTGATGGCTTTTCGGGCGCGCTGAGCCGAAAGGTTCTCCGCTACAGGCAAATTTGCCGCGCGACGCGAAAATTTTACATTGTCGTCAGTGGGTTGTTGCCCATTATGCCAAAGGCCAATTGGCCGCGCCCATTGCGGAACTCGCGCGGTGGACATACTTGGACGCCACCGGTATGGGGACAGGCTCCCTTGAAGCACGCGGCGGCGGTTCCCATGCATATTTCCATCAACGCGACTTTGTTGAGGTCCTTGCGCGTGAATTGGCGCGCTGTGGCGCGTGTCCTGGCTGCGCTGGCGCTTGCGACTTTGGTCGTAAGCTGCGGCGAGAGCCCGCCAAAAGGCCCGCCGCCGCCGCCGTCAGTCACGGTTGCCAAGCCAGTCAAGCGCACGGTTTTCGATTTCGACGAATATGTCGGACGCTTTGTCGCGGTGAATTCGGTCGAGGTGCGTGCCCGCGTGTCGGGCTATCTCGACAGCGTGCATTTTAAGGACGGCCAGACCGTCAAGCAGGGCGACCTTTTATTCACCATCGACAAGCGGACATTCCAGAACGCGCTCGACCAGGCGCGCGCCAATCTGGTGCAGGCCAAGTCAAACCAGGCTTATACGGAATCAGATTTCACGCGCGGCCAGCAACTGGTGCGCGACAAGACCATCACCGACCAGACTTTCGAGCAGCGCTCGCAGGCCTATCGCAACGCCCAGGCTGGGGTCAGCAACAATGAGGCCGCGGTCCGGCAAGCCGAACTCGACATGGAGTTCACCGAACTGCGTGCGCCGATTAATGGCCGCATTGGTGACCGGCGGGTGTCGCCAGGCAATCTGGTCACCGGCGGCACGGCCGGCAACACCACACTGCTCGCTACCATCGTGTCGACCGACCCGATCCGGCTCGAATTCACTTTCGATGAGGCGTCCTATCTGCGCTACGAGCGATTGTCGAAAGGCGACGACGACATCGCCAGCCGTGGCGCCGGCACCAAGGTCGCGCTCAAGCTGATCGACGAGAACGATTTCGATCACGAAGGCCACATGGATTTCGTCGACAATGTCATCGATCGCACGACCGGCACCATCCGCGGCCGCGCGGTGTTCGCCAATCCCAAAGGCGTCTTCACGCCAGGCATGTTCGGCCGCGTGCGGGTCCCGGCATCGCCGCCTTATGAAGCGCTGCTGGTGCCCAATGTGGCGATCGGCACCGAGCAGGCGCGCAAATTTGTGCTGACCGTCAATGCCGAGAACACCGTGGTGTCAAAATACGTAACGCCGGGCCAGGTCACGGCGGACGGCTTGCTCGTGATCAAGGACGGGATCGGCCCCGACGACCGTATCATCGTGAACGGACTGATGCGGGCGCGGCCCGGACAAAAAGTGACGCCGCAAGAGCAGGGCGCGGCGCCCGCGGCATCTGGCGGCGGCCTGCCGCAAAAACCGAAGTAGCGGCGGCAACAGGCCATGCGCATTTCGCATTTCTTCATCGACCGGCCGATCTTTGCCTCGGTGCTCTCGATCGTTTTCATCATCCTCGGCGGCGTTGCTTTTCTGCGCCTGCCGATCGCGCAATATCCGGAAATCGCGCCGCCCACGATCACCATCGTCGGTCAATATCCGGGTGCCAGCGCCGATGTCGTGGCCTCGACGGTCGTGACGCCGATCGAAGAGCAGATCAACGGCGTCGAGAACATGATCTATCTGTCGTCGAACTCGACCGCGGACGGCAAGTTCACGATCTCGGTCACCTTCGATCTCGGGACCAACCTCGATATCGCGCAGGTCCAGGTACAAAACCGGGTCGCCATTGCGCAGCCGCGGCTGCCGGCGGATGTGCGCAATATCGGCGTCACCGTGAACAAGAGTTCGCCCGACCTGATGATGGTCGTGCACCTTTATTCGCCGGACAAGTCGCGCGACACGTTGTTCATATCCAATTACGCGACGCTCAATATTACCGATGCTGTAACGCGCGTCGACGGCGTGGGTTCGATCATCGTGTTCGGCGCGCGCGATTACGCGATGCGCGTCTGGCTCGATCCCGACCGGCTGCAATCGCTAGGCTTGACCGCGAGCGACGTCGTTACCGCGTTGCAAGGGCAGAATGTGCAGGTCGCGTCCGGCGTGCTCAATGAGCCGCCGGAGGATAAGCCGGGGGCTTTCCAGATCAACGTTCAGACGCTGGGCCGCCTCGCCAATGTCGACGAATTCGGCAACATCGTGGTCAAGCAAACGGCCGATGCCGTGGTGCGGATGAAGGACGTTGCCCGTACCGAACTCGCGGCTCAGGACTATTCGACCAATTCCTATCTCGACCGCAATCCGGCGATTGCGCTCGGCATTTTCCAGCGGCCGGGCTCGAATGCGTTGTCGACCGCGACGGCCATCATCAAGACCATGGACGAGCTGGCGGCGCAGTTCCCCCCTGGCCTAAAATATACCATCGTCTACAATCCGACCCAATTCATTCAGCAATCGGTCGATGCGGTCGAATCGACCATCGGCGAAGCGATTGTCCTGGTCGTACTCGTCGTTATCTTGTTTTTGCAAACTTGGCGCGCCGCGGTTATCCCAATTGTCGCCATTCCGATTTCGCTGATCGGCACGTTTTTCGTCATGGCGGCGGCGGGCTTCACGCTCAACAATCTTTCGCTGTTCGGCCTCGTGCTGGCCATCGGTATCGTGGTCGATGACGCCATCGTCGTGGTGGAGAATGTCGAGCGCAATATCGAGCGCGGCTTGTCGCCGCACGATGCCGCCGTCAAAAGTATGGAAGAAGTCGGCGCCGCCCTGGTCGCGATCGCGCTGGTGTTGTGCTCGGTCTTCATCCCGTCGGCCTTCATTACTGGAATTTCGGGACAGTTTTACCGGCAATTCGCGCTCACCATCGCCGGAGCCACCGTTATATCCTTGATCGTGTCGTTGACATTGTCGCCGGCTCTTTGCGCATTGTTGCTCAAGCCACACCACGATACTGAAGCTGGGCATTGGTGGAGCCTCCCGATCCGCAAGTTTTTCGGCTGGTTCAATTATTATTTCGACAAGCTGACGCGCGGCTATGGCTGGCTGTCGGCACGCCTGGTGCGGTTCGCGGTGCTGATGCTGGTCGTATACGCCGTCGTGATCGGCCTCGGCCTCAACGAATTTCGCAAGACGCCTGTCGGCTTTATTCCGCAGCTTGACCGCGGCTATCTCATCATCGTCACCCAGTTGCCGCCCGCGGCATCGCTTGCCCGCACCGACGAAGTCAACCGGCGCGCCGTTGAAATCGCCTTGAAGGTGCCTGGCGTCGCCCATGCCGTAAATATCGTGGGATTTTCCGGCGCCACCTTCACGAGCGCGCCTAATGCCGGTGCCGTCTTCGTGACGCTCGATCCGTTCGAGGAGCGCGCGGGTGATCCGAGTAAATCGGCGGCCGCGATCCAAGGTCAACTATTTGGACGGCTGGCGGCGATTCAAGAGGGCCAGATATTCGTCGCCGCGCCGCCGCCGGTTTCCGGCATCGGCAATGCCGGTGGCTTCCGCATGATGGTAGAGGATCGCGGCGGCAGCGGGTCGCAAGCCCTGCAAGGGGCTGTCTACGCCATGATGGGACGGGCGGCGCAGACGCCCGGGCTCCTGCAGGTCTATTCGCTGTTCGAGAATTCGACGCCGCAGCTATATCTCGACATCGACCGCACCAAGGCGCAGTTGCTGGGGATCAATATCCCGGACGTCTTCTCCGCGCTGCAGATTTATCTCGGCTCGGCCTATGTCAACGACTTCAATCTGTTCGGCCGCACCTACCGCGTCATGGCGCAGGCGTCGGGCGAATTCCGCAACGACACGAGGGATGTTCTCAACATCCGGGTTCGCAACAATACCGGTGACACAGTTCCGCTTGCGGCATTCACCACGGCGCGCTCGATTACCGGGCCTTATCGCGTGCCGCGCTACAACCTCTATCCGGCGGCCGAGCTCGACGGCGCCGCGGCGCCCGGCTATTCGCAGGGCGAAGCCATCAAGATCATGGAAAAGCTGGCCGCCGAAACGCTACCGGCCGGATTCTCCTATGAATGGACCACGCTGGCGTTTCAGCAAATACGCGCTGGCAACACCGCCATCTTTGCCTTCGTGCTCGCCGTCATATTCGTGTTCCTGGTGCTGGCCGCGCAGTTCGAGAGCCTGACGCTGCCGCTCGCGGTGATCATGATCGTGCCGATGTGTCTCATCGCCTCCATCGTTGGCGTCGTCTTACGCGGTCAGGACAACAATATTCTCACGCAAGTAGGCTTCATCGTGCTGATCGGGCTTGCAGCCAAGAACGCGATTCTGATCGTCGAATTCGCCAAACAGTTGGAAGACGGCGGCCGCAACCGTTTCGATGCGGCGGTCGAAGCGGCGCATCTGCGGTTGCGGCCGATCCTGATGACGTCGTTCGCATTCATTTTGGGCGTGACGCCGTTGGCCTTTGCGGTCGGTGCCGGCGCCGAACTGCGCCAATCCCTCGGTACGGCGGTGTTCTCCGGCATGATCGGGGTCACCGCCTTCGGCCTGATCTTCACGCCGGTATTCTACGTAGTGTCGCGCTGGATCGCGCTGCGTGCCGCCGGCAAGCCGGTCGCGCCGCCGGCGCCGGCAAGATCGTCCAAAAAATGAACGCCATGAAATTCGGCTTCGGTCAGGCGCTTACCCGCAAGGAGGACGACGCGCTATTGCGTGGCGCCGGCTGTTACGTTGCCGATGTCGCACCGGTGGCGGCCTTGCATGCGGTCATGCTGCGCTCGCCGCACGCGCATGCGCGTTTCAGCATTTCCGAACTTGGCCGCGTGCGCGCCATGCCGGGCGTGCGCCTGGTGCTCACCGCCGCCGATGTGGCCGAGCTTGGGCCCTTGCCAACACCCGGCGTGCTCGACGCCGACACCAAGGTTCCGTTTTATCCGATCCTTGCCAAGGACATTGTGCGCCATGTCGGCGACGCAACCGCTTTTGTGGTTGCCGATACGCTGGAGGCCGCCAACGATGCGGCCGAAGCAATCACGATCGATTGGCAGCCGCTGCCGCACGTGATCGGCGCGGTTGCCGCGCTCGCAAATGGCGCGCCGCAAGTATGGCCCGACCGGCCCGGCAATCTCGCTTTCGAAAAGGACATGGGCGACGCGCGCGCCACCAAGGAAATCTTCGCTAAGGCTGCGCGCACGGTATCGCTGACCATCATCAACCAGCGGCTGGTGACCAATTATATGGATACCCGTGGCGTGATCGCCGAATATGACGGCGAGCGCTGCACTCTTACGCTCGGCAGTCAGGGCAGCCACCTCATCCGCGACATCATCTGCGGCGTGCTCAAAAAACCGCTCGACAAGATGCGCGTGATAACGCCGGATGTCGGCGGCGGCTTCGGCACCAAATTGTTTCCCTATCGCGAATATGCGCTTGCCGCGACAGCGGCCGAGCGCCTGCGCAAGCCGGTGAAATGGGTGTGCGAGCGCAGCGAACACTTCCTGGGCGACAGCCATGGCCGCGACAATATCTCGACCGCCAGACTTGCGATCGACGACAAGGGCCGCTTCCTCGCGCTCGATCTCGATATCGTCGCCGATATGGGCGCCTATTTGTCGTGCTATGGGCCCTTTATTCCCTGGCTCGGCGTCGGCATGGCGACCGGGGCCTATGATATTCCGGTGGCTTACATAAGGCTGCGCGGTAGCTATACCAACACGGTGCCGGTCGATGCGTATCGCGGCGCCGGCAGGCCGGAGGCCTCCTATCTGATCGAGCGGCTGGTCGACGCCGCGGCGCGCGAACTCGGTACCGCGCCGGATGCGCTTCGTCGCAAGAATCTCATCAAGCCGAAGGCGCTGCCCTATGCGACGCCGACCGGCAAGGTCTATGACTCGGGCGATTTCGCCGGCACACTCGCGCGCGCGCAGGAACTTGTCGATTGGGACGGTTTTAACAAACGCGCGGCGGCGTCGAAACGCGCCGGCAAACTGCGCGGCATCGGCATCGCCACTTATATCGAGGCCTGCGGCGCCAACGGGCCGGAGACCGCGCTGGTACGGCTCGGTCGCGACGGCGGCATCACGGTGCTGATCGGCTCTCAGTCGACCGGACAGGGCCACGCCACTTCCTACGCGCAACTGGTGGCCGAGCGGCTCGATCTGCCGCCCGATCGCGTGCGCGTGGTGCAGGGCGATACCGATTTGATCGCCACCGGCGCCGGCACCGGCGGCTCGAGCTCGATCCCCGTGGGCGGCGTCTCCGTCGACCGGGCGAGCAAGACGCTGGCCGAACAACTCAAGCAACTTGCCGCCGACGCGCTTGAGGCCGCCAGCGGCGATCTGGAAATTTCCGGCGGCGCAATTCGGATCGCCGGCACCGACCGCGCGATTTCATTTGCGGATTTGGCCACCCATCCTCAAGCGACGCCTGACAAATTGCGTGCCTCGAGCGAGTTTGCCACCGACCTGCCAACATTCCCCAACGGCACGCATATCGCCGAGCTTGAAATCGATCCGGCCACTGGCGAAACCTCGATCCTGCGCTATGTGATCGTGGACGATTTCGGCGCGACGCTAAACCCGCTGTTACTCGCCGGCCAGGTGCATGGCGGCACCGTGCAAGGTATCGGCCAGGCTTTGATGGAAGACACCGTCTACGATACGGCCTCCGGGCAATTGCTCAGCGCCAGTTTCATGGATTACGCCATGCCGCGCGCGGCGCATGCGCCGGATTTCATTTTTGAGACCCGCAATACGCCGTGCAAGAACAATCCACTTGGGGTCAAGGGCGCGGGCGAGGCCGGAGCCATTGGCTCGTGTCCGGCAATCATCAATGCTGTCGTCGATGCGCTATGGCGAGCCTATGGCATCTCCCACATCGACATGCCGGCGACGCCGCAGCGGATCTGGCATGCCATCGAGAAGGCCCGGAAAATGGGCGTTTCCTGAATCATTCGTGGTCACGGAATCGTGAATATGCTAGGCGTCATGCCGTATCGGGAATAACCCGGTCGGAATGGTGTTAGCCGGAGACTGGGTAAGAGCCACAAGGGGAGAACTATATGAAATTCGCTACTGCGTTTGCGGCAGTTGCCATCATCGCGTTTGGAGTGACGACGGTTCTTGCGCAGCAGGACCCGATCGCCGCCCGCAGGGCCTTGATGAAGGCCAACGGACAGGCCGCTGGCGCGCTGGCGAAAATGGTCAAAGGCGAAGCGCCGTTCGACCTCGTCACGGCGCGAAAGTCGTTCGCGACCTTTGAAGACGCGGCCGCCAAGATGCCAGCGTTGTTCCCGGAGAATTCCATGACCGGCGGCGAGACCGCCGCCGCACCAAAAATCTGGCAAGACACGGCGGACTTCAAGGCCAGGTTCGTCAAATTTGGCGAGGACGCCAAGGCTGCCGCAGCCTCGGTGAAGGACCTCGATACACTCAAGGCTGCGTTCCCCGTCATCGGCAAGAATTGCGGTGGGTGCCACGAACTCTACCGTATCAAGAAGAGCTGAGCTTCGCCGGTTATCTGGCGGCAACAAGGGCGGCTGTCCGTGAGGGCGGCCGCCCTTTCGTTTTCCGGATAAATGAATAGGATCGCGACGGCGCCGGGAGGCCTAAGTCATGCTGCGCAAGCTAATCGTTGCCGCGATTGCGGCCGGGACCGTCGGGCTTGCTGCGTTCTGGTTTCTCACAATTCCACAAGTCGTGCCGGCGAGCGCGCTATCCCCGCACACGCCCGATCTCGCCAACGGCAAAGAAATATTTTACGCCGGCGGTTGCATATCATGCCATGCCGTGCCCAAACAGGACGACAACACCAGGCTCGGCGGCGGGCTGGCGCTGCGCTCTCCCTTCGGCACGTTTTACGTTCCCAATATTTCGTCCGATAAAAAGGACGGCATCGGCGGCTGGAGCGAAGCGCAATTCGTCACGGCATTGAACAAAGGCACCTCGCCCGATGGCGAGCATTATTATCCGGCGTTCCCCTATACGTCCTACCAGCACATCACGTTTGACGATCTGCGCGATCTGTTCGCTTTTCTGAAAAGATTGCCGCCGGTCGCCGGTCGCGTGCGCGATCACGATCTGCGGTTTCCCTTCAACATCCGCCGCCTGTTGGGCGGCTGGAAACTTTTGTTTCTCGACGGCGAACCATTCAAGCCAGATCCGGCGCGCTCGGCGAAATGGAACCGCGGCGCCTATCTGATCAACGGTCCCGGACACTGCGCGGAATGTCATTCGCCGCGCAATATGCTGGGCGCAATCACCGCGGGCCTGCGCTTTACGGGAGGGCCGGCGCCAGACGGCCAGGGCGGCGTTCCCAATATCACCCAGTTCAAGCTCAAGGATTGGTCGGTGGCTGACATCGCCGACACGCTCAATACCGGCATGACGCCGGACGCCGACAGCGTCGGCGGCAGCATGGTCGAGGTTGTGCGCAATACCTCGCAACTCAGCGCCGCGGACCGCGAAGCCATGGCGACCTACATCAAGTCGCTGCCGCCGGTTGAAGGCCTTGCAAGGCCGAAGGCGAAATAGCCGGGCGACAATTCCGGCTATGGAGGCAATGTAAAGCGGCCTGTCGGGATTGTTTTCAATGAATCTTCTCAGGGCCATCGGCTTCAAGCTGATCTCGGCGCTATTGTTTGCCGCGATGTCGGCCTTCGTGCGCCAGCTCGGCGACGTGGCGCCGGTCGGGCAAATGGTGTTCTTCCGAAGCGCCTGCGCCATTCCGCCGGTCCTGCTGATCTATGCATTGCGCGGCGAGTTGATGACCGCGGTGCGTACCCGCCGGCCGCTCGGCCAGCTCGGACGTGGCGCGCTCAGCGTCGCCGGCATGTTCACCAATTTCTCCTCGCTGACGCGGTTGCCGCTGGCCGACGCCACCGCGATTTCTTTCGCCTCGCCGCTGATTACGGTGGCGCTGGCCGCCGTTATTTTGAAAGAAACCGTGCGCCTATATCGCTGGAGCGCGGTGCTGGTCGGCTTTGCCGGCGTGATCGTGATGTTGATCCCGCATTTCGATCTTAGCCATTATGCGACCGCCGGCGCCGCCAGCGTGGCCACCGCCGGCTCGATATTCGCGATAACGGCGGCCTTCTGCAACGCCGGCACGGTGATCCAGACCAGGCGGCTGGCGCAAAGCGAGACTACATCGTCGATCGTGTTTTATTTTTCGCTGGTGACCGCATTGGCCGGTGCGGTGACGCTGCCCTTTGCCTGGCACACGCCGACCGGTTCCGAACTCGTCATGCTGATTTCGCTGGGTGTTTTCGGCGGCATCGCGCATATTTTTCTCACCGAAAGTTATCGACATGCCACCGCCTCGGTGATTGCGCCATTCGATTACAGCGCGATGCTGTGGGCGCTGCTGCTCGGCTATTGGGTATTCGGTGAATTGCCGAGCGCGTTGGTCTATCTCGGCGCGTCGATCGTCGCCGGCGCCGGCCTGTTCGTGATCTGGCGCGAGCGCCAGCTCGGCCTGCAGCGTGCGCGCGAGGCGGAAGGGCCGCGCCGGCCGGAAATCTAGCGCGCGGAACTGACTAAGTAAGTTTAAATGTCTGATCCGAATAGTCGATCGTCAGGCCGATGCGGCCTTCGTTCAACGACCAGGAAAAAATCTCGTAGGTCCGCATGCCGCTTGAATGCATCGGATCCGAATCCATGATGCGGCGCGCGCTCACCAAATCATCCGCCCTGATAATGATCATCCCGAAGGACGGCGCGGCCGCTCCGGGAACTGACATGGGGCCGGCGCCAAACAGGATGCCCTGTTTTTCGAGGCCGATCTGGTGCTCAAGGTGCTTTTGGAGATGGCGCTTGATCTCTTCGAGCGGCGCCGCCGGTTTGGAAAAGACCACCCAAAGCTTTTTCTTGAGCATGCGGGCATGTAGTTCGTCGGCATCCATTTTGCGCTCGCTTTTTTTGAAGCCGCCTTGATGCAACCCGCCCGGCGCGATTGTTACGTCTGGAACGCCTTGAAGGTAATGATGGTGCGCGTGTCCTTGATGCCGGCCACGCATTGCACCTTCTCGTTCACGAAGTGCCCGATATCGGTTCCGGCCTCGACATAGAATTTCACCAGCAGGTCGAAGTCGCCGGCGGTCGAATAGACTTCGGAGGCGATCTCGGCTTCCGCCAGCTCGTTGGCCACCTGATAGGCCTTGCCGAGCTCGCATTTTATTTGCACGAAGAAGGGTGTCATTTTGCAGCCTCCAATTGAAAGCAATCCAGCAAAATCGCGGCGCGCATGCAAGCCGCGCGTAGCTTACCCTTTGCTCACCCTTGCCTTAAAGCGGCCTGCGGACTAGGTATTGCGCAGCAATCTCGTGGGGTGTCCGGCTTTTGCCGGGCTGAGAGGCGGTCCGCGCCAACCCAACGAACCTGATCCGGGTCATGCCGGCGGAGGGAGCAGAGATGCACAATACTCCCGCTGTTTGCCTGACGCTTTATCGCGCCCAATCGGCCGCGAATGTCACGAATTTATAAAGGCCAATGAATGGACGCCGATCTTCGCCTCTATGCCCTAATCGATCCCACCGTTGCCGGCGGACGCTCGCTCGGCGATTTGGCCAAGAAAATCGCCGGCAGCGCGACGCTGGTGCAGCTGCGCGACAAGCACGGCTCGACGAGGGTCTTGGTGGAGGAAGCGCGCGCGCTCACCATGGTACTGGCGCCGCTGGACATCCCGCTCATTATCAACGACCGCGTCGATGTCGCGCTGGCGGCGGAAGCCGACGGCGTGCATATCGGGCAGGACGACATGTCGCCGGCCGACGCAAGGCTTTTGCTCGGGCGCACGGCCATTATCGGGCTGAGCATCAAGACCCTGGAGCAGGCCGCCGCCGCGCCGCTCGACCTGCTCGATTATGTGGCGATTGGCGGCGTCTATGACACGTCCTCCAAGTCAGACGCCAAGACCCCGATCGGGCTTACGGGATTGCGCGAAGTGGTGCAGGCGATCCGCGCGCGCAAAGCCGACCTTCCGATTTGCGCCATTGCCGGCATCAACGAGGCCAATGCCGGTGACGTGATTGCGGCCGGCGCCGACGGCGTGGCGGTGATTTCCGCCCTGTCGCTTGCGCCCGATCCGGAAATGGCGGCGCGCGCGCTTCGCAACGTCGTCGATGTCGCACTGTCACGGCGGTTACGCGGATGACCGCTATTGCCGTCACCATAGCGGGCTCGGATTCGAGCGGTGGCGCCGGCATCCAGGCTGATTTGAAAACCTTCGCAGCGTTAGGCGTTTATGGCGCGTCGGTGATCGCGGCGCTGACCGCGCAGAACACCAAAGGCGTGACCGCCATCCACGACGTGCCCGGCGATTTCATTGCCGCGCAAATCGACGCGGTGTTCAGCGATCTCGATATCGGCGCCGTCAAGATCGGCATGTTGTCACAGGTGGCGGCCATCAAAGCGGTAGCGACAGCGCTCGGCCGCTACCGGGCAAAAAATATCGTGCTCGATCCGGTTATGGCGGCCAGTACCGGCGCCACGCTGCTTGCGATCGAAGCCATCAAAGTGCTGCGCCATGAACTCTTACCGCGTGCGCTGGTGGTGACGCCGAATTTGGCGGAGGCGGCGGCGCTCACCGGGGCGTCGCCCGCGCGTAACGAAGCGGAAATGGAAGTGCAGGCGCGTCAAATCTTGGCGCTCGGCGCGCTTAACGTTTTGATCAAAGGCGGCCATGGCAGCGGCGATGAAAGCGTCGATCTGCTGATCGGGCAGGGTGACGTCGTTCGCCTGTCGGCCAAACGCATCGCCACCAAAAATACCCATGGCACGGGCTGTACGCTGTCGTCGGCGATTGCCGCAGGTCTTGCCAAAGGCCTCGATCTTGCCGCCGCGGCGCATGATGCCAAGGCCTATGTCACAAGCGTCATCGCCGCCGCCGACCAGCTTGAGGTCGGTCATGGCCACGGGCCACTGCATCATTATTACGCGCAATGGAGAGACGAATGACGACACGCCGCAGTTTCATCGCTGGCGGGGCCGTTGCCGGGGGCATGATCGCCGCGCCGGCGGTGGCGCGCGCCCAGACGGTGAAATGGCGCATGGTGACGTCGTGGCCCAAGCGCTTGCCGGGGCCGGGCCTCTCGGCGGAGCGCATCGCCGATCGCATACGCGCGCTGTCAGGCGGACGGCTCGACATTTCCGTATTCGCGGCCGGTGAAGTGGTGCCGGCCTTCGAGGTGCTGGACGCGGTCGGCAATGGCGTTGCCGATATCGGCCATAGCGCTTCGTTCTACTGGCAAGGCAAAATGCCGGCGGCGGCGTTTTTCACCACCGTGCCGTTCGGCCTGACGCCGTCCGAACACGTCGCCTGGATCGAGGCCGCCGGCGGTCAGGCGCTGTGGGACGAACTTTACGCACCCTTTGATGTCAAGCCATTCATGGGCGGCAACACCGGCGTGTGCATGGGCGGCTGGTTTCGCCGCGAGATCATGAGCCTTGCTGACTTGCGCGGTCTGAAGCTGCGCTCGCTTGGTCTGGGCGGCGAAATCTATCGCCGCCTTGGAGCCACGCCGCAAACCACACCGTCGGCCGAAATACTTTCCAGCCTGCAATCGGGCGTCATCGATGGCGCCGAATTCGTCGGGCCCGGTACCGACATTGCGCTTGGCCTCTACCGCGTCGCGCCGTTTTATTATTATCCGGGTTTTAACAAACCCAACGGCACCGGCGAATGCATCGTGGCGTCGAAAAGCTGGCAAACGCTTTCCGCCGACCTCAAGGCGATCGTCGCGCATGCTTGCGCGGCCGAAGCCAATTTCGCGCTAGCCGAAATGGAGCAGCTCAACGCGCAGGCGCTGGCCGCGCTGGTCAAGGATCACGGCGTGACGCTGGTCGCGTTTCCCGCCGATCTGGTGGCGGCTGCGCGCACCCAAAGCCGTGACGTGCTCGGCGAATTGGCGGGCCGCAGCGCGGTCACCGGCAAGGTGCATGCCTCCTACACTGCGTTCCGAGAACGCACCGCGCTTTGGTCGCGGGTCTCGATTGAATCGGTACTGCGCGCGCGCGGCGTCTGACGGCTCCAAAAAGCGGTTTTTCGCCACATCCAAGCCACTGATGCGACAGGGATTTTATGGTTAACCCAGCCTTAACGATTCTCGGTCTTTGTTAACGGTCAAACGCGGCCTGTGGACGCGTCGGCGGCGTCGCCGGTTTCAAGTTTTAACTGACCAGTCAAAGGGCTGAAAACAATGATGACCAAACTGATCCGAACCGGCATCGCAGTCGCCGCTCTGCTCGTCGCGCCAATGGCCGCGCTGGCAGCAGACTTGCCCCAGCCGAGTTACAAAGCGCCGGCCTATAGCGCGCCATCTTATGCGAACTGGACAGGCTTTTACGTCGGTCTCAATGGCGGCTATGGCTTCGGCACCTCCGACTGGGCCGCGCCGGCGGCGAGCCTTAGCCCGAAGGGCGCCCTGTTCGGCGCCACGCTCGGTTATAATTTCCAGACCGGCGTATGGGTGTGGGGCGTCGAAGGCGACTTCGACGTATCCACCATGAAAGACAGCATTGCTTGCGGCGGCGCCGGCGCTTGCGAAACCAAGAATAGTTGGCTCGGCACCGCGCGCGCGCGGCTCGGCTATGCCGGCTGGAATAACTGGCTGCCCTATATCACTGGCGGTGTTGCAGGCGGCGAAATCAAGGCCGACGATGCCTTTGGCTCGGCCAGCAAGACCAAAATTGGCTACGCCTTCGGCGGCGGCGTCGAATATGCGATGTGGACGAATTGGAGCGTCAAACTCGAATATCTCTATGTCGATCTTGGCTCATTCGATTGCGGCGTCTCCTGCGGCGCCATAAGCGATTCGGTCAGTTTCAAGTCCAACCTGATTCGTGCCGGCCTAAATTACCGGTTCTGATCGCCAAGCATATCGCCAGACGAAAAGCCTCGGGGCAAAACCCCGGGGCTTTTTTCATTGCTGTTACTGGCCAGCGCCTAATAATTCCCCGCCACGACTTTCTGCCTCTGCTCGCCGAGCTTGTCGATGCCGAGCGTGACGACATCGCCGGCTTTGAGAAACACAGGCGACGGCTTCATGCCGAGCCCAACGCCCGGCGGCGTGCCAGTGATGATGATGTCGCCTGGCTCCATGACGAAGAACTGCGAGCAATACCAGACGATATGCTCGGCGCCGAAGATCATGGTCTTGGTGTTGCCGCGCTGGCGCTTCTCGCCATTGACGTCGAGCCACATCGCGAGGTTCTGCACATCCTTGATCTCGTCCCTGGTGACGAACCAGGGCCCGATCGGCCCGAAGGTCTCGCAGCCTTTGCCCTTGTTCCACTGGCCGCCGGAACGGCCGATCTGAAATTCGCGCTCGGACACGTCGTTGCCGAGGAAATAGCCGGCGATGGCTGCCTTGGTGTTTTCCTTGGTCAGATAGCGCGCGCGTTTGCCGATCACGATGCCGAGTTCGACTTCCCAGTCGAGCTTGATGGAATCCTTCGGAATGATGGTGTCGTCGTTCGGCCCGCAAATGCAGGTCGGCGCCTTGTTGAAGATGATCGGTTCTTTCGGGATCGCCATGCCGGCTTCCGCCGCGTGGTCGGAATAGTTCAGCCCGATGGCGATGAAATTGCGCACGCTGCCGATGCAGGGGCCGAGCCGCGGCTTGCCGCCGACCGGCTTCATGCGCTTGAGATTGGCCTTCTTGATCTTGGCGAGGCCGCCGGAGGCCAGCATGGCGCCGTCAATGTCCTTCACGATGCGCGACAGATCGCGAATTTTGCCGTCATCACCGATGATGCCGGGCTTCTCGCGGCCGGGCGCGCCATAGCGGACGAGCTTCATACTGTTCTCCTTGGGCGAAGGGCTTTGGGGCGAAGTGCTTTTGGATGGATCGAGGTCGGGGCGGATCATGCGACGGCGGAGGGGGGCGACGCAAGGCGCCTTGCGCCGATCACTTCCGCGATATCCGGAATCTATAGCGGTCGGTGTTTGTGCGTGGCCCGCTAAGGGCACCGCGCCGGGGGGCCGGTGGCGGCCTGCGTAATTCCACGCACCGGCCGCTTCATAATCGCGAAAGGAATTTGCTGCAGGTTTGCGCCGCTGGGGCGGGGATGTTTTGAGCTCAGGAGTACGAGTTATGAATAGCCCTATCTTGCGGATGGCAACCAGCACGACGGCGGTCCGCGGAGGATTTATCGCGGCCGGCTTGACGATTGCCGGCATCGTCTTTTTCCAGTCGATTTCGGTCGTGACGGCCTGGATCGTAGCCCTCGCCATTTAGGCCAAGGGGATCGAGCGGCGTAGCGCAGGCGACGCGCCACAGGCCGCTATTTGTCGCTCTTCAATTTATAGAGCTGATAGCCGGCATCGGCGATGGATTTTTCGATCACGTCGCGCGACAGATTGTTCGGCGGCTTGGCGTCCGGCTTGACCACGCCGACGGCGTGCCAGGGGCGGAACTTCGCCGGCAGCTTATGGCCGCCTTGATCGTCGGAAAAGGCGCGCAGTTCGCGGTTGGCTTCGGATTTGAAAATGAAAATATTCATGGATGGTCTTTCCGCGGAGGTCGATCCGCTCAAGCGCGCCGCGAAAGAGTATATAAGCTGTATATAGGCTTAATACCGCATCGTCACAAGGTACGAGGGTATGCGTATGCCTGCGTGCGGACGCAATCGAAAACAGTATCCGGCGCCACAGCTTGCAATTTAATCCACAGCCGCCGTATCGCCGCGCCGCCAAAGCGCGCATGGTGAACCATGGCACTGAACTTTCCAAACCCCAGCCGCAGCTACGACGCCACGCGCAACGCCGTGCATTTCTGGGGTCACGATCAGTCGAAGGAGACGTCGTTCTACATCAGTGCCGATGCCTTGCAGCGGCTGGCGCCTGGCGCCGCGCGCGACGAAGGCGCACTGCTCGCGGCCTTCGACCGCAATTGCCCGCGCATCCGTGACGCTGCCGCCAAAATCTACGGCAGCGGGAAAAAAGGCGGCTCCTACGATCTTCACTCGTCCCACTTCTGAGACTGTGAGACACCTCATCTGCGAAACACTCTTACTCCTTGGGCACCATGACCATTCCCTTCACACAGCACTTCGACGCCCGCCTTCCAGCGGTAGCAAACCCCGTTCGCATCACCTCGTTTTACGACGCTCAGGTGTTCACCCGGCGCTGGGTGATCCGCGACAAGGATCCAAGCCTTAAGGTCCTGCTGCGCAAGCTTGAGAAAGCCAACAGCGCGGCGCTGATCGAGGAGGCTATGGGTAACTTCAAGCGCGAATTATCGGTTCGCGCGCTGCTGCCGAGCGACGCGCCGTCGACTTGAACGAAAATTTTCGCTGAAGCGGGCCAGTCGCTCCCAGTGCACCAAGCCAGGTGCACTTGGCCTAGTGTATGCCCGGCTGCCGGCGCCGCGCGATCATCAGAATGGCGATGTAAAGCAGCAGGCCGCCAGCGGCGACCAGCATCCAGTTCTGCGCATCGATGCCGAATATTTCGAAATCGCCCGTAAGCCAATTCATCACAGCCGGTCCAATGTCATGCATCGCGCATTCCTGCGAGCGAAATTCATTCTAGACCCCGGCAGGCTGCGACTTCCGTAAATTGCGAATAAAATACGCGCGCTTTCGAGCAAACAGGCGGTGACCGCGCGGTTTGTTTGGTTAGCGAATGCTACCGAATACCGCCGTATTTCGACGATCAGTTTCACGATCGGATAAAGTGGCGCGCATATAATCCGTGCGTTGATCGATGCGAGCGGGCGCCATGCGCGGCCGAACACGCAGTATAGCCGCGCTATAAGGGGCAGGCTGGCGGTGCGATCGACGGAGGATCGTTATGGACACCAAATTGGACACCATGCCGGAACCGGAGGCTATCGAACGGCGCAAGATTACGCGCCACCGTACGCTCAAGGCCGGTAGCATCAACTTCAACAAGGATGGCAGCATCGACTGTCGCGTACGCAATTTGTCGGAGTCCGGCGCGTTGCTCGAAGTCGCCAGCCAGGTCGGCATTCCGGACGATTTCGTGCTGGTGATCGAACTCGATCACTTCAAGCAGCCGTGTCATGTGATCTGGCGCACATTAAAGCGCCTGGGGGTC
>Ga0302319_10007605_pt1 | contig 21303 bp, 12 predicted proteins | sample Bog_T0_2_FD_203319 | JGI IMG/M metagenome (GOLD analysis project Ga0302319, IMG submission 203319) | Peat permafrost microbial communities from Stordalen Mire near Abisko, Sweden - Bog_T0_2 | ecosystem: Environmental > Terrestrial > Soil > Wetlands > Peat | place: Sweden: Abisko, Stordalen Mire... | reverse complement strand
AACAAACCATCGTCAAGCTGGTTGTGCGCTTGTTTGTAATAGGCGTCGATACCCGCCTGCAATCCCGGCGCAAGTTTTTGGCTGAGGCCAACATCATAATAATCCGCGCGTTCGGCTTTCACCGGATCATCCTGGTCCGTGGCCGACGCGTTCGAGGTGCCGTTAAACTTCGCCACGCTGTTGGCGGAAACGCTCTCCGCGGGCGGCGGAGTGAAATAGCGGGAATATCCCGCATGCAAGGCGGTGGAATCGACCGGTTTGTAGATGACGTTGATGCGCGGGCTCAGTTGGTTTTCATTGTCGAAGGATGAATTAAACACATCGAACCGGCCGCCGTAATTGACGGTCAACTTGGAAAACATTTTCCATTCGTCCTGCAAATAGAACCCATAAAATTCCCCATTGAGTGAATTATTATCCACGACGGGATAGGCCGGTCCAAGCGCGGCACCCGTGATGGGATCGACATTGAAAACCGTCGTAGTCGAGTCCGCCTGGACAAACTCCCCCAACAAGAGCGCGCCGCCGCGAATCGTATGTTTGTCGCCCAAATCATAACTCGCATCGGCCTGCACTCCCCCCGAAACCAGGTTGCGGTCCACGTCGCTCGCCACGCCGTTGTTCAAAACCAGATCCCCGACGGGGTCCGGCATGAAATGCACGTCGCTGTTGCGGCCAAAACTTGAAACCTGAAGATTCAGATCCGCAACCGATTTTTGGTAGGTGAACACCCCGTAATAATTTTGCTCCTTCTGATTTTCATTCAGATTCGCCGAATTGAAAGTGGCTGGCAGCCCCGGGGCGGCAAAATAGTTCGATTGGCCCGGGGTGTTCGGCACCTGGAAATCACTGTAAGATGCGCTGCCCATGAAGCTCACGCGACTGGTGTCGTCGATGAGGTAAGACACATACGCAAACATTTTTTCCGGATCCGTCGTGTCATGGATCGCATCGTGGCTGGCCGTAGGATTCTCGATGCCCAAATCATTGTGATCGTAGCTGCCATCAATGAAGTAATTCCACTTTCCGTCCGAACCTCCGTATTCAAAGCTGGGCCGGACCGTGTCGTAGCTGCCCCCATAAACTTCCGCCTCCCCACCGTTTTCAAACGCCCCGTTCTTGGTTTTGATATCCACCACTCCCGCGGTGCGGAAGCCGTAAGCGGCCGGCAACGAGCCGGTGATCAGTTGCATGCTTTCGACGAAACGGGGATCCAATTCGAGTCCGAATCCGGTGATACCTTCCGGCAAGAGCACATCGTTAATCCGATATTGCAGGTTGGCGTGTTCCCCGCGGACATGGAGATCGCCGTTCGCCGCCGAATCCTGCGCCACACCCGGCGCACGGAGAATGATTTCGTTGAACGGCGCATTGGCGCCCTGTGAGATGGAACCAATCTGTTCTTTGTTGATCTTATAAGCGGTCGCCCCCAGATCCGGGATAATTTGGTTGCGCGCTTGATCCAATTTCCCAACTACCGTTACTTTGCCCAAGTCAGTCACATTGGTGGAGGCTCCCGGCAACGCTGGGGCTGCTGGCGGCGAAACATTGTTCGTTTGCGCCAGGGCCGTTTCACCGCAGGACAGGGCCAACAGTGAAATGATTGACCAATAAACATTACTCTTTTTTAAACTGCTATTTATTTCTCTCTCCGCAAAAACTTTCATAATTCAATAAGTTAAAATTTTCAAACACACTTCCGCGAATCCGGGGTGGTTTCGCGGTTTGTGAACGCCAACGGGCGCACACAAACATCAGGCTTTATTTGGAACCATTTTCAGGCACGACAAGTCATGCCCAAATTGGACTGGAATTAGGAAACCGTGCAAGGAGAGGGCGGCGCGCGACCTGAGGGAAGAAAGGCAATGACGGAACTGCAATGAAAGACAATAGGACTGGAAGAGTATTCGATCGGTGTGACCGGCACCGTTAATGAGTCGCCAAATGAAGCCGACTCGACGTTTCCATGGGCCACGGCCGCAATCGCGCAACTGTCGTTTTCCGGAATCGATCCGCCATGAAGCCAGGCATGAAGGGGCGTGCAAGTCTCGGCCGCCAGCAGGAACAGCCACAGCGTCAAAGAAAAACCCGCGACCACAGCGTGAAAACGCCGGGCGGCGGGGCGGTTTATTGGGAACGTTCCGTAACGCAAATCATTTGCAATATACCAAATCACTTTGCGCGCGCAAGGCTGATTAATGATTTTTATTAGCTGGTGGAAGCCAAGGTATTGCGAACAATCGTGGGGCTGCTGGCCACGATTATATCGAAAACTCGCGCGAATTAGGCCACTTAGGTGCCGGTTTTAAGTTCCACCACGTCGTGCGGGGCCGCTTCGCGCTGGCCGGCGGGACTTACCCGGATGTAACGGGCCTTTTGCCGAAGTTCGTCCAGGTTGGCGGCGCCCAGATACCCCATGCCGCTTTGAATGCCGCCGATCAATTGCGCCAGTACGCGATCCACGGAGCCGCACGATTCCTTAAGGGCCTCAATGCCCTCCGCCGCCAGTTTACGATTATTGTCGGCTTTGTCATGGCCATACCGCGCCGCGCTGCCGGCCTTCATCGCCGACAAGCTGCCCATGCCCCGGTATTGTTTGTAGACCTTCCCGCTGATTTCCACGATGTCGCCCGGGGATTCGTTGCAACCGGCAAAAATGCCTCCGCAAATCACCGCCTGCGAAAGGGTCAACGCCTTGACGATATCACCGGATTTGGTGATCCCGCCGTCGGCTAGAATCGAAACCTTTTTCTTTTCCGCCGCCCGCGAGCAAACGTAAAGCGCGGTCATTTGCGGAATGCCCACTCCTGCCACCATGCGCGTGGTACAAATCGAGCCAGGCCCCTGCCCTACTTTGATCGCGTTGGCCCCGCAATCCGCCAGGTATTCCACGCCCGCTGCGCTGGTGACGTTGCCGGCGATGATCGACAGCTTCGGAAAAGCGTCCCGCAAAACCTTTACCGTATCGCCAACGCCCTGACTGTGCCCATGGGCTGTGGAGACTGCCACGGCATCCAAACCGCGTTCGACGAGGCCACCCACGTGAGTCAAAATCCGGTCGCGATCCAGTTCGCCAAACGCATTGCGCGTGGCCGAAACCGCCGCACCGCAAATGAGACGAAAATGACTGTCGCGCGCGGGCTTGAACTGCGCCTTGCGTTCCTGCGTGATTCGCTCCACGTCGCTTAGCGTAATCAAACCGTGCAGATGATCGGTTTCATCCACGACGAGCAGTTTGTGGATGCCCAAATGTTCATTGAAAAACTTGTCCGCCCGGGCAATCGGGTCCTTGCCCAATTCCTTCTTCAAGATCGTATGCACGTGGGCGCGTGGCGTGAGGGCTTCCATTACTTTCCGCATGGCGTAACGGGGTTTGACCACATGGCCCGGGAGCAATCCGACCAGCAGGCCGGTTTCATCCACCACCGGGAACGTGCTGAAACCGAATTTCCGTTGCTCAATGAGTTCAATCACGTCGCCGATAAGTTGGCCGGGAGAAATCTTGATCGGTTCCTGGATCAAACCGTGCACGTGGTTTTTAACGCGGCTCACCTCGGACAACTGTTGCTTTTCCGGCATGTTGTAATGAATCAAACCGAGAGCGCCATTCAGGGCCATGGCGATCGCCATGCGAGACTCGGTAACCGTGTCCATGTCCGAAGAAATGATCGGAATATTGACATGGAGATGATCGGTCAGGTCTTTCTCCAGGTTCGTGTTTCGCGGCAGAATGTCCGAATACTGGGTCGCCAGGGTGATGTCATCGAACGTCAAACCAACGTTGCTGTTGGCGGCAAAGAACTTGTCCGCCGGAAAATAGAACGAATCGTCGAGAGCTGGATTGTTGCGCGTGACTGCCATGACAGAAAATGAAGCCTGACCCCCGTCTTTGACAAGAAAATTCTGCACGGAGCGGCAAAAACGGCGGCGGGACAAAATGCTTCCAAACGCCTAAAACCTTGAGGAATTCAAAGAATTTGTGTCTAAGAAGGCAATATACCGTTGACCACCCGGATGCTTCCAACACAGATACTACGAAAAATCGGATACGTATGTCCTCGCTTGGGCGAGAGGAAACAGGTGAGGGCGGGCAACTTTTTGCGCGAACAGCGCCGCTTTTAAATCGGCCAGAAGAAATCGGGAGTGCCCCCGGCAAAACGGTTTGCTGCCGAAAATATTCCGCCGCCGAAATGCTATCGGAACATTGGAATGCCGGACCCGCTTTGTCGACGAGCTTAAGCGTCGGTGGCATCAAAGTGTCATATTGATGCTCAGAATCATTTATTGACATCATTTAAATGTAATGACATCTTCTTCTCATGAGAACAACGCTCACGTTGGATGATGATGTGCTGGAGGTGGCCGCCCGGCAGGCAAAAGCCCGAGGCTTGTCGCTGGGCAAGGCGATATCCGATCTGGCGCGCCGCGGCCTTAGCGCCCCGACGCCTTCGCAGGAACGGAACGGCTTGGTGGCGTTCAAGCTGCCGGACGATTCGCCGAAAGTAACCACCGAAGACGTTCGCCGGCTGGAAACCGAAGGCGCATGAAAGGCTATCTGCTGGACACCAACCTGCTGATCGCGCTGTTCTGGCCCGCCCACGAGCGGCATGACCGGGCGGTAAAATGGTTTATCCACCATCGCGACAAAGGCTGGGCCACCTCTCCGCTCACGGAGGCCGGTTTTGTTCGCATCGTCTCCAATCCCGCCTTCTCGCGCGATGCCGTTCAACCGCGCGAAGCGATTCAAGTGCTAAGCGCCAACACCGTGGCCAAAGATCACCAGTTTTGGCCTGATGATTCCCCTTTGGCGGAAACAGTGGTTTTTGCCGGAGCACGCTTGCTGGGCCATCAGCAGGTCACAGATGCTTACCTGCTGGGGCTGGCCCTCCGGCGCGGTGGCAAACTGGCCACGCTGGATCAACGCATCGGCGCGCTCACGGAACCCAAATCGGCGCCCGGCGCGGCGTTGGAAGTTGTCGAGTAATGGTCCTTCAATCGGGATAGCCCGTCGGATGCTTCACATGCCAGTCCCACGCGGTTTTCACAATATCCTCCAGTTTGGGATATTGCGGTTTCCAACCCAATTCGCCGAACGCCTTGGTCGCCGCCGCCACTAAACGCGGCGGGTCGCCCGCGCGCCGGGGTTTTTCGATGAACGGTATCTTTTTGCCGGTGACTTTTTCGCACATTTCGATCACTTGGCGAACCGAATAACCGTCGCCGTTGCCGAGGTTGAAAAATCCCGATTTGCCGGGCTGCAATCCCAGTATATGCGCCTGTGCCAGATCCTTGATATGAATGTAATCGCGAATGCATGTCCCATCCGGAGTGGGATAATCGGTTCCGTAGATTTCCACATGGGTTTTTTTGTCGAGCGCGACCAGCAGGACATTCGGAATCAAATGGGTTTCAATCCGGTGATGTTCGCCGAATTTTTCGCTCGCTCCCGCCGCGTTAAAATAACGGAACGCAATGAAATCGAGCTGGTAAATCTCTTTGTACCAGATCAGCGCCTTTTCAAACATTAACTTGGCTTCGCCATAGGGATTGATCGGGCGCTGCGGCAAATCTTCCGTCATCGGCACGCGATCCGGCGGCCCATAGGTGGCGCAGGTGGAACTGAACACGAACTTTTTGACTCCGCATTCCACCGCGGCATCGGCCAGCTTCAGGGCATTGACGAAATTGTTGTGAAAATATTTCGCCGGATTGGTCATCGATTCGCCCACGAGCGCGAACGCAGCGAAGTGCATGATGGCGTCCGGCTTGACGGAACTGACGGCTTTGAGGATGTTGCCTTCCACTTCCGGTTGGCCCAAAATAAAATTGGCCCGCGGATCCACCGCCGAACGGTGCCCCTCGCTCAGGTTGTCATAAACCGTGACTTGATGCCCGGCATTCAGGAGTTCTTCTGTGCAGACAGATCCGATATAACCGGCGCCGCCGGTGACTAATACATTCATAAAATCAGTTTAGGAATTCCGCGCCCCCATTTAAAGTTGAAAATTACTTTGCTATTTGATCTGCCTGTGAACGACGCGAAGCAATCACTTCTCCATCCGTATTTTCGCCGCTTGATCCGGCGCAAATTGTCTATGCAGACGCAATTTCTCCCAAGTCGCTGCCATCAACGATGCCCGCGAATAAATCGGTTCGCGCAATGGTTCGGCGCTATCCGATCGCTGGGCGCGCTGGAGCCACCGATGATCAAGAAGCTTGGTGATCAACTCCGGTCGATTCGCCGCAATCGTAGTCTCCTCTTTTAATCCGGTTGCCGGCCCGGTTCCAACACAAAAACCAGCGAGCAGTAAAGTCGCCCGAACCAGCGTGCTGCGGGAGTAAGTCGTCAGCGCGCAAGGCCGGTCCGGATCAAGGTTCCAGAATGAATTCTCAAAAACCGGCAGCGTCCACATGACGGGATTCTTGGCCGGCGAAAACGCGTCAAAAAATATGGCGTGCGGCGCGGGAATTTTAATCTCTGCTTTCCTTCCTGCCAGCATGAGCGCCGGAAAATCACCGAGCTGAAATTCCCAATGCACCGACAACGCCCCATTCATAAATGAAACCTGCCGATGCCGCAACAGCTTGGTAATCGGCTCTTCATAGCCACTCATATAGCCGAGTGCCGAAGCTTGCTCCAAGGCGAACGCCAGCGGATCACTGGTATCGTCAAAGCTGATCAGCCGAAGCTTGCCAGGAATTTCACGGGTGGCGCGCAGGGCCGCCACCGCGTTGGCCGCCCCGCCCAAACCCACATCCCAAATGACAAATTCGCCGGTTTCGCGGCGCATCCGCTCACAAATCTGAAGTTGCCGGACGTAGAGCAAATCCGCTTCCGCCTGCGGTCCGAGCCCCGGATGCAATTTCTCACCGTACTTCGCCGAAAACAGCGTCTGCGTTCCGTTGGTCAATCGAACCAGTTGATAATCGTCGGACATGGTCTATTTAAATTCAGGTGATGCGGTTGCGGAAGGAATTTTCCGAAACCGTGTTCATCCTTCAAATCTTGTCTCTGCGTTCTATGTGATCTCTGCGGTTAATTATTTTGGTTTCCTCTCCGCGGTCTCCCTATGAATCTTTTCCTTCTCCTTTCACCGGCAAAAACAAAACCGGCAACCCGCCCATGGCAGATTGCCGGTCGAGGATCAAAACCGGTCAGAATTGCGCCATCCCCTTGTCGAGGGCGGCATAAAGCTGGTTCATCGTCGCTTCCGTTTCGTCGCCCATGTTGGACAGGCGGAACGTCGTGCCTTTGATTTTGCCGTAGCCGCCGTCGATCAGGAAGCCCTGGTCTTTGACGGATTTCTGCAACTTCGCGACATCCACCGTGCGACCGCCCGGCTTGGCGCCGTTATTCACGCACGTCAGCGTGATGGATTCATACCCGGCATCCGGGAACAAAGTGAAACCATGCTTCGCGGCCCAGGCGCGGGTCAATTGATTCGTCTTCTGGTGACGCGCGTAGCGGGCTTCCAAACCCTCGGCGAAAAAGTCGTCCAGCTTGGAGGAAAGCGCATAGCAATGGCCGATGCTCGGCGTGCTCGGCGTCATGCTCTGCTCGGCGTTCTTTTGGAATTCGACAAAGTCGAAATAGTAGCCGCGATCCTTGGCGGTGGCCGCCTTGGCCAACGCCGCCGGAGAGAGTACAAACACCGCCGCACCCGGAGGCAGCGCGAAGGCCTTTTGCGTTCCCGCGAGCAGAACGTCGATGCCCAGCTCGTCAAACTTGATCGGAACTGCCGACATGGAACTGACCGCATCCACGATGAAAATCACGTCGGGATACTTTTTCTTGAGGGCCGCAATTTCCGCCAGCGGACTCATCACGCCCGTCGAGGTTTCATTATGGATCAAGGTAAGCGCGTCGAATTCGCCGGTCGCGAGTTTTTTGTCGATGGCTTCCGCGCGGATGGGGCTGCCCCAGGGGACTTGCAGCGCTTCCGCCTGCTTGCCGCAGCGTTTGGAAACGTCAAACCACTTGTCCGAAAACGCGCCGCACATGCAGTTCAGAACCTTCTTCTGCACGACATTGCGGACGGCGCCCTCCATGACGCCCCAGGCGCTGGAGGTGGAGAAATAAACCAGCTGCTTCGTGGACAACAGCGTCTGGAGTTGCGGTTGCATTTTGGCGTACAGGTCTTTAAAGCCCTGCCCGCGGTGCCCGATCATCGGCGAACAAAACGCTTCGAACGTTTGCTGGCTGACTTCGACCGGTCCTGGAATGTGCAATTTTACGTGTGCCATAAATTTTAAATGATGCTCGTGAAATTTTTCACAAGCGGGTCACCTTTGCAAGCGTAGAAAAAAATACCGGCGAACGACAGCCAAAAATTGCCGCACAAAGAACGTTTTTTGAACGTTGCATTCCAGGTTCTCTGCAAACCGTTCCCTCGCACTGACAAATCTAGCTTCTCCGATTTCCCCAGCCCGAGTCCTGTCGTCTCAAATGCTCCGCTTTACGCTTGACCGGCCTCACCAATGGTTGACCCTCCCATGATAAAGAGCTTTTTATGATCCGCCACCGTCCCTTCCCGCGCTTCGCCATTTTTTTGTCGATGGTGCTTACCGTGGCGTGGGCTTATAATTTGGTCCACGCGGCTCCCCCCACCTGTTCCGGCGCCAACATTTCGCTTTCCTCCGACTACACTTATTTCATCGGTAGTTCCAGCTATGCTGATGCCAGCGGCGAGGCGGAATCCGGCGGCCTTTTCACATGGTTTACCAACGGGACAACGTTCGCCAGCGCGCCTGTCGGAGAAGATCTTTTGCTGCATTTCGATGGCACAGTCAGTGGCGTAAACGGCGAAACACCCGTCCTCGCTCAAAACATTGCCTATGCGGCCGGCAAATGGGGCTCCAGTCTCGCCTTGGCGACCAACGGCCAACTGCATTTTTCAACCACCAATAATCTTCACCTCAATCAAGGTACGATCGAAATGTGGGTGGCGTTGCGCGCGGACGGCACGAATCCAGTTTACTCAGCGCGGGACCATGTTTTGTTCCAATATCGATCCGTTAATGGCGATTACCTGCAGATTGACCAAAGCAGCAGCCAGATTCTCTATGCCGGCGGCAGCGTCGGCGGTCAATGGGAAAGCGCCTACGGTGTGGCGGGAAATATGAGCGGCTGGAAGGCCGGCGACTGGCACCACCTCGCCTTCACCTATTCAACCGCGTCGAACGACATGAGTTTTTACGTGGATGGCGCGCTGACCGCGGCCAACAACGAAGGTCACTATTTTGCGCCGGACGGCAGCACGAACAGCTTTGCCATCGGCGGAGATGTGTGGGGTAACAACGCCGGTTACTTCATTGATGAACTCAGAATTTCCCGCCGCGTGGCCGATGCCGCGGAAATTGCCGCGCGCGCGAGGCGCACGGACGCGCCGCAACCCAACGAGGTCTGGCTGGCCGCCACCAATATTCCCACCGGCTCGCAATTGGTCTTTGAGTTTACCCCCATCAGTGTCACTGAAACCGGCGCACCGTGCCAGAGCGGTGCGCTGCCTTGGAAAGGTATTCCGATCACCAACGCCCAGCCGCCCAGCACCATTTTACCCGTCGGTGCCACCAATCTTTTTCTCACCGTCCAAACCGCCACCAACACCAGTTGTTCTTATGCCATGGGCCAACCCCTGCCCTTCGCCCAAATGACTCCCTTCAGCTCCGGGACCGGCACGACGTCGCCAGGCACCCTGATCAGCGGCCTCAGCCCCGATCCCAATATGGTCAACGATGTCTATGTGCGCTGCGCCGCCAATCCTGATTATCTCCTGCATCTGCAGTATCGCGCGCTATCCGAGGCCAACCCGCCGTATCCGCGCAAAGGCAATTTGTGGGGCTGGGGCGAGTGGATTACCAACGGCCTGCCATATATGTCCCGCGTGGATCTCTGGCTTGGCGCGTTCCCCACCGCCGCCCAGGCGGTCACCCTCCGGCAGCTCAATCCGCATTTGCGAATTCTCACTTCCATCAATGCTGTGGAGAACAGCGGATTGCCGGACGATTATTATTTGAAGGATATCCACGGCAACAAGATTGAAGTCTGGCCCGGTTCTTATCGCCTGAACATGACCAAACTCTACGTGGCAGATTACCAGGCTCACTTTGCCTATCAGACGGTTCTGAATGCCGGTTTGATGGTGGACGGCGTGTTTTTTGATAACGTCATGACCACGCAATCATGGCTCACCCAGGATATTTACGGCAATCCGGTGCAAATTGACGCGAACGGCGACGGCATTCCCGATGATCCGGCCACGCTCGATGCGGCCTGGAAAGCCGGTGTCTTTCGGGAGATGGAAATTTTCCGCCAGCTTATGCCCGGCGCGTTGGTGTGCAGCCATTCCACCGACATCTATGAATCCGGCATCGCGGGCCTGTTCAATGGCATCAGCATCGGCTTTCACACTTCCGACGTTTTGGAAGGCCGCATGCAATTCTCCACGCTGTTCAACACCTACCGCGACTGGCTAAGCGGCGCGGTCCAACCGCCGGAAACCATGGTCGAATCCTCCCCCCTGGCCCGGATCTCCTACGGCTACGGTTATTCCCCAACCACCACCATTCCGCCCTCCACGATTGAGTTCGCCCGCACGTACTATCCGTATGTCCGTTTCGGCCTCGCCTTGACGCTCATGAACGACGGCTTTTTTGCCCACGAATACGGCGACACGTACCATGGCAATAATTGGTGGTACGACGAACTCAATTATAATCTGGGTTACCCCCTCGGGCCGGCCCAACTCGTTCCCCTGCCCGGCCCACCGGCCACCAATCTGGTCGTGAACGGAAGCTTTGAAAGTCCCCTGGCCGGAACTTGGAGTTTCTACGCGGCCACGGGCTGCCTGGCCGTCGCTTCGCAACCGAACAGCAATGCGATCGTCGGCAGCGCCTGCGCCCGGATCGATGTCACCCAAACCAACGGCATCGACTGGAATATTGAATTTGCCCAATACAATCGTTCGCTCGTTCAAGGCGTCAGCTACGACGACACGTTTTGGGCGCGAGCGGATACCAATCGTTATATTACCGTTTCCTCACAAAAAGGCAGTCCGAACTGGGACAACTACGGTCTGTCGCAAGCGGTTTGGATCACCACCAATTGGCAGCAATACACGGTCACTTTTACCGCCACCGCCACCGCCAGCGATGCCCGTTTGCAGTTCTTCCTCGGGGCCAATACCGGCACGGTGTGGCTGGACGATGTCCATTTAAGCCAAAGTCCGGCCCGGATTTATCGGCGCGATTTCAACCACGGCAGCGCGCTCTTAAATGCCACGCGCCAGGTCCAAACGATCTCTGTAGGCGCTGGATTCCATCGCCTGACCGGCACGCAGGCGCCCCAGTACGAGTGGATTATGGACGATACAGATCCGGCGTTTTCCACCGTGGGAACCTGGACGAATGCGGTTTATGACAGCGGCTTGTGGAAGGCTTCCGGACCTTATTATCACAGTTGGGCGGGTTCGCTCCATCAACAGGCCAGCGCCGCGGGCGAAGCCGACTGGCAACTCACCATTCCGGCCGACGACACTTACACCATTTCCGCCTGGTGGCCCGCCGCGCCCTCCGCGAGTAACTGGACCAGCCACGCAAGTTTTCAAGTGGTCTCGGGCGGGCTCGTGGTCGCCGCCACCAACGTCGATCAAACCACCAATGGCGATCAGTGGCATCTCGTCGCCACCGTGCCGCTCCTGGCCAGCAATATTACCGTGGTCCAGTTGACGACCGCGCAAGGCATCTGTGTGGCCGACGCTTTGCATATATTCTCACAGTCGCGCTTTAACAACGGTCAAGCGGCGCCGACGGTCCGCCTGCAACCCATGGATGGCATTGTCCTCTCCAGCGACCAATCCCGTTTCTCCTCCCCGGCTTTTGGCGCGCCCGCCGCGTTCCCCGACCATCTGTCGCTGGCCATTACCAATCTGACGCCGGACCTGCCATTTGTATTGCAAAAGTCCACCAACCTGACCTCCCATGATTGGCAGACCCTTCAAACCTTTCAAACAGCCGGCTTCTCGCTGAACCTCCAAGATAATTTGGTAACAAACCGGGGAAGCTCCTTCTATCGCATCCAGGCGAATTAAGTCCCTCGCGCTTCAAGAGGAAAGCTACTTGGCATATATTGCTGATACAGACTTTCCGCTGTCGCAAAGCGACTCAGGACATTAGCCAGGGACAGAATCCCTGGAACTTTGATGGAAGGAAATTCCGTCCGAAATGGACGGTGGCAATGGGCCCGAGCACGGCTCATTGCCCCACGATCTGATAATAGGCGGCGTTGTTGGTCGGAGAAAGATTGAAGCTGGTGCTGGTGCTGGTGCCAATGTTGACCCAGCCCGGCACCGTGAGATTGGTCGACATCAATATTTGGTACGGCGAGATACCGCCCGCCCAATTCATGATCAAATTGGTTCCGCTCAGCGAAATGCTCGCATTGATAGGGGGCGCCGGCAGCACATTAATGTTCATCGTCGCCGTGCTGGAAAGTCCGCCGGTATCCGTGACGCTGACCACAAACGTATTCGTCCCAATGTCGGCCGAAAGCGGTTCGCCCGACAAGGTTCCATTCGCAACCACCGCCAGCCACGCTGGCCCGCTCACGGCCGCGTAGGTCAGCGTGCCTCCGTTCAGGTCGTTCGCATTCGTCGAAATCGTCGCGGTATAAATTTGACCGGCCTGCGCCGCCGGTAAACTGAACGGACTAATATCAAAAGTAGGCTGCCAGTTGGGCACGAGGCTGATCGCGGCGATCATGACGTTGGCATTGCTTGGCAGGTGAATGCTCTTGGGCGTTTTAGCGGGATTCAGGTTAAACGAATAACCATAGAGATAAAACGTCCGGTTGTCCTTCGTCCCGTCACTGGAATTTCGATGACCCATCACCACGGCTTTGGTTTCCCCAGTATAGCCACTGGGACTAAACCAGTCACTCAGTCCTTGCGAGAACGTCGCCGTGGTATTATCACTATAGGTGACTTGGAAAGATTGGGACGGCTGTCCTCCTTGAATTCCGGTTCCTAACATCCGCAAGGCGGAATAATTACCAGCTGGCAAGGGAACAGTCTGCCCTGCGGTGGCAATCATATTACTCACGACAATGGTATTGGTCGTATCCGCAGAGGCGAAATTAAAAATAGTATTGCTCCAAGTCAACGAACCTCCCAGCAAAGTCCCGGAATAGGAGGAGCCTTGGCCATCCAAGCCGCCGGTTGCCGGATTTGTGTACGTAACGTCGTCATCATAAATCCCGGGTCGGTTGTAATACGATGTCAAAGACGCACTACCCGAATCGTTTGCGAGCATCAAAGATAAAATAACCAGGTCTGAATTAATGGGAAGTTTAATGCTTGCGACCGTTTTTGTTTGATCCAGTGTAAAAACATATCCATCAATGGTCACATTAAGCACTTGCGAAGAGCCGCTCAGATCCCGATATGGCATATTTAACGCTGTGGACTGGCCGGGAAACGGTTGCGCGGATGCCCAGTCGGTAAAGCTTTGGGTCACGATGTCAGTAGTACCGTCCGTATAGGTGATGATGAACGTTTGGTTCGTCTGGTTGCCATTAACAGCCGCGGCCAGAATTTGCAGATTATTAAAATGACCTCCCGTCAGATTAATGGTTTGACCGGCACAATAAACAACATCTAAAACATTGGGTGCTCCCAGGTTGAAAACGAGGCCGTTCCAGGAGAGAGCTTGCCCTAGCAGATTGCCGGAATATGCGGAACCTGATAAGTCGATTCCCCCACTAAAAGTGCGACCGTCGCTGTAAATTCCAATACGATTGTAATTCTGGGCCAGACTGACCGGAGACTCCCCGGGAATCGGCCGACTAACCACGAACGTCAGCGCAACCGTATGCGTAATACCACCGACGGTTCCGCGGAGTACCGCACTATAATTGCCCGGGACGGTATTGCTGGTGGTGGCAACATTGAAAAGAGCGCTATTTGTGGTGGTTACGGGAGAAACGGACGCCGTAATCGCAGACGGTAGTCCGGAGATTGAAAAACTGGCGGTTCCTGCCAAACCATTCATACGGGTCAGGGTAATTGTCCCACTGGCAGACGCCCCCGCTGCCAGAGGGAAGACTGCCTGTGATGGATAGAAAACAAAATCATTTGTTCCTACCCCCGCCAACGCCATCATGGTATTGCTCCCCATCGGGGTACCCCATCCTGTGCAAAGATCATATCCGTTTGTCGCCAAATAGCGGTTTGGGTTCTGACTATTAAACGTGTTTCCGGCCGTAACGTCATGGAAACAATTCGTATAGATCGTACGGGGGCCTTTGCCAATCGCATAAATGGCCGGATTAATAAATCCCACCGCCGGCTTGCCTTGGCTGGCCGCCTGCTCGTTGACCAGCGCCATAAAACCAGCCCACAATGGCGAGGCTGCACTGGTCCCGCCCGTGCCGCCGATGATGATTCCCCCTTCGTACACCGTAAAAATATTGTCCGCAGGCATGGCCACATCCGGGTAATTGCGGTAGGAAGTCGAACCTAGGTTGGTCGTCATGTTGATTCCTTGCTGCCACGTCGGAATTCCATAACCACTGATGCCACCGCCGCTCCCGCCCCAAGTGGGATTAGATTGCCACGGCCCGCCTGCCCCGCTTGTCGCCAGTGAAACACCGCCCACAATGGTCGAATAAGGAGCACCGGTAAGGGTTATGCCGGTACCGCCGTTAAGATCGGCGCCGCCATCGCCCGAAGCCTGGCTCATGGCTTGACCCTGAGCGGCGAATTCCTGAAAAATTTGTTGAATAATGGAATCAATCCCAAAACCATAGCTCAACGTCATCTGCTTGGCCTTGTCGTCGATGGCAATTCGGTTGAACACATCGTGCCCTTCGCCTTCATAATTCAGAATGGTCGCCCCAGGAGCCATCGACATGGCCATGTCGATGTCGAGAACTTCTTCACCCTCGTTATCGCCGCTCCCGATGAGCGCGTTCGTCCAGGCGGGAGTCGGGGTTGCAAAGATATTGGTTACAACGATATTTGTGGAAAGCCCGGAATTGGTCTCATACATATAAACATCGAGCGGATAGTACGGCCCGCCTACGTCTACAATGGCAATATATTGCCCAGCTCCCTTATTGGTGACTCCGGGCACAAAAGCTGTGCGAAAGTCGTTGCCCGCAAAAAAACCTCCCGGCCCGGAACCGGTGGCATAAGCGACGATCGGATTCGTCCCGGCCGCCAGGGGAATCACGGGAGTTTGATACCGGTGAGGTAACGAATAATCGTCCAAACCCGCGATGTGTAGGAGCGATATGTTGGTGTCCACGGTTGGTTCGGAGCCCGGGGCGTAGAACAATCGGTTTTCCGTCGGATGCTGATAGCGGTGCAACTTGATTTGAAAGGTCTTTTCAATCGCCGCCACCGGCGCATCCACATTGACCATCATCCGGTTGGCATGCGTGTGGGTGACGGCAAACCCGTGCTGGCCCGCATATTGAACCACCTTTTGATAATCCGCCTCCGTCGGACCGAATCTCTCGGTAAAATCCGCCGGAGTCAACCAGTGATGAAAATTCGTGCTGGCCGGGTCATGCAAATCCTCCAACAAAGCATTCAACGCGGATTGATTTCGCAACGGTAACCCCAGGTACAGATGCAGCTGGTTCGTCGCCGGCAATGCATCCACCACCGCCAATTGAGCGGTGGCCGGAACCAGGTGCCCGGGGACGATGCGGCTTTCAGCGGCGCGACCGCTGACCGCCAGGGTGAGCACCAGGGAAATGCCCAACCATGGGAGTAAACGTGGGCAACGAATGAGGCTTGGCGAAACAGGATTCATATAAAAAACAAACCATTGCTCTTTTAACATCGGAATATTCAATTCAAGTGAATCCTGCCCCGGCCATTTTCCAGGAAATTAAACCTCGTCGCGCAATGCCATGTCTTAGGGTAGTGGCGGACGGTCGGCCTGGGCGGATCCGAATGCCTTGTTCGGATTCGGGCCCATGTTCAAAACCAGCTTGCCGCCGGAGGTGATTTCGGTGTGGGTGATCCAACTGCGGGTTAGGGGCTGACCATTGAGGGTGGCCGATTGGATATAGGGATTCTGCGCGGAATTATTCTTGGCAATAACCGTAAACGTGTGACCCTTGGCAAAATTCGGATCGAGTTTCAACGTCACCTTGTCGAACAGCGGGCTGCCCAGGATATAAATCCCGCTCGACGGATCCACCGGATAAAAGCCCAAGGCCGTGAAAACGTACCAGGCTGACATTTGACCGCAATCATCATTGCCGCAGATGCCGCCGGGTGTGTTGGTATAAAGTAAGCCCGCGACCTCACGAACCCGAGTCTGCGTCTTCCACGGCTGCCCCGCATAATTGTAAAGATACGCCACATGATGCACCGGCTCATTGCCGTGCGCATACATGCCGATCACGCCGGTCACGTCCGGGATCATTGCCAGATTCGGAATCGTTTCGGTCGTGTCAAAAGTTTCATCCAACCGCGCGACAAATTTATCGTCCCCGCCGAGCTTTTCAATCAGCGCGGGTACATTGTGCAGCACAAAGAAGTTATACTGCCAGGCATTCGCCTCCGTGTATTCATTGAAATTAATACTGTTGATTTCTTTCTCGCCGAAAGGCGTCACCCAGCTCCCGTCGGCGTTTCTACCGCGCATAAAACCCGTGGACGGATCAAACACGTTTTCCCAGTTCTGCGACCGCTTGGCATACTTCGCCGCGACGTCATCTTTGCCCAACGCCTTCGCCAGCCGTCCAATACACGCATCGTCATAGGAATATTCCAGGACCTTGGAAACGCTTTGCACGTCTTTGCCGGTGGTGATGTAGCCTTTGTCCCGATATTGATCGAGCTGCTCCCGATCCAGGTCGGTCGCGGCAATCATGTCGGCCAGCGCCTCATTGGCGTCCCATCCGCGGAAACCTTTTAAATAGGCATCCGTGATCACCGGAATCGCATGATTGCCGATCATGCACCAGGTTTCCACGCCCCCTTCCGGCCAGACCGGAAGCGTTTGATGGCCAAAAGTCTTATAATGATCCAGCATGGTATCCACAAAGTCGTTTACGCGGGCCGGTTGGGTCAGCGTTAACAGCGGATTCTCCGCGCGGAACGTGTCCCACAGCGATAGTTCGGTGAAATAATCATGGCCCTTGGCCTGATGTACTTTGCCGTCCGGACCGCGGTATTGGCCATCCACATCGCTCAGCAATGTCGGCGCGACCATGGTATGGTATAACGACGTGTAAAACGTTTGCGCAAGGTTTGTATCCGCAGTTTTCACGGAAAAGACACTGAGCGCCTTCGCCCACTGTTTGTGTGCCGATTTCGCAATGGCGTCAAAGTTCCAGTCCGGGATTTCCGCCTTCAAATTCTTGCGGGCGCCTTCCACGCTGACGGTCGAAATGCCGACGCGAACCAGGATTTTTTCCCCGGCGGTGGTCTTGAAATCGAAATGCCCCTTGGTTTCCTTGCCGGTCGTTTGCTTGCCCGCAACATCCTTGTCTCCTTGGGCGACCCCGGAGGAATCAAACGGGCGCGAAAATTCCATCACGAAATAATAGACTTTCGGTCCGCCCCAACCATCACTCCGGCGGTAACCGCTGGCCGTATGATCGTCTTCAATATTCAGTTGCGCTTCCAAAACCTTGTTGCCGATGCCGTGCTGGAGATCCACCACCACATGCCCTGCATCCGTGGCCGGAAAAGTATAGCGATGAAACCCGGCGCGCGCCGTCGCCGTCAGCTCCACTTTCACCTGATAGTCCGGCAATAACACGGAATAATAGCCGGGGCGCGAAACTTCATCCTGATGCGAGAAACGGGCGCGGTAACCTTCCCCGGGATGGTCGCCGGGAGTGAGCTTCAAATCACCCACCGTCGGGATCAGCAGGACATTTCCCAAATCCGGGCAGCCGGTCCCCGTCAAATGATTATGGGAGAAACCGAGGATACTCTGATCCGAATAATGATAACCGGACGAGCCATCCCAGGTGTTATCGCGCGTATCCGGGGAAAGCTGGACCATCCCAAACGGAACCGTGGCGCCGGGATAAACATGCCCATGCTCGGAAGTGCCAATCATCGGATTCACATAATCCACGGGCGCTTCGGCGGCGTTGAGAGTGGAAACGGTTGAAAACGCGACGCAGCAAAGGAACAGCGAAACGCGAAAACAAAGTATGGGACTATTTCTCAGTATCATCATGAACTGTGCATACAGTGGCACACCCCCGGCGTTTTTAAAATTACCCTTAAATACCATTGCTTGTCGCTCCCGCTTCTGTTTAGATGACCGGTTTAGAAAAACCATGTGACCGTTCCGCCCTGCCGTATCATCCTCATTGAGCCCCCGAATACCAGCCCTCCGGCCGCCCCGTCCACCCAATTCTGCAAAGTTACATGCTCCGGTCGGAACTGCCCATGACCCATGAACCAAACTTGGTAGGGCGGGCAGTCCTCTGCACGCCGTCGTAGGTATGCCAATCGCCGAAGAAATAATCACGACGGCCGATCGCGACTCCCTCACCCCTCAACGGGGAGAGGGAATAAGGGGGAGGGGTGATGCCGCTTAAGTCGTTGAAAAACAATGCAAACATTTTAGAGGCTCATTGGGAGTCGAGCAAACAAGGTTTTCCCGGCAGCGCGCGAGGAGTTACGGCGAAACCAGCGTCGTTCCCAGTAATTTTGAGGCATGATTGATTTGTTCGAGGTAATCGCCCACCCGCTCGGGAGCAACGGAGTCATCCAGTGACTGGTATTCATATTCCGTTACGACATTCCGGCCATTAGATCGGAAAGTCTTTCGGAAGGTAAATGCCGGGTCGGCCACCGATTTCTCATCCGATTCGGAAGCCACCGCGTTCGGCAGCGTCACTTCGGTCCGCAAAATCTCGTGCTGGGGAAAACTGATTCCCAAAGGCGAGCTCCGGGTGATGTCAACGGGCCGTTTCAGAAATCGGGAGATACTCGAGGGATAAAAATCGCAGGTAACTTTGTGGCTGGTGTCTGCTTCCGTCCACAGGTTATCGATCGTGTAAAATTCCGTGGTTTGAACCCGGTTTTGCTGTTCGTCATCCTCAAAGGCAATGGCCGACGACATTTTGATTTCCGGGTAAAGAGTGGAATAGAAATGCGTATAGTTCTTTTCAATGTCGCTGCGCTTCGTGCCCGCAAAAAGTTCCCGCAAACTCTCGGCGTCCCGCCCTTCGGCCACGGTGACCACCTTCAGTATTGTCGGTTCCGTCTTCCTTCCCACCTGAAAGTATTCGGTCGTCGTGGTCACCGGCCGGCCGGCCGTATGCGGGATGGACGTCAATCTCGTTGTGCCCGGCGCAATCACGAGCCCGCAATCGTAGCCCGGAAGATAATGCGCCGCGAGCGGCCCCCGCTGATAATTCATGGTCGGATCGACCCAGTGCGGCTGCCCGTCAAATTGAACCATGGCAATGCAATGGTCAAAAGCGACCGCAGTTGGTTGCCAATCTTCAATGGCCCGGCCCATGTCGGCATTCACCAGTTCGGGATAAGCCTGGATTCCCAGTGCCCGAAGAATCGTGACAAACAAGAGTGATTTGTCTTTGCAATCGCCAAACCGGCGTGAAAACACGGTCGACGGGTCGGTGGGTTTTTCACCGCTTTCGCCGATTTCGATTCCGAAATAACGCACGTCATCCTGGACAAAACGCAAGACCGCTAAAACTTGATCTTCCTGGCTGGGGATCTGCTTCCATTGCGCAATTTTTCGCGCCAGCTCGGGTGAGCTGGGAGCCGTGACTTGGAAGAGCGCCAGGGCCCATTGATTCACTTCGGCCCACGTTCTGAATTCGCTGAGCTGCACCCACGCCTCGGGATCATACCACCTGGGCAGGGAATCCTCGATCGCCAGACCGGGAATCTGTCGCAAATCCCACACGTATTCCATGACCTCTTTCCCCGCGACCAGCGCGGGTTGAACCACACAACCATGCGGCCGGGCAAAGAGATGCCGCTGGGTCGGCCACAACACCCGGGTCACTAACCGATCCGCCGGTTGCTCGACCTGCACCGGAATCTCGGCGGAAAAATGGCCGCCAAAAACCGGATTCGTTCCGGTAACGGAATAGGAGTAATCGATGATGTCGCCGATCCGCACATCGTTCAATACCAGGATGGCGGATTTCTGGCCATTCAGGATATAGTCGTCTACTTCCCGTTCAGGTTGCACGATTTTAACGTCGTTGGTGTCCAGCCGCTCCAGATGTTGTGTCCCGCGCCAGATCCGAGCCCAATGCCACGTCAGGGATTGGTATTCCGGATTGAAATCGATCGTGATGGTGGCGCCCTTTTGGACTCCGGCCGTGGTAAGAATCTGCCGGACGGAGTGCAGGAATGTTTCGCCCTGCGGAACGTTGATCTGGCGTTCCTGCAGCAGCAAAAATTCATCGGCGCTGGATTCAAGGTTATTGGGCGAAGCCTGCCGGTTGAAAAATTGCGGCTTCACCCACGAGCCGGGCGGAGACACGGTGGTCGCGGCAGTCGCGGAGGAGACCTCCGCAGCGAACCCTTGAACTGCCAGCAGGAAAACACCCAGGCAGCCGGCTCGTCGGAGCCAACCAGCGATGATACTAACCAAACCCTGATGAAAAACTAAACCCTGCATTTTTCTGAAGAATAGCCCAAGCCATTTCCCGGGACAACTGGAAACAGCCCCCCAGCCAATTTCGTCCGCAGCGCGACAAAATTCTTCCAAACGCCGAAACTCGTGAGGAATTCAGAGTCGTTGTATCTCGGACCACACCATTGCCCACCCAGGTGCTGGGCAAAGTTTCGCCGGTGCCTTTTCAGCTCCAGCGGAGCGACCTCGTTGTAGAAACGTCATCCCCAACCATTCATGTTAGCTCCGTAGGTGCGTCCTCATTTTGAATCAACGAATCCCGACAAACCTGGGCGTTACCGAAACATGGCCCAAACATTTATCTCCGCGAACCGCACGAACCACGCGAAAAACCCGGAAAGATTGTGCGAACTCGCGCAAGAAACCACCAATCCTTTCGTGTATTTAGCGTATTTCGCGGTGAAAAAATTCTTTTCCCTCCCCCTCCCGCTCCCCCGTCATTTTTGTGTTCCCCGCCTGCCTGCCCGTCCTCCGTAGCTTTAGCGAAGGAGGATTCTCCGTGGCGTTACCGTGGGAGGATCGACCCCGCGTGAACTAATTCCGGGTGTGTAGCACAATTTGTGGGTGATTAGAGGAGTTTTTTGATTTTAAGGTCACTGGCGCGCCTATTCGCCGGGGCGGGGCGAGTCCGTTACGCGTGGCGAC
>Ga0302319_10007603_pt1 | contig 21306 bp, 14 predicted proteins | sample Bog_T0_2_FD_203319 | JGI IMG/M metagenome (GOLD analysis project Ga0302319, IMG submission 203319) | Peat permafrost microbial communities from Stordalen Mire near Abisko, Sweden - Bog_T0_2 | ecosystem: Environmental > Terrestrial > Soil > Wetlands > Peat | place: Sweden: Abisko, Stordalen Mire... | reverse complement strand
ACCGGCTGCACAAGCGTTACCTGCGGTTGGCCGCAGCGGGCAAGGACAAAAGAAAGATCACCACCGCAGTTGCTCGTGAACTGTTGGGCTTCATCTGGGCCATAGGAACCAGAGCAGAAACAGAGGTCAGGCAGCGAATAGCAGCCTGAGAAAAAGCAAAAGCAAAGGCAAAGGCAAAAGCAAAAAACATTCCAAAGAATGAAAAAGCAAAAACAACCCAACGAATGAACAGCGCCACCAAACTCGAGCACAGAGCCAGCAGCAGCCGAAGCAAGCACGAAGGAGAACCCTCGATTGGGCTATGCGACAGGCTCAGCCGGACTCGCGACAACAGTCAGAGGCAGCTCCCGACGGATCATGATTATGCGGTTCCGACCCGCGAATATCAGACTGATCAATCGTCGCTTAAACCTGCCCAGGCTGCTGCTCGCTCTGTTCTCGAAAAGCAAAAACAACGACAAAAACAAAACCACAGAATTGCGGGGTTGACACGGTCACTCCATATCAGCCCAATGCGCTCACGGAGGCAGATTACCCCTCAAAAATAGGCATATCCGAATCATTTGGGCGTGTGAAGGCATCTGAGCACGCCTTCGCCGCAAACGTGATTTCTCGAATTTCTTGGGGTGAGCTTGTGCCGGGGTTAGAACCCCGGCCTCCCTCTGGACCCTCATTCCCGGTCGGCGTGCGGTTGGGCTGGTGGTTTCAAAGGCCTCAGAGGCAATACATGGGGCACCCGGCCTTTAGGGAAGGGCGGGCTGGGTGGCCATCTTTGGCGCGTACCTCGCTGCGTTTTCCTCGCAATGTTTTCGCACCACGGTGATCCAGGACGGATACCAGAGCCAAGTCGTTTCCGCAACCATGGTGCCAAACTTGCCGTCGGGTCGCTTGGCATCCAGAGCCTGCCAAAGCTCGGTGTGCTGATGCATAGTGAAGCCCTTGTATCCTTCCGCCTTCATCAGGTCCACAATCTGTTTAGGCCGGAACTTGGTCTTCTCGGTTTCCTTGACGTAGACACGGTTCATCTCCTCCGCTATCGCGCCTGCGGGGACAAATTCAACCAATCTGTCCGCCGAGGTCTTCCCATTTGCGAGCTTCCGAACAAAGGCAACTCGATACGAGAAACGTGGATCGTTGTAGTCTTCTTCGCTCATCCCACGCTCGAAGTCTGTGATGAACGAACGGATGTTTGCGGGTAGGTCCGATTGCAGGGATAGCTCCTTGGTCGTGCCTTCATCGAACGTAGAAAACTGAATGCTGAACACCTGCTCCCGCTCCAAAGAGTAGACCGTTCCAAAGTCCTTCTTGATGGCCGCGTTAAAATTCAATGCTGCCGACATAAACTTCGCGCTCAACTGATCGTCGATTCGCGACGTCCCCTGATGTTCGATCTCGTGACGGACGCCGATGAGGAAAAGCAGATTCTGCTTAACTAATGGCTCAACCGGGGAGTCCTTGCATTCCAGGCATTGTTCAAGACTCCAGAGCCGAACGGCGCCACGCGGGGTCGTAGCGTACTTCCTACGGCCCGGAAGTCTGGAGAGTTGCCTATAGTCGATCTTCTTCTTGCGATAGTAAGCATGCAAGAGATATGTCCATGCAATGACCGTCGTGATTATGAACAGTTCTGATTTGAAGTCGATCTGTGGGTTGTTATAGATCTGGACGGCTGTCAGCATCGCCTCGCGCGACTTCTTCACCAATTCATTTGCGACGGAACCAACACGCCGTAAGCGTTTCGCCATAATGCAAAGAGTATAGTGCAGCCAAAGCCAATTTTCGGAGAAAACCGCTTTTTCGGGCAGCTGGAGCCTCCCTGGCTTCCCGCCAAATCTCCGAGTCACTCATCGAGCAGTGCAGGCGGAGAAACCCCCAGGCACCCGAGTTCCGGTAGATCACGGACGATCCGGAAGTTGAACCTCTGTTGACGTAAACAGGGCTTCGCCCCAATTGGCTGAATCCTACCATTCGGTGACGGCTTCGCGGTATATCAGGCGCTTTGTGGATGTGTTTTCACTCTACAAGAAACATGTCACCACTTGTTTGCGCTCCCTGCTAGCAGCATCCTGTAACCGCATCCGTGCACCCCACCATCCCGCAAAAGCCGGACACTAAATCCCTGTCCGCCCGGTTGAAAAGGAGCCAAACTTGAGAAACTCAGGCAGAATCCGGCTGGGATATTTCCCTCTTCCCGGCCCCGAAGGGCCGCGCATCCGCGCTCGGCTCTCTTTCTCCCAACTAGCAAGCGTGCTTGACCCTTGCGCCGGAACCGGCGCCGCACTGCTAGCCGTGACGAAAGACACCGCCGTCGTTCGCTATGCCATTGAGCTCGACACCGACCGCGCCGAAGCCTGTGCTGCTGCCGGGATCAACACCATCCATGGCAATACCATCGAGGTCGCTGGCAAGGTCCAACAGGTGTCCCTGCTCTACCTGAACCCTCCTTACGACTTTGAAATCGGCGCCTCGGACAACAAGCGTCTGGAGCAGGTGTTTCTCCAACACTGCTACCGCTGGCTGGTGCCCGGCGGCGTTCTCGTCTTCGTCATACCGGCGAAGGCGCTTGCTTACTGTTCACGCACGCTGGCCGGAAGATTTGGCGACATTCGCGTCTACCAGTTGACCCACCCGGACTCCGTCAAGTACGACCAGGTGGTCCTCTTCGGCGTGCGCAAGGACCAGACCGACAATGTCGCCGAGCGTTCCCAAGCCTACCTCAACGGCCTGTCCTGGAGGCGGCTCAACATCGACCCGCTGCCGGAACCGGACGACGGCATCTGGACGTATGCAGTGCCGCCCTCCGGGCCAGCTACATTTACTCATCAGGGCATTGACTTCGACCTTGTTGAGGATCTGTTGCCCCAGTCCAACGCGTGGCGGCAGAGCCAGCATGCGCTCCTGCCGGAAGCAGCAATCTCCTGCGGCCAACCCCTGACGCCGCTGCACGGCGGCCATGTCGGGCTGCTTTGCACCTCCGGCCTGATGAACGGAGCCTTCGGCGAAGGCGAAGAGCGGCATATTGCCCGCTGGCGCACCCAAAAGGTCGTCACCGTCATCAATGAGGAAAAGGGCGAGGACGGCTCTACTGTCACACGCACGATTGAGCGGTTCTCGCATGACCTCGCCCTCGTGTATGAGGACGGCCGCGTGCTGACCCTGGGAACCGAGGCTCCTACAGAAGATGAGCAGGAAGAGCCTGCGCTCTTCCATGACGAGGACCTCACCGAGGATAGCCAGCCAGAAACAGACACCGTCTCATTCCGGAAGGTCGAGGGCGGATTGTTCCCCCTCGGCCGTACCGTCATCACTCCCGGCATCCGCGAGCTGGCCCTTGATGGGTTCAACTTCGGGCCCATCCTTGAACGCCATGCCAACGGCGACTGGGGAGATATCTCAGACAACGATATCGCCTACAACGACGCCGCTCTCGACAACGGCGACGAAAGAATCTTCAGTTCCTACAACACAGACATAAGCCCGGACGGCAAGGTTTGGATCATCACCGAAGCCGACCGGTCTGCGACAACCGTGCTGCTGCCCTCGGAAAACTAGCTTCATGGGCGGCAGCCTCCCACCTTCCTTTCTGCCCGCGATGCACCCCACACATATGGAAAATGGCCACCTGCACTTTCTGCCTGTAACCTTTTACCAGAAGCGGCGTGACTCCTCCACGCGCATCACCGCGTACTGCGACCGCTATGCGGGGGATGAGAATAAGACACACCTGCTCTCCCTCACCGCCTCCGATTCCGTAATGGCCGCCTTCACCGCGGCTTTGTCTGAAGACCTCAGCTTTAACATCTGTCTGCCGGGGATGGACGAGCAGTCCATCTCTCTCGGCACGAACGCCTTCACCTGGAAGGCCTCTATCCCCATGCCCGGCCGCAAGCAGCCGCTGCGCCATGTGATTGCTCTCTCGGAAGAGCTTCACTCCAACAATACCGAGACCGGCGTCTTCATTCTGCACAGCCAGAACGACATTGCCTGGGCAGTTCTTGTCAGCAAACTGGGGCTGCCCGCCTGCCCCGCCTGGGGCGACTACATGATGGCGCGACTCCACGAGGAAAAGCGCATCGAAGACCTCACCGGATACAACTGCAACCCGGTGCGCATCTGTGCCAGCCGCGACGAGTTGCTCACGTGGATCGGCGACGGTGTCCGGTTGGGCTTCCTGGGTTTACCCACGGAGAACGGCCCCATCCAGTGGCCCGACTATTCCCTGCGAGACGTTCTCCTGCCATCCGCACAAAACACAAGCGATCCAGAGGCTGCGGAGTAAGCGGTCTCTGGCTGCTGCACAGTCTAACTTCATGCAGAAGCGGCTTTGCAGTATTGCTGCGTGAGCCCGCACCACCAACACTCTCCACAATCCGAGGTTCCACCATGCCTGAACAGAAGCAGGACAGCATCTCCTTGCGCGAACTGGTCCGCATCGCCGCCAAGGCCTACAACAACGAAGAAGACCTACATGGAAGCGAGTCCGCCTGGGATCACGTTATCGACGGCAATGGACGTCTGGTCGCACGCGGCAAGCTCGGCGACACGCTGGCCGACTTTATCATGATCGAACTCGCCGATACCTACGACCCGAAGGCAGGCCGCGCAGATCAGATCGAAGTTGCTGTGGGCGTCATGGAATCCGCAAGCGACCAACTCGCCCGCGTGAATGCCGCTTTCTTCGCCATCGAGTAGTCCTCCACCCATTCCAACCCACATCGCGAGCACACTCCCCATGAAGACCCTCAAAAACATTTACCAGTACATGAAGGCCTACAGCCCTCTGCTGTCCGAGCGCATCCTGTCCACCTACAGGCCACTGCACAGTCCAGTGGATCCCGTTTCGCCGCTCTTGGGATTGCTAAAGCGTAGTCTGCTTCCTGCGCAGAAAATCGTGGTCATGGCTATAGCAAAGTATCTGCGCAAAGCGAACGCCGCCAAGATCGTAGGCGAGTGCGGAACCGGCAAGACGTTTATGTCTCTTGCTGCCTGCTACGTTCATGCCAATGGCCAGCAGCACACCGGTCTCGTCATGTGCGCCCCGCATCTGGTCGAGAAGTGGGCCCGGGAAATCTTCAACAGCATTCCTCATGCGCGCGTCTTCCTCATCCACGACATGCGCAACGGAGGCGACCCCCGCAAACCCCATGGGGTTTGCGAAGTCCAATGGAAGAGCGACCACCTGATTCGAAACGGGTGGGCGGGAAGGCTTACCGACCTGCGTAGCATGGGCCGTAAGGGATGGAAAAAGGCCTGTCCCGAACCGGCCTGGTTTGTGCTGGGCCGCGAGAGAGGCAAGCTCTCCTACTACTGGAAGCATGTCTTCAAGCTCGCCAAATCCGGCAAGCTCATGGGCGCCCTCGTCAATCCCGACTCCGGCGACCGTGTTTTGAACAGCGAGGGCGAGAGCCTCTACGGCAGTGACTTTCGCGACTCCAAGCGCAGTGAAGTCATTACCCGTGGCGCACAGGGCGCTGACGGCGTTGTCTGCGGCTCCCAGATGTTCTCGGCCCTGTGGTCGGCAGATCGCAGCAAGCTCCAGCGCATGGCGCCGTTGGACTACATCGGCCGTTACCTCAAGGGATGGTGGAACTACTCCATCGCCGATGAGGTCCACGAGCTGAATGGAGACACCGCACAGGGCAACGGCCTGGCAGTTCTTGCCCGCGCCGCGGAGAAGACCATCGCCATGACTGGGACGATCATGGGCGGCTATGCAGACGACATCTACCGGGTTCTTTACCGGATGGATGGCCCACGCATGGCCCGCGACGGTCTCGCATGGGGCACCCAAGGCCAGCGCGCATTTCAGGAGACCTACGGAACCATAGAAGAAATCCGCAAGGTCAACCCGCAAGACAACCGTTGCAGCCGCGCTCCCAAAGCCAATGTGACTGTGCGCCGCCGGCCCGGAGCATCGCCCCTTCTGTTCGGCAAGTACCTCATGGACTCAACCGCCTTCATTTTTCTTGAGGACATCGCAGAAACTCTGCCAGCTTACGAGGAGCAAGTCGTAGGAATACAGATGGACAAGAAGCTGTCCAGTGCTTACGAGGAACTTGAGAAACAGATCAAGGACGCCTTGCACGAATATCCCAAATCCGGGTCCAGCATCACCAGCCTCATGCTCAATACGTTGCTGGTCTATCCGGACCATCCCTTCGGCTTCGGCCCGCTGAAGGCACTCGTGAGGGACGGAAACGGCGAAGTGCAACGCGTCCAGGTCGCCGAGCCCGAAAACCTCGACGAAGGTATTCTCTACCCAAAGGAAGAGTGGATCATCGACGACCTGCGCAAGGAAAGGCGCGAGGGACGCCGCAGCTTGGTGTTCGCCACCTACACCGGTGAGCACGACGTTCCGTTTCGTCTGGAACAGGTGCTTCGCCGCGAAGGGTTCCGCATCGCCGTCATGCGCGCCACCGTCCCCACCGACCGGCGTGAAGCATGGATCGCCGACCGCCTGCGGGAAGGCGTGGACGTTGTCCTCTGCCACCCACGGCTGGTGCAGACAGGCCTCGACCTGCCCGCTTTTCCCACGATCTACTTCTACGAGACCGGCTATTCGCTCTACACCCTGCGGCAGGCCAGCCGGAGATCGTGGCGCATCGGACAGCACCGCAACGTCCGTGTGAAGTTTGTCCACTACCTCGACACCTTGCAAGAGCGTTGCCTGCGTCTCATGGGCAAGAAACTTATGGTTGCCCTGGCCGTCGAGGGTAAGTTCACCGGCGAGGGCTTGCAGGACGCCGGCGACGAAGATGCCGCCGACATCCTCACCGCGCTTGCCCGCGAGTTGGTCTCCGAGGGCCGCATCGGAGAAACCGCCGACGCTGTCTGGGCCAGCCTGGCACGCGAACGGGCAAAGATGACGCCGGACACGCATCGCGTCGAGATGGAGGTCCAACCTGAACTTGACGAGCCTTCCATCCTTGCCTTGCCATCACCACAACCCACCGAGACCCCGCAAGAGCCCGCCTTTGCCTTTGCCGGCGATGTCCTGCTCTTCCCGGAGTCTTTTGCACACGCACGGAAACAGCGCGGTTCAAAGCTCAATCCACATCCAGCCCTCTCTCACAGCGAACAGCTATGGCTCTTCGCAGACTTCGCAGGGGTGGCTTAGGCCATCCCTGCCCTCGCCGCGACCACCGGCACAGCGGCAAGAGAAACCCCTGTCCCTCTTACGCGCACTCCTCCACGCACAAGGAGAACTGACCTATGTTCAAAGAACTTCTGCCCATGGTACGGAACCGCAAGGTCACGATCATCATCAAGCACAACGAGGATGACACGCTGACAGTCAACGTCGTTCCCGTCCAGATCCGCCCAGACGAAAATCCTGCCCTCTGCTCGCCGCTCTCGGATACCGGCGTGACCGGAACTGCTGAGGATTTCGACCGCGAGTTTCCGCAAGCCCTCACTGCCTACGTGGCCCAACATCTTTCCCTGGCAGCAGCGTTGGCTCAGTCGGCCGCCGAGATGGAGACAGCCAGAAAATCCGCCGCGGATGCTGCCAAGCAATCTTCCAAAGACGCTTCCGACAAGTGGAAGAAGACGAAGGCCGGCGTTCCGTCACCCGCGACTCCGGCCACGCCGCTGGCGCCGCCAGCCGCTCCCAGCCTCTTCGACGCGCCCGCACCGCCGGCGCCCTCCGACACGGCTTCGGCTGTGACGCCAGCCGCAACCTCTACCGAGTCTGGCCCGGAGTCCGACGACAGCGAGAATACAGATTTCGAGTTCGAAGACGGCGCGGGCGACGAGAACAACGAGGAAGAACAAGTTGCCTGCGTCGCTTAATGCACTCTCTCGGGGCTGCCTGTCATCAGCAGGCAGTCCTGGGGCGCATGGCGCAATTCCCACCATCCCGAAACACAACGCAAGCGGAGCAAAACCCATGACACTCCTAGTCAAGGCTCTTCCCAGAGCATTCTCATACGGCGGTTTGAAGCTTCCGGATATACCGGGGCTCACCGTCGAGCAGGTGCGCGACCACTACACGACGCAGTACCCCGAACTCGCCACCTCCACCATCACCGGGCCCGAGGCCACCGGGACGTGCATGCAGTACACCTTCTCCCGGGCCATCGGCTCCAAGGGATAAATCATGTCCCGGCGCACCCAGCCTCCACTCCTAGCATTACCCCCTGTGCATGACCTTCTGAGCGAGATCGACGAGCTCGCTCAGAAGGCGGCACTCAAACCTGTTTCCCTGCTCGGAAGGCACCTCCAATGCAAAGCCTCGCAGCAACGGTCTCAACTCATCGCGCATGCCGTACAGGGAGGCCGCTTCAGCCAGTCGAGAGTCCTGGCTCCGCCCTCAGCGCTTCTTCCACCCCTCGCCTAAGCACACTGGCGCCCGCGGCGGCCCTTTCTCTTCCTTCACTCGCCGGCGTCCCCTCCTCCTACGAGCATTACGACGGCGACGCGCGCCTGTTCGCCTTCTTGCGCCGCCTCGCAGAACTCGGCATAGCCGCCACAGCGTCCGCAGAGATTGAGAAACTACGCACCTCGCCGCTCGCGTACGTCCAATCCTCTCTCGATTCCTGGGTAAACGCGCAGGGCGGCGACACGATTGACGGCAATATTGAGTACTACCTGGACATTTCGGTGACCCAGGATGGGCAGCTTGCAGGAGCGGACGCACAACAACCGCTCCTGATTACGGTTGCGGCCGAGCAATGCGGCTATATGATCGCCGGCCCGGCGCTCGATGCGCTCCAATCCGAGGCCAAAGGTCTGGGTGTGGCGTTCTACCGTGTTCTGAGCGCGTCCCTTGCGAAGTGGGTGCGCGTCTACGACTACACCGACGCCAGAAACTGCGAAGATGGCATGAAACAAATGCGGGAGATGGACGACGAACAAAGCCGGGAACGATACGAAATCCCGGATGTCGAGGCCGCTATCCCCGCGTCTCTCCGCAAAGCTCGTCTCAAAGTCGCTCGCTCAGACCTGCCCCTGCTGCGAAAGCACCAAACCGGCAGGTTCGGCGGCTGGATTCGCCGGCTCCTCGAGATTCACCGGCTCGCCCAGCTCCCCGCCGCAGGCGACGTGCGCGAAACCATGAGCTCGTACTACGACCAGTGTTGCCTGCCCTCACTGCTGATTGTCTTCAACAAGAACGACACCATCGAAGGCTGCTTTGACGACGATGCCCAATGTTGGCCGGAAGCAAGCTCCGAACCCTGCCTCGCCGTCGCCTTCGACCCGGCAGACGCCGGACAGACCGCCGCTGCTTTGCGGTCCCTTGAAACATTTCTCCACCTCAACCGCGAACTCTGCCTGCTCACAGAGGAGTTCAATAAATTGGCGACAGCCCCGGAGGCCCGATGAACATTGACATTCATATCGGCGAGAACTACCGGTATCAGTTGCGCCAGGCTCTGCTGATCTACGGCGGGAATGGCGGCCATCGCGGCGACAGTGCTTTCGTAACCCTCCATGACGTTCAGGGCCAGGACACGCCCACCCTTGGCCCGGCCCAGCCGCTCTCAAGCAATTTCCTCACCGCACTGTCCAACAACCTCCAGCGAAATGCCAGCGTCGAAATCCTGCCGGAAAACGTCCTGGCGCGCACCCGCGAGATGTTTGCGTGGTGGACGCCGGCGCAAACGCGACCCCTGTTCTTCGGCTCTCCCGATGGCAAGATGGCGACGTTGAACGGTCGCTCCTTCCCGCAACCCGCGCTCGTCTTCGTGGTTGTTGGACACACCCTCTCGGTTCGCGCTCTCAAGACAAGCCAGCGCCCATCGGCAAACACCAAGCTGTATGTGGCGCCCTTCTGGAATGTCTACGAAGGTGGCAACATCTGCCTCGGTTCAGCGCCTATCCCAACATCCCCTTCCATCTCGGCTATCCTGCAGTGGGAGCGCTGCTTCTTCGAGAGCGAGTTTACTCACCCAAACGGCGCGCAACGCATAACCACTCACAAAGGCGGTTTCGCCGGACTGTGGGAGGCTCTTGCAGGCAAGGACCGCTTCCCAACCCACTACCTGATAGACGCCAACCAAACGCTCTCAGCCTTCATCGAGAACCTTCATGCAAATTGAACACTTCATCCAGGAGCACCTTCTACGCGACCGCGTGCGGATGATGATTGTTGGCGCCGGAGGCACCGGAAGCGCCTTTCTGCTCAATCTCCCTTACCTCCACCAAGCGCTCACTGCGTGGGGCCACCCACGCGGCCTCGAAGTCACCGTCATGGACGGAGACACGGTTTCCGAAACCAACTGCGTTCGCCAGCCCTTCTCCGTCTCCGACATAGGCCACAACAAGGCCACCATTCTCGTGAATCGCCTCAACCTGTTCTGGGGCCTTCAGTGGTCTGCCGTCCCAGGCTATTTCACGCGGGCGTGCCTCCGGAACAATGGACACTTCGAGAGCTTCGACATCGTGGTGGGGTGCGTGGACTCGCGCGCCGCGCGCAGGGAGATCACCGCGGCTGTGACCGCCCACACTTCCTGCGTCAACTATTACCTTGATTTCGGCAACAACAGCACCTGCGGCCAGTACGTCCTCGGTCAGCCCCTGAACTCGCGCAACCGCCGGCGTAAAGACCGGCTACGGACCGTCTCCGAGCTCTTCCCGGAGATGCTGGACGAGGAGGAGGACACGTTGCCAAGCTGTAGCGCCGCGGCAGCGATTAACGCACAGGAACCGTTCGTCAATCAAACTTTGGCGATTTCCGCGCTCTCCATGCTCACCCGCCTCTTCCGCTACGGCCGCATCCCCTACCAGGGCGGATTCTGGAACGCCGAGTCCGGCCGCATCGTTCCCCTCGTCATCGACCCCGACAACCGCCGCCGTCTCTCCCGCGCAACCTCGCGGCGAAAGGCGGCCTGAGACGCCCAGGCTTGTCATTTGATTCGTGTGGTCAGGGCGAACTCCGCCAGGACGGGCGTGTGGGCAATTCAAGGCAGGTCATGGCCCCACGAAAACAGTCTGGCCAGTTCACATTTACCGTACACTGGCCGACTCGGGACTATTCGACATAAGGGGGTTCTGTAATATCAGTGTTTTCAAAGAGTTAGCGGATTGGTTGGTTGCCGTAAGTAAGCCTGAGTAAGCATAAAGAGGTTGGAAGAGTCTTAATATTGGGCTAGTTTTGGGTTGAAGCTGCATTCCCATGGCCCACTAGCTAAATGCGTACCTCTCGCAATTCATCTCAGTTTTTTCTCAACACCGGCAGCGATATCTGGGCAGGGTTGACCGGCTGTAGCTTCTGCCGATTATTGATCGGCAAATTATCGTTCGCTACGAACCATTTGAACCCCTCGCCTTCGCCTTGTTGGTTGAGCGTTAGAGGATAGTGAACCCGAGCAACCACAGAATGGGGGTTGCCGATCCGCTCCAGAATCCCTCTGTGGGCTGCATTGCCGTTCGTCGCAAATACGCCTCTGAGATCGGCAAACGATTTGGCAGCCGGGCCTTGTAGATGAATCAGAGTCTGGCCTTCCGTCTTGTGATCCTTAATCCAAACGCATTCACGGCCGTAGCGGTTGGGAAGGCGGTCGACATCGTCCGGGCTTAAAAACCATCCGTAGTCGTACCGACCGGTACTGAGCGCGGAATCGCCCGGAGCCGCGTAGCGATCGCTTCGCGAAACGAAGAGCATGGCAATGGGATCGATGCGCACGGTTCCGAGGCCGAGAGGCTTTCCCATGCCGAGTTTGTGACGGTAATCGGGCGTGGGCTGAAGCGAATAGCAAAGCAGTCCAAGTTCGCGCTCGGTAAGGTTATCGAAATCTACATGGAAATAAAAGCCGGTGTGGGGATGGATGGGTTTTACTTTGACCTTTTGTTCCACGTGCTCGCCCGGAGTGTTTGTCTGCCATTGGGCCCCTGACGGGTGGTGGAGGTAGAACTTGCGACCCATGGGCTGGCAATTATTTTTGTCCAGCGTTTGTTTTGTTACCGCATCATTCCCCTGGTTATTCCGGAAGTAGAGGGAAGGCGAGGGCGGTTTGGGCGAGCTGAGAATCTTCATGACCTGAGGCGTCGCGACGGAGTAATAGGACTGCGCGCCATTTTGCGCGGGGGTGGGGCAGTCGTGCACGGTGCCGAAAGCGAATCGCAGCCGGCTAGCCAATGCCTTGGCATTAGGCACCGCGCGGGATGGGTCGTCCAGGTTCTGCTCGACGAAGCCAAACATCTGCTCTGCAATCGAGATCGATTTGCGCGAATCGTTGAACGGCAGCAACTCGGGATCGACCGCTTTGAAAAAGTCGTAGCAGTCGCCAATTCCTTTGCGCCAGATGGAAGAAACGGCCACTTCGACTATTTCATTATTATTGGCGCGGAAGCAAACCAGGTCGCCGCTGCGCAGCTCGATGTTGTTGTTTGACGCATTCGGGTCCGCAGCCCGTTCGTCGTTGCGTTTGGAGCCTTTCAACTCAAAAGGAAGCTGCCCCTTCTTAACCGATTCAGTCCGTTGATTGGCGAGTTTGTGAAACTCCCGCACGGCTTGAGTGGCGTCATGCCATGCCGCTGTCGCGGGTGGGAGCGGAAGAAACAGCTCATGAATCTTCCTCATGGGTAGTTCCTTCTCTCGATCTTTGATGCCGAGAACGCGAAGCATCCCTTTCTTATACTGCCCTTTCTCGTTGGCCGGTAAAGTATCCCAAACTGACTTTGGAATCGGAGTGGGATCTAGCGGAATCTGGCCAACGAGATATTGGTTGTTCTTTATTTTCGGATTCGCTGGACTCAAGACTAGCGTATTGCGGCCCACTATTCTGGCGATAGGCTGCGGACCGAGCTTCATGTACCAGTATTCAGTATTATCCGCACAATATGACAAAGGGCCGTTAGCCAGAAAAGTACCGGGAACAACCTCCAGATGCTTTTCCCCAGCAACCTCAATCTTTCTGTATCCGTCAAGATAAACACGAAGACCGGCTTGCTCAAAAACTTGCGCGTTATCCAGGCGCCCTTCCTCTCGTTGAGCGTTCCATTGCAATGTAGGCAAGGTTAGTGGGAGAATATCCCAGGTATCTGGTCCGGTTTTGCGAAGAATCCCAATTGCATCCAATTTAGTTCGCTCATCAACGCTAACCCGGCGCGAAAACGCCGTATTCGACAGCACGCGCAATGCGGAGTTGCTGGCGGCTTCGGCGGTCGATGAGATGAGACCGCGCAGGCTGGAGCCGGGAATTGCAGGCTTACAGCCGATCTCAAACGGTATGACTGTTTTTGGATTTGTATTTCCTTCTTGCCGTGCGCCGATCACCATCTCCGTCTCATTTTCCAAACGGCAGATGATACGTCCAGAGTAGACTGGCGAATCCGCTGTACCTGTAACATACCGATCATGCGTAAGATGCGAAGGCGCGGGAGTAGTGTGCGGGTTGGCGTTTGCCGCAAAGTTCTCCACGGACAAAGTGCCGGTCGGCTGTATCTTCGCGACAGGTACGAAATGATACGGATTGTGAAAGTTTCCGTTGTTGGCAAGTTGCTGTGCGGGGGCCGGTGCTGGAGGAACAACGATTCGCAGCGTATCAGGCAGGGTTACCGCCGCAGGGGCGAGGAACTTTGAAAGCAGAGTACGCAGATGATTCGTTGCTTCATCCGCATTTATTCCTTCAATAGAGAGGATTCTACACGTCAGCGCTCCATACCCCTTGCCCGAACGGCTGCCGAGCGGGATATCGCCCTCAATCAGATCCCTCAGCGTAAACGCTAGCAGTTTGCGCGATTCCGAGTCCATGCGCCCGGTCTCGATCACCAACTTTCCTTCAAGCGTGGGGCCAAACTTCGAGTCGGCATTGAACTTGAACTGATCGGCGCTGCCGCCGGAAAAGCGGTCCACGGCCACGAACTCCTGCCGGAATTCTTCGCTATGGCTTGTAGCTGTCTCGACAAAGTCCGAGATCCGCAACGGTGTTCCCCAGCCGGGAGCGCCGAAGGTCAGACAGGCCGGGCACAAGTGCTCTTTGCCTGCTGTCGACTCGATCGGCAGGCAGGCGTTGTCTGGATCGCTGACACAACAGGCTCGCTCGCCCTGAGTCCTAAGGATCTTTTCAGCCTGACTTCGGAATGCACCACGGAACGAGTCGGAGGGAACCGCCAGCTTACCTTCAGGCGTTCGAAATGCGCTTGCGTTGAACTTCCCGTCGGCAACTTTTCCAGTGGCGCTAGGTTCGTTGACCAGCAAAGGAGAATCGAAATCAAGCTCCAGCTTCACGACAACCATCTCAGGACTGACGGCGGTGAACGTCTTCTTGTATTCCGAGACTCGATCAGCCACATCCTTCGGCAAAGCGGGAAAGCCAACATATCCCGCAGAATCCGGTTTTGCCGCCCATGCGAGCGCCTCATACTGGGTAAGAATGGCCGTCACTTGTGGACGTGTCTTCCACCTGAACTCGCCCCAGAAGTCGTCCTGAGCCGCGCCTAATCGTACTCGGAATTCTGGATTGGCGCCGTTTTCGAATCCATCCAAAGCGAAGAGCAGAAATGCGACCTCTTCCGCGGTCAATCCCTGCGCCGCGATATCGACGCTGAAGGATACGTCCGGTGGAACATACTCGACGTAAAACAACTTGTCTTCCTGGACGGTCTTCGTGCGCCGGGCGATGGCGGTACGTGAGCGGACGCCGGTTTGCCTTTTCGCACACCAATAAGGATAGGGAGTACCACCGGTCTGAATCTCGTTGGTGAGGCGTGCGTCCCAGAACTCCGCACGCCCCGCACAGCCTTTTTCATCCTCCGCCCCGAATACTCTATTTATCAGTTCGGAGTGGCTGTCTGCAACCGCGCTGCGCACCCATGCGCGTAGGTTGTCCTTGAGGCAGCGTCCGGGCAGGTACGGCTTCTCCGCTGTGTCGGTCGCCACACGCGGGATGTCAACGGAATGATCGGTGGTGATGCCACCCGGATTCTTCTCCCGGACCTTCAACTCATTGCGATGCGTGAATCCGCCATCGCCGATGTGAAGCGGGGAGGTCGTTTCGAGAACGCCGGTGATCAGCCATCTCTGCTCGAATGATTTGGTTGTCATGCGATCCCTCCCGAGACAATGTTGTCGTTCCGTGTTTCCATCGCGCTCCACCAGGGCGGCGATTCAATCAAGGTCAAGTCATTATCCGGCGGCTTGGGTGCGGCGTCGTAAAACAAGTTCACCGCGATCTCGCCGTAGCCGTTTTCAGGCAGATAGGGATTGCGGTCCCACGCCTCGCCATAGGCTTGTTTCACTTTTTTGGGGAGCGGGAGGCCATACTTCATCCATTTGGTCAGCAGAGCAGGTACATCTTCCTTTCCTCCCACCTCCGATTCCAAGACAAAAACGCTGCCTGCATCGGTAAGCAGGAATGGATTATAGGCATCTGCCGTCCGGAACCGCTTCTTGATATAGCCTCCGCCGGCCAGCGACTCATGCGAATAGTAGCGCTTAAGCTTGAGTGCTTTATTGGAAAGATCGCTCCATGCGTCGGCATATGCCTTTGCCATGGCGTCGGTATCCATGCCAATGGCACCATCGTGGAAGCTAGCCAGCAGAGCCGGAGTCTGAAGCGTAACGAACCATGTCCGCGGATCGCCGGGGTTGAGCTGTGCTTCGACTGGTGAATGGTCGGAAGGTGTGACCGACGCTCGCGCTTTTGTCTTTCCGATCCCATATAGTCCAACGCTGAAGAGCGACTTCAGGCATGCGGTCACGCCGGCGCGATCATCCTTGTCGACGCGGCTGAGGTCGAGAGCTGTTCGCCATTCCAGAATGCCAGGCAGAATCACCTGATAGGCGAATAGCTCATGCTCGGCGGCGCGCCACGAATTTACATCGATAGCAGTGCGGACGCGAAGTTCAAATTTCGGTTTCACCTTCTTCATGAAGTTATTTGCGAAATCCTTTTCGTCGTCCTTCCAGTCGACTGAAAACTTCGGCGCCATTCCCCTAAGCAGAAATGGGCTCGTAACCGCCGCCGCATCGAACAAGGACTTCTTATCGACGAGTACGAGAGAAAGCGGCATCGTCTGCTCCCGCGGTCCGCCTTTGGGAGACGGCTCAGCGTGAAGGATACGAAGCCGACTGAAGTTCTTGCCAAGAATTGCCCAGGCACCGGGAAGTGAGCCATCGATCTTAGTATTCAGTCCGCGCCCGAAGATCGCGTTGAGCATTGAGGCGATGGCGCCCTTGATCGCGCCTCCTGGAACCACCTCGCTCGACTCGAAAGTGTTGTCGCTGATCCGACGCTTGGCGATGCAGAAGGGATCGCGAAAATGCAGAGTCAGATCAAGAAACTCCTCTCCACCGGCCACAACCGGCTCGGGGATATCGATCACGTCCATTTTCGTCTCGATCGAGGCCACTCGCCCGAATCCCACGGTCCGCAATGCGCCATAGTTTGCCGTCCACCGCAGCCCCTGCTCAAGTTCTTCGCAAACCTGCTTTCCCTCATCCCTATCCGCTGCGAAGAAATAGAACTGCCCGGACAGCGCTGCCGTGCTTCCGGTGGGGAAGGCATTCTCAATAATATGGACCGCGCCCTTCTTCACAGCCTTCCGCTCATGATCAATTGCCACATTCACCAGCATGGAATCATCTAGCGATACGGCGCTACCCTCAGTCCCCGGCCCGTAGAAATCCGAGACTCCGACGCGCCCACGCCACGGATCGTCGGCTGTGGCAGCAGGCGACTTGTCGCCGAACAATTCGACGGCCTTATCCCCGTCGACGGCCTTATCCCCGCCAAACAGCTCTGCGATTGCCCATTTGAGCCGGCCCTTGATGTGAGAGAACGGAAGCGCATAGGTCTCTGCGCTGTGCGCCCCGGGCTGGCCGACCGGCGTCTCTGCGAGCCACTCCGGCCTGTGCAGCGTGCGGAACATGGGCGAATCCACTCCCGCCAGTTGCGGCGAAGAATCCCGCGACAGAATTGGACCGTTGATCTTCAAATCGACGTTCAGCGTGACCAGCTTCATCTGCTCGCTCCCGTATTTTCATTGGAAAATCAGTTGCGCAGGTAGTCCCATAGTTCGAGTATGTGCGCCCATGCCCCGGGAGTTCCTCCGAGACAGGCCACCAACTCTTGCAATTTAGATTTGTTTCTGCACGATGTTTGTATCTCGGCATCGATCTTGTTGATTTGCTCAGAGATACTTTCTCGCTTCTTGTCATCTGGGTTCGGGTGGTGAAGTTGCTCGAGCAAAAGCCGCACCAACAGATACACCTTGCCGCGTGGAATGTCCGATGCTACGGCCGCAAAAGCGCTGATCGCATCATCCAGCATTTCACCGTTGAGCAGTATCTTCTTTGTATCAGCTGTCGGAAAACGCTTGCTCCGGTATGCATCGAGATCTGAGCCGGCATGATCGAAGGTCTCAAGCACCGCATATGCAATCAGATTCTCCGCGCGATAGCTCATGTTCTGAGCTTGATCGCCCTTAGCCCGCTCTGCCAGTTCCCGGGCGAGCTGTGTAATTCTGTGAATTGGCGCATTGTGATGGCAGAAGACCAATCCCATTGCATGTTTCAGCGGCTCAACCAGCTCCCAGTCCTTTGCGGTCTTATAGAAGAGGGAAGCCGTTCGCCAGCCGACCCATGACGGAACCACGAGCAGCATGTCGTCGCCGCCCCACAACAGCACTTCCAGCCGATAGCTGTTTTCCTTGTTGCGCCACAACTCAGGATGGCTCTTCATCTCCGCAAGCAGGCTGCGCAGAAACTCGCGACGGTAATCCTTCAATTGCTTGTCGATTTGCTCCTGTTTGTTCTCGGCATTTGCAGCAGCAAGCAAGAGGTTGTTTTGTATCGTGGAAAAACTGTTGCCGTCGATGTAGATCACTGCGATCTTGTCGTTGAGCGTCTCGTTCTCGTATCCGTGTGCCAGATGTTCTAGATCATTGGTAAACGTCATGTCCGCGGCGGGGTTGGGCTGCTCATCCTGAGGGAACTGGCGTTTGTAGAAGCTCTGCTTCGCCGCTACGCCATACTGCTGGCGAACATTCACCGCAGGAGAGTTTGGACTAGCTATCGCTGCTTTCACGTGATCAACTTCGCATACCGCAGCCGAGTCATCCATATTCCACTCGGGAATGGAGACCATGGGGGCGTGCTGCTGCTGAAAGCGGTTCAGTGCGATTAGTCGCTCGCGCGCAGCTACGAACGACTTCGGGGTATCATCCAGCATCTGCGCCACATCGACCACGAACGTGGCGTGCTGGAGTTGGTGGTGGGTGAGCAGATCGTTGCGCAGCTTGGCGGCGATCTGTTGAGCGTCCACTCCGTCTTGAACACGGAACAGCCCTGCGGATGCGCCGGTTGATATGGGCGTCAATTCAGGGTACGTCGTGCCAATGCCCTCGACCTCGTCGAGCAGCAGCAGCGAACCGCCGCGAATGGTAGACAGATTCTGGGTGTCATAGACAAAGCTGTTCAGATTGACGCCCTCAATCCTGAGCAGAAACGGGCCAGTGGCCATGATCGATCCTCACTTTTTACGTGAAAGGAGCCACTCCAAAATCAGATGAAAAAAGAAGCCACCGACGATGGATAACAAGATTGCAGCTGCAATATCGCCCAGAGCCGAGGCGTAATACGGATTGAAGTGAATCGCGGAAAGCGCGCTCTTCATCAAGCTGATATACCGGGGACGGAACCAATCTCTTAACGGTTCAGTACCGAAGAACGTGACCACCAGCACTAACACCAGCCCATATTGCGCCACTTTGGTCAGCTTCAGAATTTGCTGGTTCTGCTCGTGCGCCAGTTGCATCTCAACGAACTCGTGGGCAGCGCTGATCTTGTCGCGCGTTTCGTCGAACAACTCCTTAACGTCAAGATGACGCTTTGCGATGGCATACATCTCCATGCCCTGCTGCTGATTCGACAGCAGTGGAAACTCGTAAAGGTTGGTCAGCAAAGCGAACGACAACCTTAGCCGCCGAAACTCCTCGACGAATGGAGCGCCCTCGGTCTTCTCCCCGACAGGCAAATGCGTGGAAACCGTGCACAACTCGCGGCTGAAGCGGAAGCAAGTGACGCGCAGATAGAACAGGATCAGGAGCAGATCGAAGTAGATCTTGCCGAATACACCCGCAATCCACTCATGGTCGGCCGGGCCCAGAACCGCGCCGGAGTGGTAGCTGAATCCGTGCGTAGTGCCGTCATGTTCCCAACGTTTGTAGGTGCGCTCTTCGGCCCACTCGCGCTCGAACTCCGTGCAGTCCCAGAGCGGACTCTCGGGCGTGTCTTTTGGCGGATCGACATTGAGCAGTTTGACCCAGTTGCCGTACGCATTTTTGCGCACTTTATCGGCATCGTCCTTCACCAGCGCGCAGGTCCACACGAAGGTCCGGTTGTCGGCGTAAGGAATCCAGCCCGGCTTGCCCTCCGAAGACTCCTGCCAGCGGCGCGCCTCTTTGATCCACATCGTGCCGTCTTCGGCGCCGGGGACGATCGACAGGAACTGCCCGCCTACCTTGAGAGGAAGCCGCAGCCATTGCTCCCACCGGCCAAAGAAAGGATCGTTGGGGTCGTAGCCCGGCACCATGTCGCGGTATATGTATCCCTCGAAGCCCTTGCGGACCTCGCGCTCCAAACCCGGCCAAGGCCTGCGCCAGTAGCGGAAGGTCTCGTTGAAAGCCAGCAGGTCGCGCATCTGCCACTCGCATCCCTCGTTGAGGAACCGCGCCTCGATGATCAGAAAGCCGGTGCGCAGCACCTCGCGGGAGGCGTGCTCGCGCTCGGCCTCAATCTCGGCGGGCCACTCGGGCAGCACCAGGCGCGGCGGAGGCATGGCGATTTTCAGTGGCTTTTTGTCGCGCCCTTCGATGGTGTGCGTGGTGGCCGCGGCGTTTAACTCGAACCATTTTGTCCTGTCGAAGAGGATGAAGCCTGTGTCGGCAGTGAAGTAGGCGCGGCGCTCCGCCATCTCCGAGGGCGAAACTCCGAAGCCCTCCTGATAATACCGCTCCGGTTTCTGGCCCGGCTTCCACGGCGCCACGCGGTAGGCGAAGGGCAGCACAAAGCGCGTAAAGGAGCCAGGCTTACCGGGCGGCACGTCCCATGGCCGGATCGGCAAATCCCCGTGCGGATCGAACTCGGGATTTGATTTCTTTTCGTCCAAATCGATTCCCAGACTATTGGTCGCCTACTTGGCACAGTTGCACGCCTAATCAGATACGGGCCCAACTTACAAATACAGTGACATCGCAATGTCCGACTCGCTGCGGCAATCATGTACTACCGGAAGCAGAACGTTATTCAAGGTGCGCCATTTGATTGAAAGCAGTATGAGTCCTCCGCGAAGGAAAGTCAAGGCGCAAGGGGGTCGATTTCTAAAGCGGCTTGATTCTGAGGCTGCGTCTGGTTGGGTGGCTGCGGTGTTGTTACGACTTGCATGCAATTCGTACGTGCACTACCACGTGCCATGCATATCTCAATCGCCTCGATAGCGGCGCACTTCTTCTTACCGTTATCGGTGTTTCGTCTGCCAGGAAGTAGATCCTATCTCAATCGCCTCGATAGCGGCGCACTTCTTCTTACGCCGGCCACGCTGGGCGCCCCTGTGGAGCAGGATGGGGTCTCAATCGCCTCGATAGCGGCGCACTTCTTCTTACCCCTTCACCCGCGAACCAAGCCGTATCGCCATTTATCCGTCTCAATCGCCTCGATAGCGGCGCACTTCTTCTTACCCTCTACAAACACCAAGGTAGCTCCGCGGTCAATACGTCTCAATCGCCTCGATAGCGGCGCACTTCTTCTTACATGTCGGTGGCGTTATGGTCACGCTCCATCCGTCTCGCGAGGGTCTCAATCGCCTCGATAGCGGCGCACTTCTTCTTACCCTGTCCCGGCAGTAGGAATTCAGGGATGCACTTCAAGTCTCAATCGCCTCGATAGCGGCGCACTTCTTCTTACGTCGAACCTGTTTGAAGTTTCGCAGGATGGGAAGCTGATGTTCACGTCTCAATCGCCTCGATAGCGGCGCACTTCTTCTTACAGATTGCCTTTGCGGCAATTGTCGTGGTAGGGATTACCGAAGTCTCAATCGCCTCGATAGCGGCGCACTTCTTCCTACGTGAATGAGACTCCGTGGGCTCTTACAGACACTAAAGTTCTCAACGTCTCAATCGCCTCGACAGCGGCGCACTTCTTCCTACTCTTCAAACGGCATACGGCAAAGTCGATGAAGAAGGTCTCAATCGCCTCGATAGCGGCGCACTTCTTCTTACTCGTTGCTGACTGAGACCAACAACTCCACGCAAGTCAGTCGTCTCAATCGCCTCGATAGCGGCGCACTTCTTCTTACGGCCCTGTTCAGGACAAAGAAGCCATCTTGGCCTCACTAATGTCTCAATCGCCTCGATAGCGGCGCA
>Ga0302319_10007601_pt1 | contig 21309 bp, 20 predicted proteins | sample Bog_T0_2_FD_203319 | JGI IMG/M metagenome (GOLD analysis project Ga0302319, IMG submission 203319) | Peat permafrost microbial communities from Stordalen Mire near Abisko, Sweden - Bog_T0_2 | ecosystem: Environmental > Terrestrial > Soil > Wetlands > Peat | place: Sweden: Abisko, Stordalen Mire... | reverse complement strand
GTCCGGGCGCCACGCTGGCGTGACGCTCGCGGACTGCGCGGCTTCTGCGCGCGGGTCGCAGGACCTATCCGGTGAATACGGGCAGCTTCGCCCATCCCCGCACGCTGGCAGTGTGCGCCTTGCTGGCGTTGGCGTAGTCGACGTCCCACTCCGGCCAGCGCTGGATGACCTCCTCGAACGCCACCCGCGTCTGCATCCGCGCCAAGGCCGAGCCCAGGCAGAAGTGCAGACCGTGTCCAAAGCTGAGATGGGCGGCGCCGCGATGGATGTCGAACCGTTCGCCGTCGGCAAACTTGCGCTCGTCGCGATTGGCCGATCCGTTGAGCAACAACATGACCGACCCCTGCGGGATGGTCGTGCCCCGGCATTCGGTGTCGTGGGCGACATACCGCGCCTGCACCGGTGAGGGCGCTTCGTAGCGCAGCACCTCCTCGATCGCCCCGGGAAGCAGCGCCGGGTTGTCCACGATCTCGCGGCGCTGATCGGGGTGTTCGGCCAGAAGTTGCCCGGTGAAGCCGATCAGACGGGTCGTGGTCTCGTTTCCCGCACCGGCGATCGTGCTGCAGTAGAGCAGCACTTCGTTGCGTGTCAGCCGCCGAGTGGTCCCGCCTTCCTCGATCTCGGCGTTGAGCAGCTGCGTCATCAGATCGTCGGAGGGATGGTCCGCCCGCCAATCGATGTACTCGCTAAACAACTCAAGTTGTCGCGCGAATAAGTCTTCCGTGACGACTTGCAGGGACCCCTCTGTGAGGGTGAGGTTGTCGTCGGTGCTGGCGCGGATCGTTGCCTGGTTTTCTTCCGGGATGCCCAGCAGGTAGCCGATGGTGCGCATCGGAACCAACGCGCCGAGATTCTCGATGAAGTCGAACCCACCGGAGCCCACCAGTGGGTCGAGGGCCCGCGCGCAGAACGCCCGCGTCAGCGACTCGATCGACTCCATCCGCCGCGGCGTGAAAACCCTTGAGAGCAAACGGCGATGCAGATCGTGAATCGGCGGGTCCTCAAAGAGGATGATGCCCGGCGGAACCTCGACACCGCTTTTGATGATGTCAATGGTGGTGCCGCGGCCCGACCGATAGGTCTCCCAGTTCGTCAGCTCGGGGGCGACGTCCTCGTAGCGGCTCAGCGCGTAGAACTCGTACTTCTCGTTGTAGTACAACGGCGCCTCGTCGCGCAGCCTCTTCCAGATGGGGTACGGATCGTCATCGATATCGAAATCGAATGGGTCGTAATAAACCTCGGTAGTGCTCGCCCCGGTCACGGTCACGCCTTCCGCTGCGCGAGCGCCTCGGGCAGCACGACCTCGCCCACGCGCTTGAGGTACGGCCAGGCGACTTCTGGCGGCAACCCACCGCACAACGGCGACAAGTTGAGCACCTGGCCGGCGCGCACCTGCGAGATCGCTTCCGGAACAGAGATAATCACATGCGATGCGGGTTTGGCGCGCAATTCTTCAACGGTGTTGACGTGGGTGAAGCCCGCCGTCGTCTCGTCCCCGGGATTCCACGCGGCATACGTTCGCACGTCGTGCAGTAGATGCTCGCCAAGCTCCGCCCACGCCTGGTCCACGTTGTCGGCGACGAAGGTGACCGAGGGAGTGTCACGACCGGGAAACATCGTCGGGCCGGGCTGGTGGCCGTGCTGGCGGCACGCTTCCTCATAGGCCTCCTGCATGCCGGGGGTATTGGCGTTGCCCAGCATGCCGAGGCCGTAGCGGCCGGCGCGGCGCGCCGCCGCCAACGTTCCACCACCCCACATCAGTCCCGGCCCGCCCGGGGTTAGCGGTTGCGGCGTCACCGTGATCCGGCGTCCGTCCTCAACGACCGTCTCTCCGGCGAGCAATCGGCGCAGCAGTGCGATCTTCTCGTCGACAAGCCGGCCACGATCGCCGAGTTTCAGGCCGAAGTGGTCGAACTCCTCGGGCCGATAGCCCAGCGCCAGGGTGTAGGACGCGCGCCCGGCACTGAGGATGTCGAGGACCGCCATGTCCTCGGCCAGCCGAACGGGTTCATAGAACGGCAGGATCAGGATCAGGTTCATGGCCAGCCGCCGCGTGCGCGCGGCAATCGCCGGCGCCAGGATCAGCGGCGACGGCAGATACCCGTCCTCGGAACCGTGGTGTTCGCACAACACGGCGGCGAGCGCGCCATGCTCTTCGCCCCAGGCACAGATCTCGGGCACCGCGGCGTACAGCGCAGCGGGGGGCGCCCCCCACGACGGGGCACGCATGTCGAAGCGCAGGGTGAACACGGCGACTCCTAGCCAACCTAATCTTTGTTTGACGTACGCTACGTGCGGCCCGCGAGCCGCGTCAACGCAGGGTCGAAGACGTGGTGCGGCAGCGTCATCGGGATGTCGAGTATCCGAAAGTTCGGTGCTGGCCGCCACCGCATAATCTGGCGGAGTGATGTTTAATCCCCTCGAGGAACTCACGCTGCCGCAGCTGCAAACCCGCACCAGCATGAAGTGGCGTGCCCACCCGGCCGATGTGTTGCCGTTGTGGGTCGCGGAGATGGATGTCAATCTCGCGCCGACGGTCGCCGAGGCCCTTCACGCGGCTATCGATAACGGTGACACCGGCTATCCCTCGGGTACCGCTTTAGCAGAGGCGGTCAGCGAATTCGCTTCGCGGCGTTGGGAATGGCACGACCTGGAGGTCGGCCGCACGGCGATCGTCCCGGACGTGATGCTGGGCGCGGTGGAGACGCTACGCATGGTCACCGATCGCGGTGACACCGTCATCGTCAATCCGCCCGTGTACGCGCCGTTCTATGCCTTCGTCTCACACGACGGGCGCCGAGTGATCGAAGCGCCGCTTGGCGTGGATGGCCGAATTGACTTGGACGCGTTGGCGGAAGCGTTCGCACGTGCACGTGCTTCGAGTGGCAAGGTCGCCTACCTGTTGTGCAATCCGCACAATCCGACGGGTTCGGTGCACACCGTCGACGAACTGCAGGGGGTTGCCCAGCTTGCCCGCCGCTTCGGTGTCCGGGTGGTATCCGACGAGATTCACGCGCCGGTCATCTTGTCGGGGTCGCGATTCACCCCGTATTTGACGGTGCCCGGCGCGGAGGACGCATTCGCCCTGATCTCGGCGTCCAAGGCGTGGAACCTTTCGGGGTTGAAGGCGGCCTTGGCTATCGCCGGTCCTGAAGCGGCCGCCGATCTTCGCCGGATGCCCGAGGAGGTCAGCCACGGCCCCAGCCACCTCGGCCTGATCGCGCACGCCGAGGCCTTCAGGACCGGTGGCGACTGGCTCGATCAGCTGCTGCGGGGTCTGGACGAGAACCGAACGTTGCTGGGCGATCTGGTCGCCGAGCACCTGCCCGCGGCGAGTTATCTGCGACCCCAGGGCACCTACCTGGCGTGGCTGGATTGCCGGCGACTCGGCCTTCAAGACGAGGCGGCCGACGTGGCCCAAGACGGGCTCGCGGTGGTATCCGATCTGTCCGGGCCGGCCCGCTGGTTCCTCGACCACGCCCGCGTCGCGCTCAGCTCAGGCCATGTCTTCGGAACCGGTGGGGCCGGGCACGTACGGTTGAACTTCGCTACCTCGCAAGCCATTGTGACCGAAGCGGTGTCGCGAATGGGCCGGGCGCTCGCCGACTCCTACCCCGGCAGCTGATCCTCGTTTCGGCGGCCCAGGTTGCGGAAGCCCTCGGCGGGTTTTTTGACGCCTACCAGAAACGGCAGCGAACTCGACCCGAGTTTCACCTTCAGCCATAGCCGGCCGGCGGAACTGCGCTCGGGTACCTGCACAGGTGTCACATCAGACGTGGCGAGGTCGATGTAGTGCGTCGACGTTTCTCCGATGCCCTCGAAGTCGTGCATCAAGGGCTTCGACCGCAGCCGCATCGCCTCGTCGAGGGAATGCGCTACCGGGTCGGTCATCAGCACGTATTCCGGCACCGGCACCGTGTTCTTCAGCATCCGGTGCACCAGGATGACGTCGATGCCGGCCAACTCGACGTTGCGTTTCACCTTCTGCTCCGCCACTTCGCCCTCGTGCGCGACGAACTTGAGCGACAGAGCGTCCAGCTGTGAGCAACTGGCGCATCCGCAGGAGTGGTCTTTTTTGATCCGCTCCTTGCGCGCGAGGAAAGACTGGCGCATCCGCGATAGCCGCTCGGGCACCAGCACATTGGGATTGCCGTCGGGTGCCCAGAAGAAGGCTGCGTCACCTTCCAGTTTCGCCAGCTTGAGCCCTTTGCCAGCGTCGATGACCGATTCCAGCAGCTGCGCCACCGTCAGCTGCGCGTGTGTCAGGTGGGCCCGGTTCCAGTTCATGTAACGCGTGTATCCGCCGATGTCGGCAATGAGGAGTACCGCGCGCCGGATGGCCATCAATTCGTTAGTTTAGTTGCCTGTCGGGCTCTACCTCAATGGAATCTCACACTGAACTAATGTGGCACCTCAGATAATCTCAGCGAGAGGCTAGCGGGGGCGGCCGCCCACCGGAGGAGCTGAATTGATGGATGTGCTGCGAACCCCAGACTCCCGATTCGAAAACCTGGAGGGTTACCCGTTCGTAGCGAACTACCTCGACGTGACCGCGAGCGGCACTCCGCCGGTGCGCATGCACTTCCTCGACGAGGGGCCCGTCGATGGCCCGCCGATCGTGCTGCTGCACGGCGAGCCCACGTGGAGTTACCTGTACCGCACCATGATTCCGCCGCTGACCGAAGCCGGGAACCGCGTGTTCGCGCCCGACCTGATCGGCTTCGGCCGTTCCGACAAGCCCAGCCGCATCGAGGATTACACCTACCAGCGGCATGTCGACTGGGTGACCTCGTGGTTTGAGCGGCTGAAACTGAAGGACGTCACGCTGTTCGTGCAGGACTGGGGATCACTCATCGGCCTGCGCATCGCCGCCGAGCAGGATGCCCGGGTGGCCCGGCTGGTGGTGGCGAACGGTTTCCTACCCGCGGGCCAGCGGCGCCCCTCTCCCGCCTTCCTGGCGTGGCGGGCCTTCGCCCGCTACTCCCCCGTGCTGCCGGCCGGCCACATCGTCTCGGTCGGCACCGTCCGCCGAGTTTCCCCCAAGGTGCGAGCCGGCTACGACGCACCTTTCCCGAACAAGACCTATCAGGCCGGGGCCCGCGCGTTTCCACAGTTGGTGCCGACCTCGCCGGACGATCCGGCGATTCCGGCCAATCGGGCGGCTTGGGACGCCCTGGGCCGATGGGAGAAACCGTTCCTCGCGGTCTTCGGACGTCGCGACCCGATCCTCGGGCAAGCGGACCGTCCGCTGATCAAGCACATCCCAGGGGCGACGGGCCAACCGCACGCCCGCATCAACGCGAGCCACTTCATTCAGGAAGACAGCGGACCAGAACTCGCCGAACGCGTCCTGTCTTGGCAGAAGGCCCTGGGCCAATAGCCCCTGCGGGTGCAACGATCGAACGATGGACATGGCAATGATGGGCCTGATGGGAACGGTCGTCGGCGCTTCGGCCGTCGGCATCGCCGGCATTGCCCGGTCTGCCACCGACACCTTGCTCCCGGGGATGGTGGAAAAGACCAACCACCGGCATCAGATGAAGTTCCACCTGCATTCGCAGCGCCACGAAGCAGTCAAATGCTGGCGGACCGGCTTGGCGGAAGCGCGGGACGTTTACCGGCAGTGGGCGGCTGGCCCGCGCACCGGTGATCCCCCCAACGTGGTCGGCGACGAGTGGTTCGAGGGCTTACGGCCGCACCTGCCGACCACCGGGGAGGCGGCGAAGTTCCGCACCGCCCACGAAGTCCACTGCGACAATCCGACGGTCATGTTGCTCTCGCTGGAGATCGGACGCATCGAGCACGAGTGGACCGAAGAAGCGAAGGGCCGTCGGCGCAAGCGGACGAAGTAGCTGGATTAATTTGACACCACTACACTCGCCGTATGATCAGCGTTAGGTCCGCTCGTCATGGGTAGAAAAGGTTGGGGCGGAGCGCCACCGGCCGACGATGAAGAGGCGCGCAAGCGCATCGTCGATGCGGCCCTTCGGAGCATGGAGCGACGCGGTCCGCAAGGCACGAGTCTCTCCGTCATTGCGGGCGATCTTGGGATCACCCGCCCCACCGTCTACCGCTACTTCGCGACCATCGACGAGCTCATCACGGCAGCAGGCGATGTCGCGCTCGGCGGGTGGACCACCCGGATCAGTGATCTCACGTCGGGCATTAGCGATCCGGTCGATCTGCTGGTGGAGGCCGTCGCCTATCTCGTCGAGCGGCTACCAGAAGAACCACTGTTGATGATGCTGCTGGAAACCGATCGAACGCGTTTCATGAGCCAGCAGATGGTAGGGGGCGAATCCACCGCGCGATCGCGAGTGCTGTTGGAGCACACGGACATCGACTGGGGCGCCCTGGGATATCGGGGCAAGGATTTCGACGACCTGGTCGAGTACCTGCTTCGCATCATCCAGTCCATGGTGCTGGTGCCGCCGAATCCGCCACGGTCCGCGCGCGAGTTGCGGGCCGTGCTGCGGCATTGGATCGGGCCGGTGGTGACCACCCCACCCCGCCCCGCGAGCAGACGCAAAATCGCACACGCGCGGCGTGTCGTGAGATTTTGCGTCTGCTCGCGGGGTTAGGACACCTCTCGGGGCGCTTCGCCGGCCGCGACAACCACCGTGGCCGGCTGTTCGGGGAGCTCGTCGGCGTGGAACCAGCGAAATGACATCAAACCTTCCGGGTGGTCTTTGGTGGAGATCGCGTTGGGATGGTCGAGTTGCTTTCGACTGATCACAATGGTGACGGTCCCGTCGCTATTAGCAACCGCCGAACCGGAATTGATGCCGCCTCGACCGTATTCGAGATCGGGCGCAGCCATATATTGGTTCCACAACGTCAGATTCCAGAACCGGCATTTCGGATGGCGCGAGGTGATCACCAACGCCTCACCGGGCTGCAAGGCGTACGCACCGAGGCTGTAGACGGCGTTCTGCATCGAGTAGCCGTGGGTAGCGGCGCCGGCGCGGTAGGGTGGTGCCAAGACATTGTGGGACAGGTTTTGGCCGTCGGCGAGCTCGGTGGGCTTGCGCTCCTGCAGCACCAGCGGCACCAGGGCGAACATGTCCTGCGCGTAACGCAGCGCCGCTCGCAACGACTTCGCCACCGCCTCATCGGTTTTCAGCGGCGCCGAAGGCTGACCGCCGTGGTCGATGACCTCGATCGCCCAGTCCACCCGCCGACTGCGGGCAGGATCCTCGTGATAGTCACGGGTCAGCACTCCGTGTGCGTCATCGTCGAGGGCGATGAAAGGCCCGTCATATCCCGTCGGCCGGACCGGGCCCAGGACGCAGGAGAACTGACCGTCATCGTCGAGCGCCATGTCGTCGTCGTAGAGCACGCCGATGGTGCGATTGGGCCACGCTCCAGGTTCGGGTTCGTTGTACACCGCAACCGAGTACATCGAGCTGCCATTCGGGGTGCCGCTGATGCGATACGTCCGGCGCGGGTCGACGACGACGTAGCTGTAGTACGCGTCGGTGTTGTCGCCGCCCCAGCGACGATCGTGCCGAGTCGGTGTCAGCAGATCGTGGAATCGCGGCGCCACCGGGTCGGCGAAAAGGGTCACGTCCAGCGACAAACCCAGCATGGTGGCAAGGAACTGATAACCCTCGGCGACGGCCAACTCACCGCGCACCGCCTTCGGGCCCTCCAGGAACTGCTTCTCGAAATCAGTGAAGGCGCTGAGTAGTTCGCGCCACGCCTTGGAGCTATCGGGGCTTTCCGGGTTGACCACGAGCAGCATCATAAACCGCACTAAGATACAGCACAACGTCTCTTGTAAAATGCGTAACGCCGTAGGTATGGTCCGTTTGTGACCGACACGATCCGCCTGACCGACCTCGCCAAGCCGACGTTCACGCCCGAGGCGCAGATGATCATCGACGGCATGGCCGCGATGGCCGACTACTGCCCGCTGACCACCGAGGCCCTGCACGAGCAGGCGACAGCGCAGACCGGGTTGAGCGATTTCGGCGATCAGGATTACCGCGAGCGGATGGCGGTGCTGCTCGAGGCGTTCCACGAGTTGCCACGATTCACAGCGTTCGGTCGCACCTACGCGTTCTCCCTGATGTTGACCTTCCTCAAAGGCAGGCTCCGCGTCATCGACCATCTCAAGAACCACCCCGAAATCTTCGATATCAACATCGAGGCGCCGCTGGTCATCGCCGGCCTGCCGCGAACCGGAACGACGCACCTGCACAGCCTGCTCGCGGCCGACCCTGCCCTGCGGTCACTTCCGTATTGGGAGGCGCAAGAACCGCTGCCCGCGCCCGGAGAAGAAGGCACCATCGAACCCCGGCGTCAGCGCACCGGCGACGCCCTGAACATCTCCAACACCCTGATGCCGTACTTCACCCTGATGCATGAGATGACGACCGACCACATCCACGAAGACATCGGGCTGATGGTCCAGGATTTCGCCAGCGGATTCTTTACCACGCTCACCCATCTCCCCCGGTGGTCGGACTACCTGCGCGACAACGACCAGACTCCCGGTTATCAGTTCCTCCGGATGATGCTGCAGGTGCTGCAGCATCAAGACGGCTATCACCGCCGCTGGGTGCTCAAGTCGCCGCAGCATCTCGAGCAATTCATCCCAATTCTCAAGGTATTCCCCGACGCGACATTCATCGTGACGCACCGCGACCCCGTCGACGTCGCGGTGTCGATGGCGACGATGATGACCTACACCATGCGCATGAGCGTCGACGAAGTCGACGTGCACACGGTGGCCGAGTACTGGATCAGCCGGATCCACGAGATGCTCAGTGCGTGCATGCGCGACCACGATCGGCTACCGGCCGAGCGCACCATCGACGTCCGCTTCGACGAATTCATGGCCGACGACCTCGCGATGGCGCAACGCGTCTGGGACGTGGCCAGTTACTCGCCGTCGCCGGAATCCAGAAAGGCCGTCGCCTCCTACGTGGCCGACCACGAACGCGGGCGACTCGGCCGCGTCGAGTATCACCCCGAGGATCTGGGGCTGGACAAGGCCGAACTGCGCAACCGGTTCGCCCCGTATGTGGAGCGGTTCGTCAACCAGACCAACAGTGCCGCCGCCACCAGGCACACTAAGGCGTAGAACACGTTCCCGGTGGGCGTTCCGTCGCCGGTGACGCCGCCTTTTGCCGAGAAGTACTCGGGAAGCGCAGTGAGCCAGAGGAATCCGAGCACCGCCAAGTAGACCGATCCGAAGATCAGGACGAACCTGTTCGGCGATGCGTCGGCGCCGCCGTTGATCAAGGCCGGAACTGCGATGAGCGCGAATGCCGCGAGTTCGATGACGAACACGACGGCCTGGGCGGTGGTGTTCGGGTGGCTGCCACCGAAGATCGACGACGGAATGCTCAAGATCGCAACCCCGACCGGCACGAGCACACCGGCGACAACCGTGCGCCATACCAGACCCGCGGCACTCAGACGCGCGCCGGCTTCGGCTTTGCGGCCGACCAACAGCATCACCAGCAGCGTGAGCACAGCCGGTCCGAGGGTGGCGAAGATGACCATGCTCGTCATTGGCACCGAGGCGAACATCGGGCGGTTGAGCGGGTTCTGGGTGTTCCAGGCCCACCAACGCAGCTGCGGGCCCAACTGGTCGAACACCTCATAGCAGCAGTGGTGCACGAAGCCGACGCACACCGAGCCGATCAATATTCCTCGCACCCGGAAAACCCCTATTGCGCGGACGATCTCGAACGCCAGTGTGGTGACGGCCGGATACAGTGCGACGATGTAGAGCGGCAGCCGTTCATACATGAATTGAACGGTGAAGACGTTGTGGTCGAAGACCACACCGATCTGATCCTCGACCATGAAGATGTTCGGGAAGTACAGCGGGATCTCGGTGACGAGCAGATAGACGATGGACGCGAACCGCAGCACCAGGTTGGTCGGATCGCCGTCGCGACGCAGCCGCCGTACCGCCCACCAAAGGGCGAACACCGCACCGCTGACCATCAGCAGTTCCAACACCGGCAGGGTCCAGTTGGACAGCATCAACGGGTTACGGATGTGCACGAACCCGGGAGCATCCATGCACGTGAAATCGCCTAATCTTGCTGCGATCTCGTCGAATGTCACGTTGCACTGAGACATTGAAGAAAGCGACGACACCGAAGACACCGAATCCCGTTCCTCTCGTCAGCCGGCTGCGTTGGCGGTGTACCAGCGGGTGACGTCATCGCCGCGGTCCCAGCGCCGGAACCACTGGTCCGCGAATTGTGGCAGCGGTTCGTGCTCGGGATTGTGAAATGGGGTTTGACTCAGCAACACCCGGCCTGCCGCGACCAGGATCTGCTTTCGCGGCACGCCTTTAAAGGGCGGCGGCACCGTCCGATCGCGACCCAGCAGCTTGTGCTTCAGATTCTGTCGGGCTCCGTAGCCGGGCAGCAGTGTTCGTGCGTCAACCTCGCGATCGGCCAGCGGCACATGGGCGTTGACGCCGTCGGCGATCACCGACATGACTTGCAGCAGATGCCTGACTACTGCGGGAAGGATCCGGATGCGATACCAGCTGTCGCCGACCACGGCATCGTAGACCAGCAATGCCGAGCTGCGGTGCTCGACTTCTTCGACGAAGTGCCACAAGAACAGTGACGCCACGCGGTCATCTCCGGGGCGAAACAGGGTCGCCTCGTTGTCGAGCATCAGCTTGAACGACGGCGTGAAGGTGGCCTCCAGGTCGGCGACGTAGGCCAGCCGGAACTCAACCGATCTGGTGGCGGTGAGCCTGTCGAAACAGGCCATCGCGTTGTCCAAGGTCTGCTGCAGGCCCGGATAATGCCTGATCAGCGCGTTGACATGCTTGCGATGCGAGCTGGAATGCTGAGCCTCCTGGCGTAGGAAGGCCGTGGCTTCTGCGGCCACATCGGGGTCCGTCATGCGCGGCTTGGCTTCCTGCACCGCCGCGACGATCATCTGCTCGAAGCAGATCGCGATGATCGACGTCGCGTTCATCAAGAACGAGAAAGCGGGGTTCTGCGGATGCCAAATCCACGGAACGTCGTCCGCGAAGTCGAACTTCGGCCGCCGAACCTGCAGTTCGGTCAATGATCCACTCCCAAGCCGAGTGATAATACAGCGCTACATCAGATGTAAATTCTGATTGTTGCCGCCTCAGCGGTATGAGTCAAGGCCTCACCCCGCCCCGCGAGCAGACGCAAAATCGCACGGACGCGTGGCGTGTCGTGCGATTTTGCGTCTGCTCGCGGGGGTTACGCGGTTACGGCGAGTACGGCCCGGGCCAGCTCGGGACGGCAGACCACCAGGTCTGGCAGCTTCGGGTCCGGCTGGTTGTAGGCCAACGTCGACCCGTCGATGCGGGAGGTAAACAGGCCGGCGGCCCGGGCCACCGCCACCGGCGCCGCCGAGTCCCATTCGAACTGGCCGCCGGCGTGCACATACACGTCGGACAAACCCTGGACGATCGAGGCCACTTTGGCTCCGGCGGAACCCATTTCCACCAGTGTGCCGTTCAGCGCGTCACGCACGGCCAGCGCGATGGCGGGCGGGCGGGTGCGTGACACCACGATGCGCGGCTGGGCCGGTGCGGAGGGAGGCGCCGCGACGTCGGGTGTCGCCAACGTAACTCCCTGAGCCGGTAGCGCTACCGCACCGGCAACGAGCTCGCCGGCCTGCCAGAGCGCGACGTGCACCGCCCAGTCGTTGCGCCCCAACTCGGAGAATTCGCGCGTGCCGTCAAGCGGATCGACGATCCAAACCCGCTCCGAGCGCAACCGCACCGGATCGTCGGCGCCCTCCTCGGACAGCACCGCGTCGTCCGGGCGCTCCTTGCCGAAGGCCTCCATCAGAAAGTCATGGGATCGCTTGTCCCCCGCCGCTTTCCGTTCGCTGGCGTCGGCGTCGGCGAATTCTTCCCGCACTCCGAGTAGCAGCTGCCCCGCCTCGGTGGCCAGCCGGGAAGCCAGTTCGTGGTCATCCACCGGCTGTGCTCAGACCTCGATGACGACTGCGCCGCCCTGGCCGCCACCCGCGCACATGGCCGCGACGCCGATGCCGCCGCCGCGGCGGCCCAGCTCGTAGGCCAAGGTGGTGATCATGCGTGCGCCCGAGGCCGCGATCGGGTGGCCCAGGCTGCAGCCGCTGCCGAAGAAGTTGACCTTCTCCTCGTCGATGCCGAACTGCTTGACGGCCGCGATCGGCACGGAGGCGAACGCCTCGTTGATCTCCCACAGGGTTACGTCCGCGACCGACAGTCCGGCCCGCTGCAACACCTTCTCGATCGCCTTGAGGGCACCCAGACCGCAGTCGCGGGCAGGCACACCCGCAGCGGCCCAGGCCCGGACGGTGCCCATCACGTTGAGCTTCTCGGCGGTGGCGTAGTCGCGGTCGACGATCGCAACCGCCGCCGCGGCGTCGTTGGTGCCGCTGCTGTTGCCCGCGGTGATCGAGAAGCCCTCGATCTCGGGGTGCAGCACCTTGAGGCCGGCGAGCTTCTCGACGGTGGTGTCGCGACGCGGGAACTCGTCGACCGCGAACTCGATGAGCGACCCGTCTAGCTGGGCGATCTTCAGCGGCAGGATCTCGTCGACGAACTTGCCCGCATCGATGGCTGCGATGGCGCGCTGATGCGACCGGGCCGCCCAGGCGTCCATCTCCTCGCGGGTGATGCCGGCCGACTGCGCGGTGTTCCAGCCCACCGTGATCGACATGTCCTTGGCCGGCGCGTCCGGGGTCTCGACGTGGGTCGGCGGCATCCAGCGCTCTTCGAACTTCAGCTCGGGGCCGGGGATCCGCCAGTTCGTCAGCGGCGTCATCGACAAGGACTGCACCCCACCGGCGATGAGCACGCGCTCCATCCCGGAACCGATCTGGGCCGAGGCATTGCCGATGGCGGTGAGGCTGCCCGCGCAGTGCCGGTTCACCGACTGGCCGGGAACGTGGTCCAGACCGGTCGCGCTGGCCGCGTAGCGTGCCAGGTCGCCGCCGCCGTAGTGCGATTCGGCGAAGATGATGTCGTCGATGTCTGCCGGGTTGACACCGGACCGACGGACCACCTCCGGAAGTACCGCGGTGATCAGCGTCTCGGGCGGCGTGTTGACCAGCGTTCCCTTGAAGGATCTGCCGATCGCCGTCCGGACGGCTCCAACGATTACGGGTGTTCCCATGTTTTCAACCTCGAACTGTTCTGGGCGCTGTCGGCCGCGGCGAATCGTATCAAATACTGTATTGACAATAGTATTGGTCTAAGTTCGCTCCAGGCCCGGCTGTGACGGCGCTAACAATTAAGCGGTTGGTACAAGATGGAGGGCATTCCTTGAAAACCAAAGGCGCCCTGGTCTGGGAGCTGAACGGTCCCTGGTCGGTCGAAGAGATCGAGATCGGCGATCCGCGGCGCGGCGAGGTGACGGTCCAACTCGAGACGGCCGGGCTGTGCCACTCCGACCTGCACCTGCAGACGGGCGACTTCCCCATCCCGAGCTATCCCGTCCTGGGCGGCCATGAGGGCGCCGGCGTCATCATCGAGATCGGCGAGGGCGTCGAGAACCTGTCCGTCGGCGATCACGTGGTCATGTCGTTCATTCCGTCCTGCGGAAAATGCATTCCGTGTCAGACGGGGCTGCGCAACCTCTGCGACCTCGGCATGGGCCTGCTGTCCGGTCAATCGGTTTCCGACGGTTCGTTCCGGGTGACGGCCAACGGCAAGAACGTCCTGCCGATGTCGCTGCTGGGGACGTTCGCTCCGTACGTGGTGGTGCACGAGACCTCGGTGGTCAAGGTCGAACCCGACATCCCCTTCGATGTGGCCTGCCTGGTGGGCTGCGGCGTCACCACCGGATACGGCTCCGCGGTGCGCAGCGCGGCGGTCACCCCGGGTAACGACGTGGCGATCATCGGTATCGGCGGCGTCGGGATCGCCGCGCTGCAGGGCGCCCGCCTCGCCGGGGCCCGACGCGTGTTCGCCGTCGATCCCTACGAATGGAAACGTGAGCAGGCGCTCAAGTTCGGCGCCACCGAGGCTTTCGCCAGCGTGGCCGAGGCCGCCGAACACATCGCCGGGGCCACCCGCGGCCTGATGTGCCACAAGGTGATCGTCACCGTCGGCCGCGCGGAGGGCAGCGAGGTCGACTCCTGGATGGGGCTCACCGCCAAGGGCGGTGTCTGCGTCCTGACGGCCATGGGGGGCGTGATGGACACCGAGGTGACGCTCAACCTCGGCGGGCTTTCGCTGCTTCAGAAGAGCCTGCAGGGAAGCCTGTTCGGCGGCGGCAACCCGCAGTACGACATCCCGGAGATCCTTGCGCTCTACAAGCAGGGCCAGATCAATCTCGACGACATGGTCACCCGCGAGTACACGCTCGAGCAGATCAACGATGGCTACCGCGACATGCTCGAGGGGCGCAACATCCGCGGCATCATCCGCTTCACCGACGCCGACCGCGGGTAAGACACAATGGCTCCATGACCACAGTCGTAGCTCAGCGTGACGCCGTCCAGACCACCGCGTATCGAGTCGCGGCGATGTTGATGGGCATCGGCACCGTCCACTTCCTGGCACCCAAGTCGTTCGACGACATCGTCCCCGCCGAGCTGCCGGGCGACGCCCGGTTCTACACCTACGCATCGGGCGTCGTCGAAATAGCCACCGGAGCGCTGCTGGTGCCGCGACGCACCCGGCGGTTGGCGGCGCTGGCGTCGGTCCTGTTGTTCGTCGGGGTCTTCCCGGCCAACGTCAACATGGTCCGGTTGTGGTGGGGCAAACCCTGGCCGATGCGTCTCGTCGCGCTGGCCCGGCTGCCGCTGCAGATTCCGATGATCACCACCGGGCTCAAGATCTGGCGCAACAGCTAGCGCACCGAGTGCTCGTCGCATCCGCCACACGCGCCTCGGCCTGAGCGGCCGCGACACATAAACCACGCACACGAAACGCCGCTGAAAGGCCGCGTGGTTTATGTCTCGGGACACCGCGTGCCGGGGCTCGCCACTCACGCGCGGGGGTTGAAGACCACTGCCGAGGCTCTCTACCTGCGAGACCACTTCGTCGAGCAACTCGAGCTGGCCAATATCGAGGACGACCCGAGCGTGGTCGCGGCCCGGCGCACCGTCGTTGCGGTCGGCGCCTCCTATTCGGGTACCGAACTGGTCGTACAACTGCGCGCACAGGCCGACGCGGCGGCCAAACAAATGGGCTTCAAAGTAGGTCATGCCCGAGGTGGGCGAGAAACTCGGCAATGCCGCACAGAAGGTGCTCCGCCGCCGCGGCATCGATGTCCGGCTCGGTGTGACGCTCAAAGAGGTCCACGCAGATCATGTTGTGCTCAGCGATGATTCGCGTGTCGATACGCACACGCTCGCCTGGGTCAGAGGGGTGACCGGCGCACCGTTGATCGAAAAACTGGGATTGCCAATCGAGAAGGGGCGGCTTACCGTGCAGACCGATCTGCAGGTACCCAATCATCCCGAAGTGTTCGCCGGCGGCGACGCTGCGGCGGTTCCCGACCTGACTCAGCCCGGAAAGATCACACCACCCACCGCACAACATGCGACCCGGCAGGGAAAAGTGCTCGCTCGCAACGTGGCCGCAAGCCTCGGCTACGGCACGAGCAAGCAATACCAACATCGCAACCTCGGTCTGGTCGTCGACCTGGGACCTTGGCAAGCGGTGGCCAACCCGCTCGGTCTGCGATTGTCGGGGTTTCCCGCGAAGGTGGTGACGCGCGCGTATCACCTCTATGCGATTCCACGCCCGGTCAATCGGTGGGCGGTCGCGCTGGCCTACCTCACCGACACACTGTTCGACCGCTCAGTGGTTTCGATCGGACTGTCTACCCAAGAGGACGCGCAGTTCACGGCCAGTGAAGGCATCCCTATGCCGAAGACGGGCTGACGCGCTGTGTAGCGCGATTCTCCCGTCGGGCAAGCTGGCGTGGTGGGAAACGACGAGAACGACAACATGCTGGATCAGTCCGAGAGCCTGGACTCCGACGAAGTACGCAACGACGACGGCGACGAGGTGGTCGATCCGCCCGACCATTGGATCGAAGCCGAAGACCATGACACGCTCGACGAGAAGTTGGCGGCGGAGATTTCGGACGACTCGCGCGACGACGGGCCGTCCAGAGAAGCGCACGACTCGAACGAGGGCGGCGCACTGGAGGTTCTCAGTAATTACGACCTAGACCGCATTGATCCGGAGGAGCATGGCCGGACCGAGGGCCAGATCGACGGGACGCCGGAGGACGGCGACTCGTTCTACAACATCGAACGGTGATTTTCGTGGTCCGCGCTGGTCGGACTGCGCTGCGATAGGTCATGCTGTTCGTCGGCTGGATAACTCAGTGCTGAGGAGAGACACGTGACGACAGCGAATACGGCTAACGGGGATGGCAGCGGGCGGCCGGAAATCCATCTCTCGCAGCTCTTGCGCTCGCCTGTGCTGGCACCCTCCGGCGAGGCCGTTGGCCGGGTCGAGGACGTCATCGTGCGGCTACGGGGCAACGACGAGTATCCGTTGGTGACCGGGATCGTCGCCGGGGTCGGCGGGCGGCCGGTGTTCATCGGCAGCAAATCCATTCGCGAGTACACCCCGACCCGAGTTGTGTTGGCCAAGAATAAAATTGACCTTCGCGGTTTTGAACGTCGCGATGGTGAGGTGTTGCTGCGCGCCGACGTGCTGGGACACCGGTTGATCGATGTGGCCGCGGTGGAGCTGGTCCGCGCCTACGACGTCGAGCTGGAAGATACCGGCGCCGGGTGGGCGCTGACGCGGTTGGACACCCGCCGACCACCAAGGTTGTTCGGGTTGCTCAAGAGCTCCGGTGGGCACGCCGCCCGCGATTGGAAGGCATTCGAACCGTTGATCGGCCACGCCCACACCGACGCGGTGCGCCGCCTGTCGGGTCGATTCGGCGGCTTCAAACCCGCCGAAATCGCTGACCTACTGGAGGAAGCCAGCAAGGCCGAGGGTGGCGAGATCCTCGATCGGGTACACAGCGACCCCGAGTTGGAAGCCGACGTATTCGAAGAACTCGAACCGGAAAAGGCCACCCGGCTACTCAACGGCATGCCCGACGGCGAGGTCGCCGCGCTGCTGGGCCGGATGCGCGCAGACGATGCCGCCGACGCGCTCGCGGACCTGCGCCAGTCGCGGCGCCGGCGCGTGCTGGATCTGATGCCCGCCCCGCAACGCACCAAGGTGATCACGTTGATGGGGTTCAACCCCGAAAGCGCAGGCGGGTTGATGAACGTCGACTTCGTCTCCTGCGCCCCGGGCGCAACCGCGGGCGAGGCGCTGGCGCTCATCGCGGGCGCCCACGCCGTGCAGCCCGAGGCGCTGATCAAGATGCATGTTCTCGATGAGGATAAACGCCTCGCGGGCGTGGTGTCGGTGATGGACCTGTTGCATTCCGAAACGGGTGAAAGCGTTCGCGCACTGATGGATTCCGATCCTGTTCGGGTCAGTGCCGACGCCGACCTGACCGACATCGCGCTGTTGATGGCCGACTTCAACCTGTATTCCATCCCCGTTGTCGATGAGCAGGACCGCGTGCTCGGGGTGGTCACCGTCGACGACGTGCTGGAGGCCACCATCCCCGAGGACTGGCGCCGCCGCGAACCCGCCCCGCGCCCGGTCCGCGAAATCTCCGCATCCGACGGTGACCGGAGCGGGCCCGTGCCCGGCGGTGACACGCCATGACCGCGGCCGACGACAACGCCGCCGGCGCCGTGGCGCCGGCGGAGCACGCCTCGGCTCCGGCCACCGCGGTGCTGGACTCCGCCCACGTGGGCGATATCGAGGGCGCGTTCGGGCGCATCAGCCTCGGCGAACTCGACCGTCCCCGCACCTTCAAGGTCCGCCTGATGACCTTGCTGGCCATCGTCGGCCCCGGGATCATTGTGATGGTCGGCGACAACGACGCCGGCGGGGTGGCCACCTACGCCCAAGCCGGCCAGAACTACGGCTACTCGCTGTTGTGGGTGCTGCTGCTGCTGATTCCGGTGCTCATCGTCAACCAGGAAATGGTGGTGCGGCTCGGCGCGGTCACCGGGGTGGGGCACGCGCGATTGATCAACGAACGCTTCGGCCGGGGCTGGGGCTGGTTTTCGGTCGGCGACCTGTTCCTGCTGAACTTCCTGACCATCGTCACCGAGTTCATCGGGATCAGCCTGGCCGCCGAATACATCGGCATCTCCAAATACGTTGTGGTGCCGGTCTCGGCGGCGGCGCTGGTCGCGATCATGGCGAGCGGCAGCTTCCGGCGTTGGGAGCGGGCCATGTTCGTCTTCATCGCCGTCACCCTGGCGCAGATCCCGATGCTGTTGATGTCGCACCCGCAGTGGGTGCATGCGGCGAAGTCGTTTGTGGTACCCAGCATCTCGGGGGGCGTCAGCTCGGATGCGGTGCTACTGATCATCGCGATCGTCGGCACCACCGTGGCGCCCTGGCAGCTGTTTTTTCAGCAGTCCAACATCGTCGACAAACGCATCACTCCCCGATTCATGGCCTATGAGCGCGTCGACACCGTCCTGGGCGCATTCGTCGTGGTGGTCGGCGCCGCGGCGCTGCTGATGACCGGTGACTGGGCGGCGCGCTCGACGGACAGCGCGGGCAATTTCACCGACGCCGGTGCCATCGCACACCTGCTCGGCCAGCACAGTTCGACGCTCGGCTGGATGTTTGCGATCGTGCTGATGGATGCCTCGATCATCGGCGCGGCCGCGGTGACCCTGGCCACCAGCTACGCCTTCGGCGACGTGTTCGGTCTGAAGCACTCGCTGCACCGCGGGTTCTCCGACGCCAAACAGTTCTACTTCTCCTACACCGCGATGGTGGTACTCGCCGCGGTGATCGTGCTGATTCCCGGCGCCCCGCTCGGGCTGATCACCACCGCGGTGCAGGCCCTGGCCGGGCTGCTGTTGCCCAGCGCCAGCGTGTTTCTGCTGCTGCTGTGCAATGACCGGGAAGTGTTGGGGCCCTGGGTCAATCGGCGGTGGCTCAACTGGGTCGCCGTGCTGATCGTCGGTACTCTGCTGCTGCTCTCCGGGATCCTGATGGCCACCACCATTTTCCCGCACCTCAACGTCGTGGCGGTCGCCGGCTACCTGGCGCTGGCCATGCTCATCCTCGGTGCCGCGGCGGGACCGGTGCTGCGCTGGCTGGCCCGCCGCCAACCCGCAGCACCGGTCGCACCAACCCCGGTACGCACCGTCGACCGCAACACCTGGCGGATGCCGCCACTGACCCTGCTACAGCCGGTCACCTGGTCGGCCGGTACCCGCCTCGGCATGATCGCGCTGCGCGCCTACCTGGTCATCGGCGCGCTGCTGCTGGTGGTCAAGGCCGTTCAGATCAGCCGGGGCTAATCGCCGGTGCGCGTGAATGTTTCGTCGAAATCCATGCTTACCGCGCAGGATCCGTTCTGCTGCCAGTGACCGTGCCCATTGAGCACCGGGATCGGATCCCGCCGTGGTTGCGGCAGCGGATACTGACCGGTGGTGCTCAGATGTGCCGGGCCGCCGTCCGGGCACTTGCCGTCGGTCTCTTCGTTCCACGTCCAGTTGCCGCCGGCGAACAACAGTGGCACGTCACCCGATTTCGCGTGGAAGTAGCTCATGCACCGATCGCCGGTGCGCAAACAGTCGGTCTCGATGGATGAGCTCCCCAGCTGTTGTGCGGCCTGGTTCGTGAACGTCCGCGCGAGTTGGTAGTGGCCGCCCAACCCCTGGGCCTGCGACACCACCCGCGGCGGCAGGGTCGCCGGGTCCGGCAGGCTGGCGAGATCAACGCCTCCGGTGCGGGTAAACGTCACGGTTCGTTTTTCCTGGCAGTTGTTGAGGGCGGTTCTGGTGTGTACGCCGCCGAGGCTGCCGTCGGGGCGTTGTTGCAGCGTGAACACCTCCCAGACTTCGCCGGTGGCGCCGCGGCATTCGTTCGCGGACAGCGCCACGGCCACCCAGCGCCCGCCGATCTCGTCGAACACCATCGACGCCGCGAAAAAGGTTTCGCCGGTTAGCCGTGACGCGGTCGCCAGACACCCGGAACCCCCACACGCCGAGCGCAGGCCGTAGGTGCCCGTTGACGGCTTTTTGCCCGGGACCTGGTTATCGTCGAGATCGGTGGCCGGGCCGAAGTCGGCCCGGTACGTGCCGGTGAATGGGCCCAGCGCCGGGGTGGGCGCCGCGGCGGCGGGCTTGGGCGCGGCGGCAGCCGGCTTGTGTGGCTTGGCGAAGTTCACAATCGCGAACACACCGGCAACGATCAGCAATGCGACGGCCACCAGGGCGCCCATCAGGACGCCGGGACGCCGGCCCAAGCTCTTCCGGTTCGGCGGTGGCGGCGCCGGCACGGCGTAGGGAATCTCGCGGCTGTGCGAGGATTCGGGGCCCCACTGCCGGCTCAGTCGGTAGGCGAACTCCGCACAGCTGCCAAACCGGTCGGCCGGATCTTTGGCCATCGCCACGGCAAACACCGGATCGAGCGCCGCCAAGTCCGGGCGGCACGCAAGGATCGACGGCGGTGGGTCATTGACGTGCTGGGTGATCACCACCCCGGGATTGGCATGGTCAAACGGTGGCACCCCGGTCAGCAGATGAAATGCGGTGCAGGCCAAGGCATACTGATCGGCACGCCCGTCAATCAGCTCTGCCTTCAACTGCTCGGGTGCCGCGTAGGCCACCGTGCCCACCGTCGCGTTTTCCGCAGTCAGCCCTGTCGAATCGTTGATGTGCCGCGCGACGCCGAAGTCAGCCAGATAAATTCGCTGCGCCTGTCCATCCGGATCGGTCAACATAATGTTGGCCGGCTTGACGTCGCGGTGCAACATCCCGCGATGATGGGCATAGTCCAGCGCCGAGGCGACCGCGGTAATGATCGACGCCACCCCGGCAAGAGGCATCCCGTTCGGGTGGACCTCGCGCAACAGGCGTGCCGCGTCGGTGCCGGCCACATAATCCATCGAGATCCAAAACAGGCCCTGGTGTTCGCCGCGGTCATGAATTCCCACAATGTTCGGGTGGGACAGGCGGGCCGCCAGGTCTGCCTCGCGCAGGAACCGTGCCCGAAACTCCGGATCGTCAGTCGAATCGGCCGGCAATACCTTCAGCGCGTCCTCGCGCGGCAACCGCGGATGCGAAGCCAGGTACACCTGACCCATGCCACCTCGGCCCAATACCCGCAGGATTCGGTATCCCGCGAACACTTGGCCGACCTCAAGGGACATGGCCAAATCGTAGACCGGCTCAGGCCAACAGCGCCGCGACGGCGGAAGGATCCTTGTAGTAAACGTCGAGGTCGACTATCAGTCCGTCGTGAACTTTATAGAGCTCGACGAGGTCCATCTCGAC
>Ga0302319_10007600_pt1 | contig 21309 bp, 25 predicted proteins | sample Bog_T0_2_FD_203319 | JGI IMG/M metagenome (GOLD analysis project Ga0302319, IMG submission 203319) | Peat permafrost microbial communities from Stordalen Mire near Abisko, Sweden - Bog_T0_2 | ecosystem: Environmental > Terrestrial > Soil > Wetlands > Peat | place: Sweden: Abisko, Stordalen Mire... | reverse complement strand
TGCGTCTGGCCGGTTTGATGGCGGTGGGGGCGGTTTGGGATGGCAGTTTGGGGGCGCGGTGGTATCGGCGGTCGTAGCCATGTGAAGATGGAAAGGACAAAATCGTACCTTCCGGAGGTCCTCGGGCAAACGATGAGCTGGTCTCTTTTAGGGAAAAAGTGCGAAGCCTGCGGAACGCGTACGCGGGATGTGACGCCAGCTCCGGCCGGCGCCGGCATCAACCCCGGCAAGATGGTATGCAACGCTTGTGCCGCCCGGTTGAAATCGAAGGCCGAGGCGCGGGCGGAAGTCAAGTGCGGTGTCTGCGGAAGGCGCACGCGCGATGCGGCGCCGATGCCGGGAGGAGCCACCGTCGGTCCGCCAACGATGGTCTGTCCGCCCTGCGCGGCCCGCTTCAGTTCGGCGGCCGAAGCGCGGGCCGAAGCGAAACGGCTCGAAAGCGAAGAAGCCCGGAACCAGGCGGCCGACACCGTCATGCGGTGGAACTGGCGCAATGGCCCTCATACGGACGGCGAAGCGCAGAAGAACCCAGGTCCGTCGAACGCACTAGCCGGCGATTTGTTCCTCGCGACGGATCGCGGCAATGCATCCGCGGTTAAGGCACTGCTTGGCTACGGGGCCGACGTCAACGCCCGGGACGAATACGGCAGGACCGCGCTGAGCCTGGCCTGCCGGCGCGACCGGCTGGGAGTGGTCAGGACGCTGATTTCCAGCGGGGCGGATGTCAACGCGGCCGATACCCGCGCGGAGGCCCCCTGTAATTCCGGCATGACGCCGCTGCACTGGGCGGCGGGCAGGGGGCACACAGGCGTGGTGGAGTTGCTGCTGGCCAGCGGAGCCGGCGTCGACGCCAGGGACGACGAAGGCCTGACGCCCCTGCACAGCGCGCTCGATTTGTGCCCCGCGAACGTGGAACAGGTTTTGCAGTTCTTGCTGGCCGCGGGGGCCGATATCAATGCCGCGACGAACCTCGGCTTTACGCCTCTCCGCATTGCGGCGGCCACGGCGGCAAAGAAGAACCGGGAAGACCTGCCGGATTTCGTGCGTCAATGCGGCGGACGGGAGTAAATTGGGCCGAGCCGCTACAGAGCCCGCATCCGGTTGTTGCGCGGATTCCGCTCCACCTCGGCGAGCCCCAGTTCCTGAAGTACCGGCGGCACATACATAGCGAACCGACCGCGGAGTCCCTTCTTCAGCCCGTACCAGCCACCCACCGGATTTCCCGCCGACCTTGCCCACGCCTCGACGGTATTCTCCGCCGCCGGCTTCTGCTCATCCGCGCTGCCCAGCAGCATCCAGTCCCCGTGCGATTTGAGCATGGCGTGCAGATCGGCGATGCAGCGCAGATGGTACCGGAGGACGGTCTTTCCCACGGTTACGACGAGGGCCGGAGGATCGAGCGTTTCGTCGCGGTAAGCTTCGTACTCCGACTGTCCGCCGGGAGTCTTCAGTTTCCACGGATCGTCTTTGGTCCCGCCGGCGATTTGTTTGGGCATAATCAGCCAGATGGTAACACAAAGGTTACGTATTGGCCAGTGCGGACAGTACCGTTTCCCAGGATTTTTCAAACACCGGAGCGCGCAGATTCCAGAGATCCTCGCTTTCCGTTTTCGCGCGATGGCGGATCGTCACGCGTGTGCCTTCGTTCTCAGCCGCAAAAGTCATCTCGACGGCGGTAGGCTGAGCGGCGTTGGTGCCCATGTAGAAATCCAGCGTCAGGCGTTTCGGCGGTTCCCAGACCAGCACGCGGCCCAGTTCCGCCTCGCGACCGTCGCGCGCACGCTCGTGAAAACGCCCCGTCCGCTCCAGAAACAGTTCGCTCTCCGGATCTTTGGTCAGACGATGAGTCCTCGGCCACCACTCGGATATGCGTTCCGTAAAGATCCGGAAGGCCTCATCGGGCGCGCAGCGCAGCAGAACGGATTTCCCGATCATTTCCGGGACAGTTCCTCCAGGCGGGCCAGCGCGGTGTCCCAGAATTCGTCCAGGAACTCGCGAACCGGTACGAAGCCTTTGAGGCGGATGGAGTAGCGATGACGGGCGCCGTTGCCGCGGGTTTCGATCAGCCCGCTGCCGGAAAGAACGCGCAGATGGCGGGAAATGGCCGGGCGGCTGACGGGGAACCGCGCCGCCAGTTCGCCGACCGAAAGCGGGGCGTCGCGCAGATGCCGCAGGATCTTTCGGCGAACCGGGTTACCGAGGGCATCCAGCGGGTGTACTGCCATGTAACTGTTATGTTACCAAACAGCCCGCTAGCCGGACAGCAGATTTCGCGCCAGAAACAGCGCGTTCGCCGGACGCTCCGCCAGCCGCCGCATGAAGTAGGGAAACCACGCCTCGCCGAACGGAACGTACAGACGCAGGCGGTATCCATCCTCCACCAGGCGCTTCTGCAGGTCGCGGCGGATTCCGTAGAGCATCTGAAATTCGAAACTGTCGCGGGCGATGCCGTTGTTCACGGCAAAGCGCTCGATGCGGTCGATGATGCGCTCGTCGTGCGTGGCGATCGCAGGGTAGTATCCGGGATGTGCCTGCGTGGCGCCTAACAGATGATGCGCCAGTCCGATATAGTGCTTGTCGACATCGGCTTTCACCGGAAACGCGATCTCCGGCGGTTCCAGATACGCGCCTTTGCAAAGCCGTATGCGAATGTCGTCCTGAATCAGACTGGCGAGGTCGTGCGAACTGCGGTGCAGATACGCCTGGATCACAGCGCCGCATGCGCCGTACCGCCGGTGGACGCGGCGGACGAGACCGAGCGTTCGATCCGTATACGCGCTGCCTTCCATATCGATGCGGACGAAGCCCCCGATGGCGGCCGCTCTTTCGACGAGCGCGGCAACGTTGGCCTCGCACGCCTCAGGAGAAAAATCGAGGCCGAACTGCGTCAGCTTGAGCGACACGTTCGGTTCGAGTCCGGCCGAATGCAGCGCGTTCAGCGCCCGGATGCACATGTCGCGGCACGCGGCCGCTTCGTCGAGCGACTGAACGCTCTCGCCGAGGTAATCGAGCGTGGCCGCGATGCCTTCTCCCTGAATCCGGAGGCACACGGCGAGCGCGTCGTCGAGCGTCTTGCCCGCGATAAAGCGCGACGACAGACGCCGGGCCAGGCCGGAGTGCTCGGCCCAGGCGCGCAACCCGCGATGGCGTGAAAGATACAGCAGCGTGGCGCGGAGAGGCACTAACCTGATCGTACGCCCGAGTGTGCGCCTGGCACGAGGCTCATTGCGGCAGCAGCGAGTTGAATACGACGACGCGCGACACTTCGCGAAACCCGAGCCGCTTGTAGAGGCGTTCGCCCTGCGCGGTGGATTGCAGGATCACGCGGCGCAGTCCGGACCGGCGCGAGGCGTCGGCGATCGCGTGGCGGGTGATCGCCTCGCCGTATCCCCTGCCCCGATCGCCCGGCATCGTCGCGACATTGTAGAGGCCGATGACCCCGTCGGAGACAACAGTGGCCGCGGTCGCGACCGGGCGGCCGTCGTGGTAACCGACCCAGCAGGTGAACGCGCGGAAGGGCATGGCGTCGTCGAAGACCTCGCGGAACCACACCGCAGGCACGTGAAAGCAGACCGACCCCACAGCGCGGAAGTCTTCCATGGTGCGGGATTCTTCGGCTTGCCGGATGTCGAGCGCAGGCGCAGCGCGCCGTATGTCGAGGGAGGTCGCCACGCGCCGGATGTCGAGGGAGGTCGCCGCGCGCCGGATGCCGAGCGAAGTGGCGGCACGGCCCGCCAGCGGCAATCGTTTGGGTTCGCGGAGCGAATCGGCCACCATCCCCGGCATTTCCGCGGCGGCGCGCAGTGCGAAGTTTTCGCACACGCCCGTCAGCGCGCGCCGTGCGGGCCACGCCAGCCATTCTTCGCAGATCCAGAACGCCCAAGGTAAGCGGCGGGCTGCGAAGACCTGCCGGGCGGAGCCCAGACGGGCCTCCAGTTCCGCGCGCGCGGCGACACGCCGGTTCAGGAACGCCGCATTGAACATCTGAAAGGCCGCGCCCAGCGAAGCGATACTGACGCCATCGAGTTCGGCGACATCGGCGCGCGGGCGTCCCTGCGCCAGCACACGAAACGACTGCCGGAGATTGGCTTCCAGAGACTTAAATTCCGCTGCCACTTGCGCCAGTATATGATGCAAGACTATGGTCTCCGATTCACCGAAGTCAGCATCCGCGGCCGAACGCCCGCGAATCGAGGGTCAGAAGCCCAGCCATGTCCGGCACGGCGTGGTGGGCTTCGCGCTGGCGTTGTCGATGATCACTTACATCGACCGGGTGGCGCTGTCCAATTCCAGCAAGCAGGTAGCGGCGGACCTGCATCTGAACGACCTGCAGATGGGGGCGGCGTTCAGCGCCTTCGCTCTGGCGTACGCGTTGTTCGAGATCCCCAGCGGTTTCATGGGCGACCGGCTGGGGCCGCGCAGTGTCCTGATCCGCATCGTGATCTGGTGGTCGATCTTTACGGCCGCAACGGGTCAGGTCTGGAACTTCGCGTCTCTCCGGATCACGCAGTTTCTGTTCGGCGCGGGCGAGGCCGGGTGTTATCCGAACATCGCGCGGGCGTTCGCGATCTGGCTGCCGCAGCATGAGCGCGTGCGGGCGCAGGGAGTCATCTGGATGTTTTCGCGATGGGGCGGCGCGTTCACTCCGCTGCTGATCGCCATCCTGTTCCGTTATATGAACTGGCGGCTCGCGTTCGCCGCGTTCGGCTGTCTGGGACTGTTCTGGACAGTCGCATTTGCATTGTGGTTCCGCGACAATCCGCGCGACAACCCGAAAGTCAATCAGGCCGAACTGGATCTGCTGAAGAACAACGCTCCGCCGGCTCCGCACGGATTTCCCTGGCGCGATCTTCTCGCTTCAAAGACTGTGCTGCTGCTGTGCGCTCAGTATTTCGCCGTCAGTTTCACCTGGTACTTTCTGATCACCTGGGCGCCGACTTTCATCGACGACCGCTTCCATCTGGACGTGAAGGGCAGCATTTTTCTGAAAACGCTGCCGCTGCTGCTGGGCGGGATCGGGTCGATGACGTGCGGTCTGATGTCGAAGCCGATAGCGCGCTGGACCGGCAGCGTGAGGATGGCGCGCAAGGTATCGGCGTGCACCGGATTCGCCGGCGCGTCGGCGTTTCTGATCCTGGCGACCCGGTTGCACGATCCTTATCTGGTGGTGCCGGCCATCGCGTTGTCGAGTTTCTGCAACGACCTCGTGATGCCGGCGGCCTGGGGCACGGTGATGGACATTGCCGGCAGCTACTCGGGAACCGTCGCGGGCTCGATGAACATGATCGGCAACCTGGGCGGAGCGCTCTACGGCACGGCTGCGGGCTGGGTCCTGCAGGTCAGCCACCGCAACTGGGATTATGTGCTCTACATGGGCGCGGCGGTCTACATCGCGGGTTTCATCGTGTGGACGCAGATCGATCCGGTGACGCCGATCGTGTGGAGGCGACAGGCCGAGCCGATGCTGCCACCGCAGCAGATAGAGGAGCTGTAAACACACTCACCGGCTACGCGCTTCTAAGCGATTCACCGTCACTTTCAGTACGCGCATCTCGTTCACCAGCCGGTAGCCGCCGCTGTCCCGCGCCTTCTCCGTTGTGGATCTCAAAGAAAAGCATTCCAGATCGGGCGCCAGCCATGCCGTGAATCTCTCATTCCTTCCCTCTGGCGTGAACCGGAATACTCTCGTCGGGTAGTTCAGGATTTTTTCGTCGCCAATCGCCGTCATCGGCCTGCCCCACATATTGCTAGGAACGCAGCCGTTCTGAATCCGGGCGGCGAGTGCTGTTGCAATCGACTTCATCGCTGTCGCTCGGCCGGGTTTGTAGAACAACGGAGAGATGATTGGCTGCAGCATCCGCGTGACCGGATCCAGAATGGCATCGGCTGCTGTTTGCAGTGGATCGCCGGGGAAGGTTCTTGACAGAATCTGTCCTTCCAGTCCGTGAACAGACGATGAACGATATTCACTCACGCTGGATGAGCCGTCATCCTTGTAGTCGAGGAATTCAGAATCCATCGTAATCGGAGCGGGCGGCGACTGCGGGAAGGCCCTCGCGATTACCAGCAGAGACACGACTGCGCCCGCAGCGACCCCGGCGAACAGACCTTTTCCAACAGTGGGCAGGAAGTCCGCTATCCAGCGCGCCCGCGGACGCCATGTATTTGACCGGGAGCGCGCCCGGTCCCGATATGCGCGCCGCAAACGGTCCTCCAGAGACTGCGGCGACGGCGGCACAGTCCACGCTTTCAGCAAACAGTTGAGATCGTCTTCGGATGGCGTCATCGCGCAGTGCTCCCTTGAAAGTATGGTGTAAGAATCCGCCTGAGCCTCGCCCTTGCCCGGTGCAACCTGGATTTCACGGCGCCCACATCGACACCCAGGATCAGGGCAATCTCATCGAGCGGCAACTCCTCATATTGCGAAAGAACCAGAGCTTCGCGCTGCGGCACCGGCAGGGTCGAAATGGCTTGCTGAATCAACTGCGACAGCTCCTGCTGTAAAAGCAAACGGGACGGCTCCGGCGCTTCGCCGATCTCCGAGTCGTCCAGGTCGACCGTGCCCTCCCGCAACCCGTGATACTTGCGGGCATGATTGCGTACCGCGCCGTAGAGATAGGTGCGCAGCGAGCCTTTTGCCGGATCGAAACGTTCAGGCGCATGGAGAAGCCCGAGAAAGCACTCCTGCGTGATGTCTTCCGCGGCTGCAGCTGAGTTGGTCAGACGGTACGCAACTCTGAAAATCGCCTCGCGATGGCGCTCGAACAACAACATGAATGCAGCCTCGCTCCGGCCGGCCAAATCGAGCAAGTCTTCGTCGGTTGGTTCAGGCATGCCCCTCATTACCCTATTACGGGCTGGGGCGCAAAAGATACGGGCACGGAATCTTTGTTTCAGCCGGAAACCGAAAGATTGCCGCGGCGGACCGCCATGCGCTGCGCTGTAATGGCCAGTTGGGTCACCTTCGCGGCATGCGCGAAGGTCATCGCGGTCGCGGTCCGATGCCTGACGTCGTAAGCGAGGGCCTCGAAGTAGGTCAGCGGAATATTCGCGCAGTCGATGTATTCGCTGCGAGTCTTGTTGACCAGAAACAGATGGTCGGTGCCGTCCCGGCCGCTGACGTCGACGTACTTTCGCAACTCGATGTAGCCTTCGGTACCGAGAATGAAGAAGCGTCCATCACCCCAGTTCGGCAGGGCGTCGGGCGTGTACCAGTCGATGCGAACATACCCCTGCGCATCTTGGCTTCGCAGCAGGATTTCTCCGAAATCCTGCAGGCCGGGGTCGCCGGGATTGGCGAAATTACCCACGCTGGCCGCCACGATCTCTGCGTCCGCCGACCCGGTGAAGACCAGGAACTGATCGATCTGGTGCGACGCGAGGTCCGTCAGGATACCGCCGTAGCGCGCGTCGTCGAAGAACCAGCCGGCGCGCAACGCCCTGTTCAGACGATGCGGGCCGATGCCGATGGTCTGAACGACCCGGCCGATCGCGCCGGCGCCGATCAGTTCCTGCGCCTTGATGACGGCGGGGACTTCGAAACGTTCGGAGAAATCGACCGACCAGATGCGCCCGGTCTGCCCGACGGCGGCGCTGACGCGGGCCAGATCGTCCAGGGTGGTGCATCCCGGCTTGTCGAGCATGACGTCTTTACCGCGTTCCATGCAGCGAATGGCAATGTCGGCTCGGTCGCACGGTACCGCCGCGATCAGAACGAGTTCGATCGACGGGTCGTCCAGGATCGCTTCCATGTCCTGGCAGCGCGGAACGTCCGGGAAGCGTTTGAGAAACCCGTCAAGAGTGGGAGGCGTTCCGTCGGTCCACCAGCCCCTGCAGGAAGCGCCCGTGGCCAGCATGCCGGCGAGCATGCCGTAGATATGGCGATGGTCGATACCGATGACGCCGATTTTAAGTGGCTGCATTCGAATTCCTCAGGTTTATCACACGGATGCCCGCAAGAGTTGGGCGCGCTGCTACCGCTCCGTTGAAAGTCATCGCCTGACTTTCATCATCTGTTGCGGCCCGCAGGGCCATCCTTACTCCCTCACGGTCGCGGCTCATTGGCGTATCCCTGCGCAATGGCTTGATCGTTGGCCGATTTTCCCGAATCTGTCACTTCTGTGTCGCACACCCACAGTGCGTGCAGCGCGTCTAACGGAACTGGATGTGCAGCTTGCCATTCGGCGTGGTGTAGACCAGATCGAGATCGTGCGGCTTCTTCTTCGCGATGGGGAAGAACAGCAGTCCCGTGACCGGATCGGAAGTGGTTTTCGCGGGCAGCATCTTGCTCTGGAGCGCGGCGATCGTGTCGCCGGATACGGATGACGAGCCCTTCACTACGCTCGCGCCGGTATAGCCGGGGTCGGTGCGTGTGATGCCGATGGTTTCCTGCGCGCTGTGCAGCACGAGGCTGGTGCCCGCGCCGTAAACCTGCGACGCCGCCATGGGTCCGCTGCTGTCGCTGTTGGAGTTGACGCGGAGCAGGAAGTCGTCGGGCTGCACCTCGAAGGGTTTGCCGCCCTTCGGGGTGACAGTCACTTCAATCACCGTGTAAGCGCTCTTGAAATCGGAGCCCGTGGCCTGCTGAACCGCCGGGGCATCCATGAAAAGCGCGTTGACCTCCACCGTGTCGTCGGCGGCGTGGCCGGTCGGCGGATTCGCCGCGCTGGCCGCCATCGATAGTGCAAGCACAATAAAGGCCGCCGATATTCGCCCCATGCAGAGATTATACGATTTCGTGAGGCTGAACGATGCCGCATACAGAGCCGCGACCGCCGCGAGCGCTACGTGAGGGGCCGGTAAAATGCGTGCCTCAAATCGGAATCGGTGTTCTTAGCTTCGCTAGCCTACGCCGCCCGAATCCCCTTCCACTCCTCCACAAGCTGAAAGTCCGTCCGGACCGCGCGAACATTCTCCCCGGTCTGTCGAAAGCACGACTCCCCCAGGTTCTCTTCCCCGCGTGCGAGCTGCAGATACTGGATCGCCTTCGGATCGATCCCCATCACCCGGCAGCACGTCGCATCCACGGCGACGGGGTCGCGCCCTGCCACCAGCACTCCCGCGTTCTTCGGCGTTCCCTGAATCGGACCGTTCCCCTCCATCCCCACGATGCCGTCCACAATCGCAAACTGCCGCGGGAACAGATAGTGCAGATCCACAATCGTTTCCGGCAGCCCCGACCAGTGCAGCACGTTCTTCGGCCATCCGTAAACCGCTCCCGGAACCAGCCCGAAAAGATTCTTCATCGAAAGCGTCGCTCCCGCCCAGTGGTGCGTCTTCATCTTCGCTACCGATACCAGCAGATCGCAATCGAGCACCGTATGCGGCAGGTAGAGCGAATCCAGCTTCGAAAGAGGATTCTCGATCGCGCGCTTCGCCACGGCATCCGTGTTCAGGTCCGTAAATGAATCTTCGAATTTGGCGACCGTGCTGAAGTATCCGGCGGCGTCGGCGAGATCGAGCGTGCCACGCCGGTGTCCCGGGCCTTCCGCGATACGCACCTCCGCAGCGCCCAGCTTCAGGAACGCTTCAAAGGCCGCATGCACCACGACCGGATGCGTGTTGATCGCGGTGTCGGCGTCGTATTCCACCAGATTCGGTTTCAGCACGATGCGCTTGCCCCGCACATTCAGGTTGTGCCCCGCGATCATGCGGTACATGGTGTCGTAGACGTCCATCGTGTAGCCGGCCGCTTTAACAATTGAAACGTCGCTGACGGTACCGGCGGGGAATTTCCGTATGGTTCGGCCGCACCGCGCCAGTGCCGCGCCCGCCGCAGCCGTGGCGATCGCCTGGCGTCTCGTGATTCCGGCACCGCCTTTCATGACGCCGCCCTCGCTTTGGTCCGGCAAACTCGCGGCGGGCGCGCCGGCGCTTTCTTGCCGTCGACCCGTGCGCGCGGGGATCGGCCCGTGAGTTTGCCCAACGGCAGGGGTGCCCGCGCTGGCCAGTCGTAGGGAAAGGGTGTCATCGTCGTTCTCATGCCAGAAGCGGATTGCGCGGCGCCGCTGCCAGCGTCATCAGCGCTTCGTCCATATTTGTCCGCCGGACGGGATCGAACGCCACCTCCGGCGTCTCGCCGTGCGCGGCCAGGCCCATGCGCAACCAGGCAATGCCCTCCGCGGTCCGGCACGCGGCCAGATGTTTTCGCGCCGCTGCTTTCGCCCGCTCCAGTTTCGCCCCCACTCCTTTGGATGACGCCAGGCCACCCAGCGCCAGCAGCGCGATCCCGGTCGTCTCCGGATAGGAATCGCCGTCGCGGCCGAGCGCACGGTTCGCTCCGTGATTCCAGCCGCCATCGGCGCACATTCGTTTCAGCAGGAACTCCCTGCCCGACTGCACCCGATCCAGCAGACCCGCCGACCCCTCGTCGCCACCATGCCGCAAAGCACGCTCAAAAGCCAGAATCCCCAGCGACGTCGGAACCACCCAGGCCGCCGCTCCCGGATACCAGGGCCAGCCCTCGGGATAATCGTCTTTCACTCCGGCCAGCCGCTGCTGCAGTCTGTACTGCCAGCCCGACTCCCGGCCCGCTCTGTCCTTCAGCCATTCGATCGCCTGGTGGCGTTGCCGCCCGCGTACCGCGTCCTCCGGCAACAACGCCACCAGAGCCGTTACCCACGTGCTCTCCTCCACGCCGGGTTGCGGGCTGAACCCGCCATCCCGGCGCGCGATCGATCCCAGAAACCGAACCCCGCCGCGGAAACTTTCGCGGTCCGGTTTGCAATCCGGACTCGCGCACGAACCATCGGCCGCGGCGTCGCCGCGACCGGCGAGTCCGCTGTGCGCGAGGTCCCCGGCAAGAGCGGACTGGGCGAGCAGCGCGAACACCGTTGGTTCGGTCCACGAACATCCCCGGCCGTACGCCCAGCCGCCATCGCCGTTCTGTCTGGATTTCCACTCTGTCATTCGGGTTCGCGAAGAAATTCCGCTTCCTTCCGTTATGCCTTCCGTCCGCCGTTTGCCCTTTTAGCTGCGGGCTTTACGCTTGCCGCGGCGAACGATCAGCATGGTCAGCAGAAGCCCCGCAAATACCCACAGACCCGCCTGTACGATTGTTCCGTTCATTGTTTTGTTCTCCTTCTTTCGTTATATGACTTACGTTGTTCTTCCGTTGCGGCGCAGTCCGATCCGATTTCCCCGGCGTGCGCTGCGTCTCGCCGCCGTTGAAACTTTTTGTAGATAAACTGTGGCAGCCAATCGCTGTCCGCCTTTGAGTACGGCTCCCTCACCGTCGCGGCTCGCGACCGTGACGCGCGTAAAAAAGCGCGGTGAGTGCCGCTCTAGCCCTTGCTCTTCCGGGTGCGTCTGCGCTGTACCAGAAGGGCCAGCGAAAACAAACTAAAAAACAAGGCCGTGTAAACCAACAACTGTGTGTTCATCGTTCTCTCCTCTTCGCTTCGCTCATCGTTCTCTTTTACTTCCCGAAATTCTGCATCATCGGGAACAAATCCTCGAATATTTTCAGCAGCGCCGGGCCCGCCGAGACCAGCATCATCGACGGCAGGATGAAGATAAAAATCGGAAAGACCAGCTTCACGCCGATCTTCGCGGCACGCTCTTCGGCTTCCTGTTTGCGCCGCAGCCGCATGAAGTCCGAATGCGTTCGCAGGCTCTCGCCCATGCTCGTGCCGAAGCGGTCGCTCTGCGTCAGAATCGCCACCAGCTTGCGCAGCTCGTTTTCCCCGGTGCGCGTGGCGAGGTTCTTGAGAGCCTCCCCGCGCCTCTTGCCTGCGCGCATCTCCAGTCCCACCAGCCCCAGTTCGTCCGCCAGTTCGGGGTGCCCCGCCTTGATCTCGCGGCTCACATACTGCAGCGCCTGATCCAGTCCCAGGCCCGCCTCCACCGCCACCACCATCATGTCCAGCGCGTCGGGCAAGGAAAGCCGCAGTTTGAGCTGCCGCTGCTTGACGAGTTTCTCGAGGAACAGCGTCGGCGCATAGTAGCCGAAGCCGGTGGCGCCGACCAGAATCACCATCCCCGGCACCGTCTGGTCCGTGAGGGAGCCGCGGATGGCCAGCGCGAAACAAAACATCACCACGCAGGCGAACACTTTGATCCCGTTGAAAATCGCGATCGCCGCGTCGGAGCGAAAACCCGCCATGCACAGATCGCGGCTGGTCACCGTCTGCTCGTTCGAACTCAGCGGAATCCGGTCGCCGATCTGTTCGAAAACCCGCACCACCCGGGCGCGCGCGCTCGACCCCGGCTCGCGCACCGTCTCGGCCGTCCCGCCCACGCGGTCGTAGATCCGGCTCGGCCGCACGTAGGCGCGGTAACCGTAGACGGTAATCACCGTCAACAGCAGCAGGAACAGAAACCCGGCCAGAAAGATCGGCATCATAAGACGTGTCCTCCCGATGCGCTCAGACGCGAATCCGGACAATCCTCCTGATGAAGTAATTTCCCAGAACCTGGCAGACAACCCCGGCGATCACCAGCTGCCGGCCGGCCGGATCGCGGATCAGCGGGCTGAGGTAACCCGGAGACGTCAGCATCAGTCCCCCGAGCGTCGCCAGCGGAAGCACCGTCAGAATTGTCGCCGTCAGCCGGCCGTGCGCGCTGGTGGCTTTCACCTGGCCTTTCAGCCGGAACCGCTCGCGGATGATATGCGACAGCCGGCTCAGCACCTCGCCCAGATTGCCGCCGGTCTGCCTTTGCAGAAGCACCGCCGACGAAAAGAAGCGCACGTCGGGCAGCGGGACCCGTTTGCCGAAATTCGCCAGCGAGCGGTCGAGCGACGCGCCCAGATTCTGCTCGTTGAACAGTCCCCGGAACTCCTGCCCCAGCGGATCGTGGATCTCCTCGCCCACCATTTCGAGGCTGATCGTGAAGGCGTGCCCGGCGCGCATGGACCGGGCCAGAAAGTCCAGCGCGTCGGGCAGCTGCCCTTCCATCTCTTCCAGTCTTTTGGTGCGTGTCCTGCGAACGTGCATCAGAGGCAGCCACGCGATGCACACGCCGCCGATCAGCGCCCGCAGGAACGCCGGCGATTCGAAAGGAATCAGCGTTCCGAGCACCGCGCCGACGACGAACCCTCCGGAGGACATCATGATGAGGCGCGACATATTCCAGTCGAGGCCGGACTCCGCCATCAGCCGGTTCAGGTTCTCATAAAACGCCTTCGGGCCCGGCAGGCGGTCCGAATCCTTCCTGCGTTCCTCCGGGTCGATCAGCAGATCGACGTGCGGCTCCTCGGCTTCGGTGACGGTCTTCAGCACCGAAACCAGCTGCCTGCGCCGCTGGCCTTCGAAGAACCGCAGCCCGGAACTGATCGACAGCATCAGCGCGCCGAGAACCACGAGAAACGTCAATGCGACAACGGCCATCATCTAGGCACCGATATCCACAATCGTCTGGAACAGCGACGTGGGCAGCTGAATGCCGCTGGCCCGCAGCTTCTCGTAAAAACGCGGCCGCACGCCGGTGGCGCGGAACCTTCCGGTCACCTTGCCCGTCTCGGTGACGCCGGATTTTTCGAACAGAAAGATGTCCTGCATGGTGACCTGCTCGCCTTCGAGACCCACCAGTTCGGTGATGTGCGTCAGCTTGCGCGAGCCGTCGCTGAAACGCGACACCTGCACCATCACGTCGATGGCGCTCGAAATCTGCTGGCGGATGGCGCGCGCTCCCATGTTGGCGTTACCCATCCCCACCATGACTTCCATGCGGGCGACTCCGTCGCGCGGCGTGTTGGAGTGGATGGTCGTGAGCGATCCGTCGTGGCCCGTATTCATGGCCTGGAGCATGTCCAGCGCTTCCTCGCTTCTGACTTCGCCGACGATGATGCGGTCCGGCCGCATACGAAGGGCGTTGATCACCAGATCCCGGATCTTGATGGCGCCGCTGCCTTCGATGTTGGCCGGCCGCGTTTCGAGGCGCGCCACATGCGTCTGGCGGAGGCGCAGTTCGGCCGCGTCCTCGATGGTCACGATGCGCTCGTTTTCCGGAATGTAGCTGGAAAGCACGTTGAGCAGCGTCGTTTTGCCGCTGCCGGTTCCGCCCGATATCACGATATTCAGCCGCGCGCGCACGCAGGCCTTGAGGAGTTCCAGCATGCCTTCGGTCAGCGCCAGTTTCGCCACCAGGTCTTCGCCCTGCAGCAGGTCCCGGCCGAAACGGCGGATCGAAAGCAGCGGTCCGTCGACGGCCACCGGCGGAATCGCCGCGTTGACGCGCGAACCGTCCGGCAGACGGGCGTCCACCAGCGGAGAGGATTCGTCGACGCGCCGTCCCACCCGCGCCACCACCTTTTCGATGATGCGCAACAGGTGATTGTTGTCTTTGAACTCGACGGAGGTGCGATAGAGTTTGCCGCCCCGCTCCACGTAAACGAGGCGCGGCGTGGTCACCAGGATGTCGGAGATGGTTGGATCCCGCAGCAGAGGCTCCAGCGGCCCCAGACCGAAGACTTCATCCAGCACTTCCTCGATGACCCGTTCTTTTTCGGCGAGACTGAGTGGAGTGCGTTCCTCTTCCACCAGCTTCGCGACCGCGGTGCGGATTTCGGCTCGCGCCCGTTCGCCGGCGAGCGAAGACAGAGCTTCGAGGTTGATGCGGTCGATCAGCTTGCGGTGGATGGTGAACTTCAGCTCCTGGTACTCGGTGCCGGTGCTGTCGCGGTTTGTCATCCGCGTGACCCACCCTGCCTCCTGGCGGCCGCCGTTGACTGCTGTTTCAGATACTGTTGGAATCGTTGCCATTGTGTCCAGTCGGGGTTAAGCCCGTTTCTTACATCGAGGCTATGCCCCGCTTCTCCGCATGAAAGACAGAAATCGCCCCAGACCGGCGGTCGCAACGGAGGTTGCGGCAGTTCCCGGCTTTGGTTGCGCCCGCTTTGTATCCGTGCCGGATTCGTCCGCTGCCTGGGCTCTCAGCGATGCGGCCAGTTCGGCGAGCTGGCGGCCCAGTTCGGAAGCGCCGCTCAGCATACGCCCTTCCGACCAGACCTCGTAGAGCGCTTCGGAATCGTCGCTGAAAACGCCGGCCGGCCGCACGCCCAGATAACTCTCCAGCCCGTCGAGATCCGGCTTCTGCCGCCGCGCGACGCGGTTCAGGATCACTTTGATCCGGTCTCGTCCTTTGCCGCGTTCGTCGGCCTGGCGAATGAATTCCTTCGCGTTGTCCAGTGCCATCAGGTCCTGCGTGACGATCAGAAAAAGGGTCTCCATCTCGGGAACGGATTCGAGCGCGCCGGCGCTGGCGCATCGCCCGAAATCGAGGACCGCGATGGGATAAACCGAGCGGATGAACCGCAGAAGGCGAGCCAGTTGCCGGGGATCCGCCAGGCTGCGGTCGGCCAGTTCCTCGGGCGCGGCGATGAATTCCAGACCCGCGCCCCGTGGGGTGACCAGAGCGTTCCAGTAGCTCGAATCCATGCGGTGCATGTTGTCGAGCGCATCGCGCACCGAATACCGCGGCTTGGCCTTCAGTATGAATCGCAGGAGCCCGGCCTCGAAGTCCAGATCCGCCAGCAGAAGCGGCTTGCCCGGCGTCTGCCGGCGCGCCGCCATCGTCGCCACATGACTGGCGAAGGTCGTCGCTCCGCAACCGCCTTTGGCGGAGAGGAAACCGAAGATCCTGCCGAGCTTCCTCTGCTGGCTGGTGACCTGTTCCGCGCGCACCGCCGAAAGGCGCCCGAAGGCTTCCCTGAGCGGCGTCGCCAGCGGCGGGCAAATGTATTCCCGTGCCCCGGCCTGCATGGCTTCTAGAATGCTCTGCGCGACCGCTTCCCCGTGCATGACGAACAACACCGGGTCCGACACCGTCAGTCTGAGCCTGCGCGCGAAATCGTCCAGCGGAATCTTCAGAAGGCCGCTCTCCAGCAGCACCACGTCCACCCGGAAGCGTTCGATGCGGTCGAGAAGTTCCTCCACCTCGTCCAGGCTCCGCAGATCGGTCACGACCCGTACGGGCAGATGATCGATACACGCGAAGGTTTCTTCGCGCAACGTGCGATCCGACAGCACAACAGCCGCACTCAGAGGACCCGTCGTCATGGGATCGACACCTGTTGGGTCGGGTTGGCCCCGTTGCCGGACCCTGTGGGAACGCTTGACGGCAAGGAGATCGTCTGCGGCGCCGCCGGCGCTCCGCCGCCGCCAAACGAAGACGAACCGCCCCCGCTCTGCTGGATGTCCACCTGCTCGTCGCGTTGAATCTTCTCCATCTCCTGAACGGAGATTTCGCTGCGCGCGGGCCGGGCGGGCGGCGGTCCGGTCTGGTCCGTCCCCGGAGTACGCGGCGCGGCCGTCGGCATACCGGGCCCGTTGAGAAAGGATCGCGGCATCGGGAGATCGGGAATCGTCTGGTCCTTCGGAACCGGCGTGACCAGTTCCGGAGTCACGATGACCAGCAGTTCGGAGTTGGACTTGCTCACGGACTTCGAGCTGAAGAATTTTCCCAGGATCGGAATATCTCCCAGACCCGGGATCTTGCTGAGCGACTCCGTGGTCTGGCGGTCCAGCAGCCCCGCGATGGCAAAAGACTGCCCGTCTTCGAGTTCCACTTCGGTCTCGACTTTGCGCGTCGTCAGGGCGGGCACCGTTCCGCCGGAAACGGTGAGCGAATCGGCGTAATCGAGCGAACTGACCTCGGGGGCCAGATGGAGGCGTATGGTTCCGCGCGGCGTGATGGTGGGAGTGAATCTCAGTTTGATGCCGAATTCGCGGAACGATATGGTGACCTGGCCGACGCCGGCGCCGCCGCCCTGCAGCGTGGGAAACGGAAATTCGCCGCCCGCCAGGAAGTTCGCCGTGTGGCCGTTCATCGCCAGCAGATTGGGCTCGTCCAGAATCTGAAGCACGTTCTCGGCCTGCAGAGCCTGAATGGTGGCGAGAATATCCGCGTGCGGATCGAACATGAGAATGTTCAGAGCGTCGGACAATGTGAAAGTGGACGGCGCATTCGAGGCCACGCTGTTGAAACGGGACGGACTATTGGCGCCCGTCGTCACGTTGAAAGGAAACTTACCCGGCGCGCCGAGAATGTTCGCGCCCAGGTTCAGGGCTTTCGACCGGTCCACGTCGGCGAACCTCACTTTGAGGAGAATCTCCCGCTCCTGGCGCGGAATCTGAACCTTCAGCAGGTTGACGACTCTGCCGAGCGCGCCGGCGATGGCCTCGGCTCGTTGCGAGTCGTACATGTCGTCGACGGTTCCGGTGAGATAGACGGCCGTTATATCGCCGGCGATCTGCACGGTGTCGCCGAACTCCTTTTCGATCTGCCGCTTTGCGGCCTCCAGACGCGACGTCGCGAAAGCGACTCTGACGTCGTACTCTTTCCGGGAGCCGTCGCTCAGCCACACGATCGCGGAGGTTTCGCCTGGCAACTTGCCGTTGATCATCAGACTGCGCGTGCTGACGGGCACCGCCTCGGCCGTCTCCGGCGCGGCGATGGAGACGCGCTCGATGTCCGAGGCGACGTCGAGAAGGTAGGTCTTCCCGGAATCCACCAGGATCTTGCCCACCTCGCGAACTCCCTGGGCGCGCAACGGGCCGGCGTACACAGCCAGTCCGGACAGCAGCGCAAATCCGATCGTCCCGAGTTTCACTTGGCAATCCCCTCTTCGCCCGTAACCGGAATGTTGCGGACCACGACCTGCGTCTTGACCCCGCCCGAGATGACTTCGACGATCGAAGGCGGGGGCGGGGGCGCCGGCAACATGGCCGGAAGCGCCGGAACAGCAACCGCCGCCGGAGTGGGTTTTCGTCTCGGCCTGGAAGCCGCCGCGAGAGAGCTCCCCGCTTCGCTGGAGAATGCGAGGCCCGATGTGTGAATGACGCCGCCTTCGAAAAGATTGGCAGTCGCCGCGCCGGATGTCTGCGTGATCGCGTTGTCCGCGGGATTCCGCAACACCAGCTGGATTCGCTCGCTGGTCGCCAGATTCAGGATCTCCGCCTGTGCCGGCGTCACGAGCAGGTTCACCACCTGCACGACTTCAGGCTTGCCCTCGGCGTCCTTTTGATAGTTCTGGCCGGCGGAAAGAACCGTGACGTTCTGCAGCAGCGTGCGGCTGATGGTGCCCGCCATGGTCACGCCCGGCGGCGTTCCCGCCACCAGCACGTCCACGTGCATTCCCGCCACGGCGAAACCCGCCACTCCCACCACTTCGTTGACCTTGACCGTGAAAGCCCGCATGCCCTGGGGGATCGTGGTGGCGAATCCCGCGCCTTCGCCCTGCTTGGCCAGGACTCCGTCGAAAAACGGAGTATCGCGGTGAATGGCGCTGATGACCCCGCGGTTCAGAATGTCTTCTTTCTTTGTGATCGCGCCGTCGGGAACCGTGATGAAGTCCTGTCTGACGATGTCGCGCTCGGTGAGCAGCATCCCGGGCTGCAGATCGCGCGCCGCGACAAAAACGGTTTTCGTCGTCGGATGGCTGGCAGCGCCCGCTGTCACCTTGGAGGAAATCAACTGATACAAAACGAATGCGGCCCCGGCCGATACGATGAGGGCAAACACGAAAACGCTGATCAACCGTTTTTTCATATGTCCTTAGTCCAGTGAATGCCGGTTCCATCGCTCCGGGAGAGAATTCCCGGAGCGGACCGAGGCCCGCTCCGGGTTATGGTTATTAACTGGCCGCCGAGGCCAGAGTGCTGTTGGTGCCGCTCCAGATGGAATTGACGCTGCCACCCGCGCCGATAAATATTGCCGCCGAAGCCAGGGCTATGAAAGCCATTAGAAGCGTGTACTCGATGAGGTCCTGGCCGGATTCTTCACGTAAGAAATTTGCGATCAACTTCTTCATTTGTTCTCTCTCCCTCTGAACTGCCGCCGACTCGAAAAAATCGTCCGCCTCCCGGCGGACCCGATTCCGCGGGGCGTCGGCGGCCAGACCGGCCGCCGACTCGCGGATCGCATTCACCTCCGGACTAGCTGGCTGCCACCGCCAGCTGGCTGTTGGCTGTGCTCCAGATCGTCTTCACGCTGGTGCCTGCGCCGATAAAGATGGCCGCCGATGCCAGAGCGATGAAGGCCATCAGAAGCGTGTACTCGATCAGATCCTGGCCCTGCTCGTCTTTCACGAAACGCATCATCAGATTTTTCATTTGGGTTGTCCTCTTCCTTGTTTTTTTGTTTTAGCTGCCTGGTTGCGTGATCCTGCGATCACTTTGGTTGCTTTTCGTGATCACGCGATCACGGCCACTACCTTCTCCATCGGAGGCGAAGGAACTCGGTGCGGGAGCGTTGCGGCGGAAGACGATCGAGTAATGATCGTCGTAAACCACATGCCAGTCCCGGGAAACTTTCAGAAGCGTGGTCAGGGCGGCCTTCGGAGCGAGGACGATGGTGTCGATGGCATAACGGTCCAGCGTCTTGTTCCAGCCCTCCTGCACGGTCAGCAGCCGAAGATACTCCTCTCCGAACTCACTGCCGTAGAAATCGCTGCGCCCGTCGATAAACACTTTCGTCGCGGGGTAAAGCCGGTAGATCAGGTAATCGCCCCACTGATCCTGGGCGAAGATGCGGTGCGTTTCGCCCGCGGCCAGTACCGGCAACGCGCCCTCGGGGAAATTCTTCGGGTCGTAGGCGGCGACGAAACGGTCGTTCGGCGGCTTCGGGGCGAACAGCAGCACCGTCACGAGGCCGAACGCAAGCGCGCTGACAAGATGAACGCGGGGGATGCGGTCGGTCGGTTCGATACCGGCGCTCGCGTTTTGGAACCACGCCGCGAGTTTGCCGATCCGCTCCGTCAGAGGCGCGGTACGGGCCGCACGAATGGCGGCGATCGCGGCTTCCGCGACGAGAGGCGCACAGGCGATCGAAAACAGCGGTACGTTGCGCTGCGCGATCAGCGCCAGATGCATCCAGCCGAGCGACAGCAGGGCGTCGGCGAAACGCCGCTGGCGGATCGCCCAGAAGGATGCGGCATAAGCCGCGATCATGAGCGGCTCGAAAAAGACCGACGCGGGAGAATGGAAGTCCAGTCCCTGGAACTCCGCGATATGTTTCAGCAGGTACGGATCGGCGATATAGGCGATCACGTGCCTGTGCAGCTGCCAGCCATACGGATTGACCAGCGTCACCGCCATACAGGCCGCGAAGGTGGCGAGCCATGGTCCGGTCCGGGACAGATAGCCGCGCCGGGCCAGGGGGTCGCGCTCGATCAGGGCATTCAGCAGGTTCGACCCGATGTAGCACGCCAGGACCAGGAAGATCACGAAGAATCCACCGTGCAGATTGGTCCAGATCAGCGTGAGCGGAACCAGCCAGACGAGCAGTTTCGTCCGGCCCGCCTCCGCCCGGTCCGTGATATGAAGCGTCAGGGTAAAGAAAAGGATAGTAAAAAGATGGGGCCGCGCCAGCCAATGGATCGCGCAGCCCCCGGTGGCCAATAGGGTGACGGCTATGGCGACCAAACCGATATCGCATTTCCGGCGGATGAGCCGGAACAATGCAACAGACGTAAGACAGATAACCAGCGTGCTGGCTGCCACCACGGCGGCGAGGCCGCCGCTTCGGAAAAGAAGGGCGAACATCACGTCCCACAGCCATTCCCACGCAAACCACGGCGCGCCGGTGCGGGTGAAAGAAAACATGTCCGCCCAAGGCACCCGGTGGTGGCTGAGAATCCATTCGCCGGTCCGGATATGCCAGCCGGTGTCGCCGTCGCCGAGCAGGCCGCGCGCGCCGCTGAGGGCCAGGAACATAAAAAAAACGGGCAGCAGGAACGCCACATCCGTCAGCGAAGGCAGAAGCCGCGCCACCGCCGGCACGCCGGGAGAGGCGGGAACGGGACTGGTACCGTCGCACTCAGGCAACAGAGCGGTCGGCGCAAGCGCTTCCGCTGTTTCCACTGTTCCCAAAGATGCGGGCGACGGTATCGGCATAGCGATCTCAGTTCACCAGCTGCTTCAAAGGAGCGTAAGCGTCGATGCCGGTCCGGGAAGGCCGTACCGGGCCCTTCACGAACCGCATCGCATTCACCCGCAGCCCGACATGGGAGTAGCCATCGTCCCCGTCGATGACCCGAACGACGACGCTGTCACAGCGAATCAGCCGGGGAGCGAACTCGCCATCGGATGGCAGTTCCACTTCGACGCGCAGAGCGGAACCGGCCGGGGGCGCAGGCGTTGGCCTGGTCCAGCGAAGCAGAAGTCCGTTGCGGCTGATGTTTTCCGTAGTCTCACCGGAGTTTTCCGATAGATGGGTGCCGCCGTGGATCCGGCAGCTCAACCGGAGGTCGACGCGCGACTTTGTTCTTCGATCCATTTTGGAGTTCACCTAAGCACGAATCTAGCGGTTCCCGGCCCCGGTCACAATACCGAATATGGGTTGCATTCAAATGCTATCTATGGATTGCCA
>Ga0302319_10007599_pt1 | contig 21310 bp, 17 predicted proteins | sample Bog_T0_2_FD_203319 | JGI IMG/M metagenome (GOLD analysis project Ga0302319, IMG submission 203319) | Peat permafrost microbial communities from Stordalen Mire near Abisko, Sweden - Bog_T0_2 | ecosystem: Environmental > Terrestrial > Soil > Wetlands > Peat | place: Sweden: Abisko, Stordalen Mire... | reverse complement strand
CTGCCGACGATGCGCGCCAGCATCATCGGCGGCTTTCTGTTCCGCCTCGGCATCGGATCGCTGCCGTTTCTGCTGCCGCTGTTGATGCAGATCGGGTTCGGGCTGTCGCCGTTTCGTTCGGGGCTGGTGACGTTCGCCTCGGCGGTCGGCGCCATGGGCATGAAGACACTGGCGGCGCGCATCATCCGCACCTTCGGCTTTCGCAACATCATGACCATCAACGCCGTCGTGAGTTCGGTGTTTTTGGCGGCGTGCGCGCTGTTCACGATCGCGACGCCGCTGCTGTTGATCATGATCCTGCTCGTGGTCGGCGGCTTCTTCCGCTCGCTGCAGTTCACCGCGATCAACACGCTGGCCTATGCCGAAGTCGATCCGGCGCGGATGAGCCGCGCCACCACGCTGGTCAGCGTCAATCAGCAACTGGCCGTCTCCGCCGGCGTCGCCGTCGGCGCGTTCTGCGTGGAATCGACGATGTGGTTCCAACACGTCAGCGAACCGAGCGCGACCGATTTCGCGCCCGCCTTCCTGGTGGTGTCGATCATCGCGACGCTTTCGGCGTACTTCTTCTACCAGATGCCGGTCGATGCCGGTCATCAGGTATCCGGGCGCGGGGTCATCGTGGTGCCGAGTTCAGAACCCGATGCCGAACCGGAGGAGACCGCTGCGACCGAGACCGCCAACGCCCGGGATCAACGGCTGGGGTAGAGCGTTCTCAAGCGAAGCCTGCCCTCGGGCTTGACCCGAGGGTGGAAACCGGTTCGCGTCAAGAAAACGCGCCAGATCGGGCATCCAGGGCGTCGATTCGATGCAATTGGCGCGGCAACTCCCGAACCACGCTGGCCCGCGTTGCCCTGCACGCAAAGCAATGGTATTGCTCAGGAATCCGTGAAAGTACGGTATGAGGCATCCGAACCAATTATTAAGCATGACATGGCGTAGTAGGCCCCCACTGGCGCCCAGGGGTTGCACGATCGCAGCTGAGGCGCTTCCAAACGTTCTGGCACAACCACCTTGCGTTCGGACGCCGGGCGCCCTCGGGCCCGGTAGACCGGGGACGACGATTTCGGTGTGGAGGTATGCGAATGAACGACGTGGCATGGACTGACCTGACCCCGGCCGAGCAGCGTGCGATCGCGGTGCTGGGAAGCGGAATGTCGGTCGAAATATGCGACGCCGCCGCCCTGCGGACGCTCAAGCGCGCCGGGCTCGTCAGAGGCTCCCGCCTGACCCAGGCAGGAGAACAATTGCGCCAGGCCGCGATTCTGCAATCGCTGGTGACCTGAGCGGCCGCAACCGGTCCCCGCCCTGAAGAGAGTTCCCTATTCCACCGGCCGATCTTTCGGCACGCCGCGAAATCCCGCCGCCAGCACGTAGCGCTCGGAAGAATCCTTGCGGCTCGAGGCCGGCTTGACATGCTTGACGGTGGCAAAATCCCGCTTGAGCTCGGTCATCAGCGTTGCGTCCGCGCCGCTCTGAAACACCTTGGCGACGAAGGTGCCGCCGGGATTGAGCACCTCGGAGGCGAAGGCGACCGCGCCTTCCACGAGGCCGAGGATCCGCAACTGGTCGGTCTTGCGGTGGCCGGTGGTATTGGGGGCCATGTCGGACAGCACAACATCGGCGCGGCCGCCGATCATCGCCAGCAATTTGGCCGGCGCGTCGTCGGCCAGGAAGTCGAGCTGCGCGAAACTGACACCCGGGATCTCCGGCATCTCCAGGAGATCGATGGCGACGATCTTGCCCTTGCCATTGGCGGTGCCGATGCGCTTGGCCGCGACCTGGCTCCAGCCGCCGGGTGCGGCACCGAGATCGACCACCGTGATGCCGGGTTTGAGAAAATGGTATTTGTCGTCGATCTCGATCAGCTTGAAGGCCGCGCGCGAACGCAATCCCTCGCGCTTGGCCTGCGCCACGTAGGGATCGTTGAGCTGCCGCTCCAGCCATAATTTCGAGGACAGCTTGCGCTTGCCGCCGGTCTTGACCGTGACGTGCAGCCGCCCGGTGGTGTCTTTCGCCATATCGGTTTGCTTGCTCTTGAGACCAGGTTCTGGCGCGGCTGCTCCCTCTCCCCGCTTGCGGGGGGAGGGTTGGGGTGAGGGGGACTCTCGTCAGACTCGGACTCGCGGAGAGCCCCCCTCACCCGGATCGTAAGAACGATCCGACCTCTCCCCGCAAGCGGGGCGAGGTGACCGAACTCGCGCATGCACCAATTCAACTAAAGAAGCGATCTTCTAGCACATCGCGATCGGACACGGCTATCGGCATCCGCCGATCGCGCCGTCCTCGCGCATCATCTCCACCAGCATGCCCTCGCGCAGGCCGCGATCGGCGACCCGCAGCCGCGGCAGCGGAAACGCATGGCGGATGGCGTCGAGGATGGCGCAGCCCGCCAGCACCAGATCGGCGCGCTCGACGCTGATGCAGTTGTTGCTGGCGCGTTCCTGGTAGCTCATGCCGAGCAGGCGCGCGATGGTCGCCGTGATCTCGGCATCGCTCAGCCATACGCCGTCGATCCGGCGGCGATCGTAGCGTGCCAGATCGAGATGGACGCCGGCCAGCGTCGTCACCGTGCCGGAGGTGCCGAGCAGGTGCATGCCGCCGAGGTCGGCGCCATGCTCGGCCGCGAACGGCGTGACGTGTTGTGCGACCGCCTCCACCATCCGCGCATAGGAGTGCGGCGTGACGTCCTTGCCGCCGAAACGTTCGGCCAGCGTCACGACGCCGAGCGGGATCGACATCCAGGCCTTGATGCGCGGCGCTGAGTCCGCTTCGTCGGGATCGCGCTCGATCCGCACCAGTTCGGTGGAACCGCCGCCAATATCGAACAGAATGGCGCCGCGGCCCGCCGGATCGAGCAGCGGCGAGCAGCCTATCACTGCGAGCGCCGCCTCGGTCTCGCGATCGATCACTTCCAGCCGGATCCCGGTCTCGGCTTCGACCCGGTCGCGGAACCCGTCGGCGTTGGAGGCCGCGCGGCAGGCTTCGGTGGCGATCAGCCTGAGGCGCTTTGCCTTCCTGGACTGGATCTTGTCGCGGCAGATGCTCAGCGCGGCGATGGCACGATCAATCGCGGCGTCGCTGATGCAGCCAGTCGCCGAAATCCCCTCCCCCAGCCGGATGATCCGCGAGAAGGAATCGACCACGCGGAAGCCGTCGCCGGTGGGGCAGGCGATCAGGAGGCGGCAATTATTGGTGCCAAGGTCGAGCGCGGCGTAGACGCCGGTTGCGGCGGCCGTCGAAGGGGCCGTCCCGGGCGCCCCGCCATGGCGCAGCCCTGGTCCATCGCCGTTGGCGGGCGCACCCTGGCCGACGTCTCCGCGCGGCCCGGGGCCGTCGCGAAGCCGCGTGTCATGATTCATCCAAAATGTCTTTCCGCGGCCAAATCACGGCCGACGTGGAATTTCCGTTCACGGAAACTTTAGCAGTGCCGGGCGGCGGCGCAACAGCCGTTCACATAGGACCATGCCCAATCAGGCGTTGTCGCCGGGACATCGGTGCGTTATCTCATCGAAAGCGGCGAAATCACGCAAAATCGAGCATTTCAGGGACATTTCAATGCAGGATCACACGTCTTCATCCTCTCTGGAAAACGCTATTGCGGTGCAAAAATACGGTGTCGGGCAACCGGTGCGGCGCAAGGAAGACGACACGCTGGTGCGCGGCAAGGGCAAATATACCGACGATTTCAACCTGCCCGGCCAGGCCTATGCCTGGATCGTGCGCTCCAGCCACGCCCACGGCATCCTCCGCGGTATCGATACGACGGCCGCCCGGAAGGTGCCGGGGGTGCTTGGCGTCTGGACCGGGACCGATCTTTCCGCCGCCAATTACGGCCCCTTCACCTGCGGCCTGCCGCTGAAGAACCGCGACGGCACCCCGCTGCTGCAGACCAACCGTACCGCGCTGATGACCGACAAAGTGCGGTATGTCGGCGACCCCGTCGCGTTCGTGGTCGCCACGACGCTGGCGCAGGCGCGCGACGCCGGTGAAGCCGTGGTGCTCGACATCGATCCCCTACCCGCCGTCACCGACCCCGCGGAAGCCGCCCAACCCGGCGCGCCGCAGCTCTACGACCACATCCCCAACAACGTGGCGCTGGACTATCATTTCGGCGACGCCGCCAAGGTCGAGGCCGCTTTTGCCAGCGCCGCCCACGTGACCAAGCTCGACATCACCAACACCCGCGTCGCCGTCGTGGCGATGGAGCCGCGCGCGGCGCTCGCCTCCTACGACAAGGCCAGCGAGCGCTACACCATCCAGGTCCCGACCCAGGGCGTCGCCGGCAACCGGGCCAATCTCGCCAAGAACCTCAAGGTGCCGAACGAGAAGGTGCATCTGCTCACCGCCAATGTCGGTGGTTCCTTCGGCATGAAGAACATCAACTATCCCGAATACATGTGCATCCTGTATGCGGCCAAGCTGCTCGGCCGTCCGGTGAAATGGACCGACGAGCGCTCGACCAGCTTCCTGTCCGACAGCCACGGCCGCGCGCAGCAGATCCACGCCGAGCTCGCGCTCGACGCGGAAGGAAGATTTTTGGCCGTAAGACTCTCCGGCTACGGCAATCTCGGCGCCTACATCACCGGGGTGGCGCCGGGCCCGCTGTCGCTGAACACCGGCAAGAATCTGGCGAGCGTCTACCGTACGCCGCTGATGACCGTCGACATCAAGACGGTTCTGACCAACACCACGCTGATGGGCGCCTATCGCGGCGCCGGCCGTCCCGAGGCCAACTACTACATGGAACGCCTGATCGACCGCGCCGCCGACGAGATGGGCATCAACCGGCTGACGCTGCGCAAGCGCAATTTCATCAAGTCGGCGCAGATGCCGTTTTCAGCCTCCTCCGGCGTCACCTATGACAGCGGCGACTTCCAGGGCGTGTTCAACAAGGCGCTGGAGATTTCCGACCACGCCAATTTTGCGAAACGCAAGAAGGAGAGCCGCAAGAAGGGCAAGCTGCGCGGCGTCGCGATCGGCTCCTATCTCGAGGTCACCGCGCCTCCCGGCGTCGAACTCGGCAAGCTCATGTTCGAGGCCGACGGCTCGGTGAAGCTGATCACCGGCACGCTCGATTACGGCCAGGGGCACGCCTCTGCCTTCGCCCAGGTGCTCTGCGCGCAACTCGGCGTTCCCTTCGAGTCGGTCAAGCTCGAACAGGGCGACAGCGACATCGTGCATACCGGCAACGGCACCGGCGGCTCGCGCTCGATCACCGCCAGCAGCATGGCGATCATCGAAGCCTCCAAGCTGGTGATCGAGAAAGGCAAGCGCGCCGCGGCGCATCTGATGGAGGCCGCCGAAGGCGATATCGAATTCGGAGGCGGCCGCTTCACCATTGCCGGCACCGACCGCTCGATCGACATCATCGAACTGGCTAAACGGATGCGCGAGGGCAAGCTGCCCGACGGCGTGCCGGATACGCTCGACGTCGACCATACCTCCGAGCCGGTGCCCTCGACCTTCCCCAACGGCTGCCACGTCGCCGAGGTCGAGATCGATCCGGACACCGGCGTGGTGCAGATCGTCCGCTATACCGGCGTCAACGACTTTGGCACCATCGTCAATCCGATGCTGGTCGCGGGGCAACTGCATGGCGGCGTCGCGCAGGGCATCGGCCAGGCGCTGATGGAATGCGTCAGCTACGACTCCAGCGGCCAGCCGATCACCGGCTCGTTCATGGATTACGCGATGCCGCGCGCCGAAGACATTCCCATGATGGAGATCGGCGATCATCCGGTGCCGGCCAAGTCCAATCCGCTGGGAACAAAAGGCTGCGGCGAAGCCGGTTGCGCCGGCAGCCTCTCCACCATCGTCAACGCGGTGGTCGACGCCCTGTCCGACTACGGCATCGCCCATATCGACATGCCGCTGACGCGGGAGCGGGTGTGGCGCGCGATCCAGGATGCGAAGACGAAGGTGGCGTGAGGCGCGGACCGGATTTCAGAATAGGCAACGTAGCCAGCCCTGGCTTAGCGCTTCGTTTCCCGCTGCCTGTCGGAGTCAGCCGACGCAACGACAGCAAGGGTGCGGCCACCGATTTCACTTGGACGATTGACGTGCGTGAGAAGCAGAATGTTCAAGCGGTTGAAATCGGTTTTCCTCCATTGCTTTCACTATTCCAGGGCGGACAGTTCCTTTGGACGCGGTGGATACAACCGAGCCATTTCTGATCTGAGCAAGGCCATACAAGCCAATCCGAACAATTCCGCGGCCTACAACGATCGTGGCGTTGCTCACCAGGCACTGGGGAACTATAGCGAATCAATCGACGACTTCGACAAGGCACTCGAAATCGCCCCCCCTTCCAGTCGCATATTTTAGCCGCGGCATATCCTGGAAATTTTTGGGAAAATTTGATCGTGCTATCGCGGATCAAACTCGGGCCATTTCACTCTTACCAAATCCTGCCGACGCATATGGCGAACTCGGCGTCGTCTACCAGTGCGAACTCAACTTCGACGCTTCCATCGCGAGCTTGACAACGGCACTCAATCTGGCTCCCCGAGAACCAAGCCACTTCAAGCACCGGGGGTTAGCGCTATTCTACCGGGGCGACTTCAGAGCCGCAGCCGCCGATCTGGAGCATGCCCTTGACCTCGCGAATGACGCGTCCGCCATGCTCTTTCTGTATCTTGCCAGAGCCAGGGCCGGCGAAAATGCGACCTTGGCTCTCGAAAGACACGCTGGCAGACTGAGAGGTGCGCAATGGCCCGCCGCGATATTTCAACTCTATCTTGGAAGGCTCTCGGTTGACTTGGCGGTTGCAGCCGCCGCCACTTCCGATGAGCTCGCCGAGGCACAATTTTACGTGGGTGAATGGCACCTCATTCATGACAGGCCTGCAGAGGCAAGGAAAGCTCTTCAGATGGCGGCGCAATCATGCCCAACGTGGTTTATTGAGTACACTGCTGCAATTGCCGAGTTGAAACGTATGGAATGACGCAAATTCAAGTGCGTCCTGCAATCATCTCGGTTAGCCGGTACTCCGAGACCCGCGATGAGCCGCCAAGCCGCGGCTTACTGGGTCTCCCACGTTCGCGGAGGACGACAATTGAGAATGTGGGCAGCCGCGGGCATGCCAAAAACTCGTCATATGCAGGCTTGACCCACTTATCCATCAATCTTGATGAGAGTCTGACGAGATTGCCGGATCAAGCCCGGCCATGACGAGCTGAGATACGCCCCTATGCCGCCGCCTGCTCGCGCGGCTGGTAGATCGCGATGTGCTGGCAATGCGCCAAGGGCGTCGTGCCGTTGGCGACCACCAACGCGTCGAGTTCGACGAAGCGGTGGCCTTTCTTTTCGTAATTGCCCGTCACCTTCGCCCGCGCCGTGATCTCGTCGCCGGCTTTCCCGGCCGATAGCAGCTGCATGCGGCTGCCAACGTGAATCCACGGCCCCAGGATGGCGTTGTCGACCAGCACCTTGTTCATGACCCGCTGCAGCAGGCCGGGATGGCCGAGCCCCTCGCTGGCGTAGATCGGATCGCGCTCGCGCACGTCAGTGAGGTATTCGATTGCAGCCGCGCCGGCCCAGGTCCGCGGCACGGTGCCGAGCCATTCTCCCAGTTGATAGGAGGCCTCGCTCACGGGCCGACGCTCCGCGACCGCGGCGACCTCGGAAAAATCCGCCGGCGAGAACGATGGCGCAGACGGCGGCAACGACGCGGTGCCGGTGGCGCAGAGCTGACCGCGGCTCATGACCTCAATTGAGACCACCCCATTGCTCTCTTCGCCGCTGACGTCGGCCATCTCGCCGTCATAGACCGGCTTTACAAAGCGCGCCTCGATCAGCCCGCGCTCGAGAAAGACACGGCCCCATCGGGCGACCGGCAGGTGCATCATGTAGGCCATGACGTCGACGCCCGGCACCAGCCCGCCCGAGAAACCGAACCGCTTGGCCACGGTATCGTCGTGCATCTTGTTTTCGGAGAGTTTTGCGGTGTTGTAGGCCTCGACACGGTAGGTTTCGAGCCGGCTGGTCATGCCATTTTCCCTGATTTTGTGGCGTTTTGCTGCGATAATGGTACGCTAAGAAACCGCCGTGGCAAGCGCGTTCCAAAGCGGTGTTTTGCTCGCAATTCCGCTTCCGATAGGCTACCACGCGCATTCGGGGGAGCGCAGGTTTGGCGTACCCCGGCCAGATCCCAACAGATGATACGAATTTGAACCCTATCCGCATCTATGTCGACGCCGACGCCTGCCCGGTCAAAGACGAAATCTACCGCGTCGCCGCGCGCCATGGCCTGCCCGTGAGCGTGGTTGCAGGCAATTTCATCCGGGTGCCCGCTGACCCGCTGATCGAGCGGATCGCCGCCGGTTCGGGGATGGACGCCGCCGACGACTGGATTGCCGAGCGCGCCGGCAAGGGTGACATCGTCATCACCTCCGATATCCCGCTGGCGAGCCGCTGCGTGAAGGCGGGCTGTGAGGTGATCGCGCCGAACGGAAAACCGTTCACCGAACAATCGATCGGCATGACCCTTGCGGTCCGCAATTTGATGACCGATCTACGCTCCTCCGGCGAAGTCACCGGCGGCCCCCGATCCTTCGCCCCGCGCGACCGTTCGACCTTCCTGTCGGCGCTCGACCAGACCATCCGCCGCATCCAGCGCCAGCGCGCCGATCAAGCCGCGCCGAACCAGAATTGAATTGAAGACACATGGCGCCTCCCCTGATCCAGTTAAAAGACATCAAGCTGACCTTCGGCGGCACGCCGCTGTTGTCGGGCGTCGAACTGTCGGTGTCGACGGGCGAGCGCGTCTGCCTGATCGGCCGTAACGGTTCCGGCAAATCGACGCTGCTGAAGATCGCCGCCGGCTCGGTCGAGCCCGACAGCGGCAGCCGCTTCGTGCAGCCCGGCGCCACCGTGCGCTATCTGCCGCAGGAGCCGGATTTTTCCGGCTTTGCCACCACGCTGGCCTACGTCGAGTCGGGCCTCGGCCCCGGCGACGACCATTACCAGGCCAGCTATCTGCTCGAGCAGCTCGGGCTGCACGGCGACGAGGATCCAGCGCATTTGTCCGGCGGCGAAGCCCGCCGCACCGCGCTGGCCTATGTGCTGGCGCCCTCGCCCGATATCCTGCTGCTGGACGAGCCCACCAACCATCTCGATCTCACCACCATCGAATGGCTGGAAAGCGAGCTCGCCAGCCGCCGTTGCGCGCTGGTCATCATCAGCCACGACCGCCGCTTCCTGTCGAACCTGTCGCGCTCGACCGCATGGCTCGACCGCGGCCAGATCAAGCAGATCGACCGCGGCTTTTCCGCGTTCGAGACCTGGCGCGACGAGGTGCTGGCCGAGGAAGAGCGCGACCAGCACAAGCTCGATCGCAAGATCGTCAACGAGGAGCACTGGCTGCGCTATGGCGTGTCCGGGCGCCGCAAGCGCAACGTCAAGCGGCTCGGCAATCTGTTCGCCCTGCGCGAGCAGCGGCGCGACTATCGGGGTGCGGCCGGCAATGCGAACCTCGCGGCTTCCGAAGCCGACAAGTCCGGCAAGCTCATCATCGAGGCCAAGGGCATCGGCAGGACCTATGGCGATCGCAAGATCGTCGACGATTTCTCGATCCGGGTGCAGCGCGGCGACCGCATCGGCATCGTCGGTCCCAACGGCGCCGGCAAGACCACGCTGATCGAGATGCTGACCGGCGGCAGCCCGCCGGATTCCGGCACCATCCGGTTCGGCGCCAACATCGAAATGGCGACGCTCGACCAGCATCGCGAAAGCCTCGATCCGAAATCGACGCTGGCGGACGCCCTGACCGGCGGCGGCAGCGACAACGTGATGGTCGGCGGCAAGCCGAAGCATGTGGTCAGCTACATGAAGGATTTTCTGTTCGCGCAGGAGCAGATGCGCACGCCGCTGGAAGTGCTGTCCGGCGGCGAGCGCGGCCGGCTGATGCTGGCCCGCGCGCTGGCAAAGCCGTCGAACCTGCTGGTGCTGGACGAGCCGACCAACGATCTCGATCTCGAAACCCTCGACGTGCTGGAAGAAATGCTCGGCGATTACGAAGGCACCGTGATCCTGATCAGCCACGACCGCGATTTTCTCGATCGCGTGGTGACCTCGGTGATCGCCCCGGAAGGCGACGGCCGCTGGGTCGAATATGCCGGCGGCTATAGCGACATGCTGAAGCAGCGCGGCGCCGACCTCAAGCGCGAGGCGGTGAAGACCGCCGCCGATGACAAGAAGGAAACCAGGGGCGGCCCCTCCCCGGTCAAATCGAAGCGCAAGCTCAATTTCAACGAGAAGCACGCGCTGGAAAACCTGCCGAAGACGATCGCCAAGCTGCAGTCCGAAATCGCCAAGCAGCAGCGGCATCTTGACGATCCCAACCTCTACAAGAAGGATCGCAAGAAATTCGACCTGTGCTCCGCCGCGCTATCCGAGGCGCAGAAGGAACTCGAGGCCGCCGAAGACAAGTGGCTGGAACTTGAAGTGCTGCGCGAAGAGATCGAACAGGCCTAGGTCCTGGGAAATTTTCTAACGTCATTGCGAGGAGCGAAGCGACGAAGCAATCCATCTTGAGACCTGAAGAAAGAATGGATTGCTTCGCTTCGCTCGCAATGACATGGATAGATCAACGGAGTCTTCCATGACCACCCCCCTCGCCGAAAAGATCGCCCGCGAATACGGCACGCCCTGCGCCGTCATCGACATGGACCGGGTCGAGCGCAACATCGCGCGGATCCAGGCCGCCTGCGATGCCGCCGGGGTCGCCAACCGGCCGCATATCAAGACCCACAAGAGCCCGCTGCTGGCAAAGCTGCAGATCGATGCCGGCGCGCACGGCATCACCTGCCAGAAAATCGGCGAGGCCGAGGTGATGGCGGAGGCAGGCATCGACGATATCCTGATCAGCTACAACCTGATCGGCGAGGAGAAGATGGCCCGCCTCGGCGCGTTGCAGGCCAGGGCCAACATGACGGTGGCGGCCGACAATGCGACTGTCGTCGCCGGACTGCCCCTGGCCGCAAGCCTTTCCGGCCGACCGCTGTCGGTCGTGGTCGAGTGCGATACCGGGCGCAAGCGCGCCGGAGTCGAGACGCCTGCGGAAGCGATCGCGCTGGCGCGCGAGATCGCGGCGTCGAAGGGATTGGTGTTCGGCGGATTCATGCTCTATCCGACCGAGACCGGCTGGGCCGAGGCGCAGAAGTTCTACGACGAGGCGCTGGCCGGCGTGCGCGCCCATGGGCTGGACGCGGCGATGGTCTCCACCGGCGGCACCCCAAACCTGAAGAATGTCGGCAAACTCAGGGGCGCCACCGAGCACCGGCCCGGCACCTATATCTACAACGACCGCATGCAGGTCGCCGCCGGCGTCGCCGGCTGGGACGATTGCGCGCTGAACATCTATTCGACCGTGGTCAGCCGCGCCGGGCCCGACCGCGGCATCCTCGATGCCGGCTCGAAGACGCTGACCTCGGACACCGGCGGCGGCCTCGACGGCCACGGGCTGATCCTCGAACACCCCGAAGCCAGGATCGCGCGCTTCGCCGAGGAACATGGCTTTCTCGATCTCACCCGCAGCAACACCAGGCCCGTTGTCGGCGACGTGGTGCGGATCGTGCCGAACCATGTCTGCGTCGTCGTCAACATGATGGACGAGGTGGTGATGGTACGCGGTGAGGAGATCGTCGGTGTGCTGCCCGTGGCGGCACGGGGCAAGCTGCGCTGATGCAGTGAGTCGGGTTCGCACCCCGGCTGCCGCAGAACGGCCAAAATCGTAAGTGCAAAAACGCCCCGAATCAGATAGGATTCAACCTGTAAATTGGCCGCTTCACGGGGGTGGGGTTGTGAATAATTTACAGGATTGCCGCGCCCAGGAGGCGCGATGTCGGCTGCATGCCGAAAGTGACGAACAAAATCGGGACCTGTGGCTTTCGATGGCGGAGCGGTGGTCGTATCTGGCCAGGGAAGCTGCGTTCGGCGTCAGGGAAGGCGCTCCCTTTCGCAGGGCGGTCGACCACCACAGCGTCAGCTGAAGGCTAGAACGCGCGGTTTTCGAAAACGCCATGGCGGCAAGCCGCGCCAATTCAGTGCAGCTTATCGGTGCGAAGTCCGGCTTTCGAGCCACTTCAGCACCCCCCGCCCCGCTGCCGCGCCGGTCGCGAACGAGGCCTGCAGCAGATAGCCGCCGGTCGGGGCTTCCCAGTCCAGCATCTCGCCGGCCGCGAAGGTGCCGGGCAGACGGCGGAGCATGAAATCGGCGTCGAGTTCGTCGAACGCTATTCCGCCCGCGCTCGAGATGGCACGTGCAATCGGCGCGACGCCGTTGAGTTCGACCGGTACGGCATTGATCCATTCGGCGAGATCGGCCGGCGGCAGCGACGACAGCGAGACGCCCGAGCCGATCGCCGCCTCCTGCAACAGGCCGATGGCGACGGGAGAAAGCTGGGCGGCCTTGCGCAACCAGTTCGTCAGGGATTGCTTTGCCCGGGGCGACGACAGCCGCGCGATCAGGTCGCGGGTTTCCATATCCGGCCGCAAGGCGATGTGCAGGATCGCCCGCCCTGAATTCCGGATCGACTCGCGCAACTCGGCCGACAGCGCATAGACCGCGCCGCCCTCGATGCCGCTGCGCGTGATCATGGCTTCGCCGCGCAGGGTCTGCGCGCCGAACGACAATGCCGCGCCCTTCAGCGGCTGGCCCTCGAAGCGATCACGAAAAACTTCCGACCAGGCAACCGAAAACCCGCAATTGGCGGGTTTCAGCGGCGACACCGTCACGCTTTTGGCGACCAAGGTATCGACCCATCCGCCGTCGGAGCCGAGCCGCGGCCAGCTCGCGCCGCCCAGCGCCAGCACGGTCGCCATGTTGTCGATGGCCGTTGGCCTGCCGGGTGTCTGAAACGACAAGTGGCCCTTGTCATCCCAGCCGGTCCAGCGGTGACGCAGTTTCATCTGCACGCCGGCGGCATCCAGCCGCCGCAGCCACGCCCGCAACAGCGGAGACGCCTTCATCGCCTTGGGAAAAACCCGCCCCGAGGAGCCGACAAAGGTCGGCTGCCCCAGTGCCTCGCTCCATTCACGCAAACGGTCGGGCGGAAATGCTTCAATGGCAGCCGTGAGTTGCGGCGTTGCCTTGCGATAACGGGTGAGAAACGCCGGTAGCGGCTCGCTGTGGGTCAGATTGAGGCCGCCGCGCCCGGCCATCAGGAACTTGCGCCCCGCCGACGCCATCGCGTCATAGACCGTGACGGCCGCACCGCCTTGCGCCATCACCTCGGCCGCCATCAGCCCGGCGGGACCGGCGCCGATGACGGCGATTTGGGCTTTGGGCACGCGCATAGGCGGGGTTTACGTCATTCCGGGACACGCGTCTTCGCGTGGACCCGGAATCTCGAGATTCCGGGTTCGATGCTTCGCATCGCCCCGGAATGACATCATTAGAGCTTGATCCCGGCCCTTGCCGCGGCCTGGCCGACATATTTCTGCGTCTGCTCGAACGCGCCCTGCAGCGCCCTTGCCTTCGACATGTCGCCGATCTCGACGAAATGCGCGGCGACAGCATCGGGGGTCCATTCGGACTCCGGCAGGTTGACGCCTTCGGTTTCCAGGATTTTTATCACCGCAAACGAGCCCGCGCCCGCGCCCATGATGGTGCGGGTGGGCGCATCCTCACCGAGCAGAAACAGCACCGCCGGCGAGATCGCCTCCGGTTTCATCAGGGCCAGCGCCTGCGGCGGCAGCAATTCCTCCGTCATCCGCGTCGCCGCGGTCGGCGAGATCGTGTTGACGCGGATGTTGTTCTTGCGGCCCTCCTCGGCCAGCACGTTCATCAGGCCGACCATGCCGGTTTTCGCCGCACCGTAATTGGCCTGGCCGAAATTGCCGAACAAGCCCGACGACGAGGTGGTGACGACGATGCGGCCGTAATTGCGCTCGCGCATGCCGTCCCATACCGCCTTGCAGCAGTAGAAGGTGCCGTTGAGATGCACGTCCAGCACCTTGGCAAAGTCGGCCACTTCCATTTTCGCAAACGACTTGTCGCGCAGGATGCCGGCGTTGGCGCACAAGAGATCGACGCTGCCCCACTCCTTGGTGGCGCGCGCGACCATCGCCTTGACCTGCTCGAAGTTCGAGACGTCGGCGCCGTCGGCCATCGCCACGCCGCCCGATTTACGAATTTCCTCGACCACGGCTTCGGCTGAAGTCAGCGACCCGCCGGTGCCGTCGCGCGCGCCGCCGAAGTCGTTGACCACGACCTTGGCGCCGCGGCTTGCCAGCGCCAGAGCATGCGCGCGTCCAAGACCATTGCCCGCGCCAGTCACGATCGCGACGCGTCCGTCAAACCTGATTGTCATGATTGCAGTTCCTGAATGTGGGGTTCTTTGTCATGCCCGGCCCTGTGCCGGGCATCCACGTCTTCCTGGCCGCTGCATAGCAAGACGTGGATGGCCGGGACAAGCCCGGCCATGACGGGTGAGAAGTCATGCAAAATAAATCAGGCCGATCCAGTCGGCCACCAGCGCGGGCTTGTCCTCGCCCTCGATTTCGACCGACACATTGGTTCGCGACAGCAGCTCGCTCGGCTTGCGCAATTTGGCCTCGGCAAGGGTAAAGCGGCCGCGGACACGTTTGCCCGAGCGCACCGGCGAGATGAAGCGCAATTTGTCGAAGCCGTAATTGACCCCCATGGTGGTGCCCTCGATCACCGGCATCACCTCATAGGACATGATGCTCATCAGCGACATCGTCAGGAAGCCGTGCGCCACCGTGGTGCCGAACGGCGTTTCGCTGGCGCGCGCGGGATCGACATGGATGAACTGGTGATCCTCGATCACATCGGCATAGACGTTGATCCGGCCCTGGTCGACCAGATGCCATGACGACACGCCAACTTCGCGGCCGACCATGTCCTGATAGGCGGCAAGCGAGATCGGTGGCTTCTTCCAGACTTCGTTCATTCAGCTATTCTCCGTCGATCCGGCCGGCCGCAACTTCTGCAGCTCCGGAAAATCCTCTTCGCGAAATTCCTGGCCGCGCAGCGAATCCGCGCGGTCATTATCATGCTCGAGCCGGCGCAGCTGCACCCTTCGGATCTTTCCGGAAATCGTCTTCGGCAGCTCCGTCACCAGTTCGATGCGGCGGATGCGCTTGAACGGCGCCAGCCGTTCGTGCAGATGCTGGAAGATCGACAGCGCGGTCTCGCGCGACCGCTCCGCGCCCGCCACCAGCAGCACATAGGCCTTCGGGATCGCCAGCCGGATCGGATCGGGACTGGGGACCACCGCGGCCTCGGCGACCTTGTCGTGCTCCAGCAGGATGCTTTCGAGTTCGAACGGACTGATCCGGTAATCCGATGATTTGAAGACATCGTCGGAGCGGCCGACGAAAGTGAGATATCCCTCGTCGTCGGCGAACACCACGTCGCCGCTGCGATAGATCTCGCCGGCGGCGCCGCTCATTTGGCCGTCGTCGCCCTGATAGCCCTGCATCAGTCCCGCCGGCCGCTCGCCGTCGAGCAGGAGCGTGATCTCGCCCTCTTTTGTCACTTGGCCGTCGATGTCGGTGATCTGCACGCGGTATCCCGGCAGCGGCCGGCCCATCGATCCGACCTTGACCTTCTGGCCCGGCGAATTGCCGGCGAGAGCCGTGGTTTCGGTCTGGCCGTAGCCGTCGCGGATGGTGAGCCCCCAGGCGGCGCGCACCTGGTCGATCACTTCAGGGTTGAGCGGCTCGCCGGCGCCGCAGACTTCGCGCAAACTGACCTTGAAGGTCGCGAGCTTCTCCTGGATGAACAGCCGCCACACCGTCGGAGGCGCGCAAAGCGTGGTGACGCCGCAGCGGCCGATGGTGGCGAGCAATCCCTTGGCGTCGAAGCGCGGCTGGTTGACCACGAACACGGTGGCGCCGGCATTCCAGGGAGCAAAGAAGCAGCTCCAGGCGTGCTTGGCCCAGCCCGGCGAGGAAATGTTCAGATGGACGTCGTCCGGCCGCAGGCCCAGCCAGTACATCGTCGACAATCCGCCGACGGGATAGCTGCGCTGGCTGTGCCGCACCAGTTTTGGTTTTGCCGTGGTGCCCGAAGTGAAATACAGCAGCATCGGATCTTCGGGTTGCGTCGGTCCGTCCGGCACAAAACTTTCCGGAAAATCCGCGGCCTGCTCGAAAGCCAGCCAACCCTCTTGTTTCGACGGCGCGTTGACGACGATGCGAATGAGACCGTCACCGCCGAGCCCGGCGAATTTCGTCACCTGGTCCTGCGAGGCCACCACCACCCTGGCGCGGCCGCGATCGAGCCGGTCGCGCAATTCGTCCGGCGTCAGAAGCGTGGTCGCGGGGATCACCACCACGCCGAGCTTCATCGCCGCCAGCATGGTCTCCCACAGCGGCACGACATTGCCGAGCAGCAGCAACAGATGGTCGCCGCGCTTCAGCCCCTGCGCGCGCAGGAAATTTGCGACTTGATTGGAGCGGCGGGACAGCACCGCGAACGACAATTTCGTCTCTTTGTTGCTTCCGGCATCGACGATCCACAGCGCCGGGCGGTCCCTGCTTTCCGGGTTGCGCGCCAGTTCCGCGTCGAACCAGTCCAGCGCCCAGTTGAACGGCGCCGGGTCAGGCCAGCGAAACCCGGCGACGGCCTTGTCGTAGTCCGTCCGATGCTCGAGCAGGAATGCGCGGGCTTCCTGGAAGGTCGTCATCGGCTGCCTGTCATTTTCCAGCTAATTCCCGGACATGCCGGATGATTCCGGAGAAATCGACCCCGCCATTGCCGGCGGCGTCGAACGCCTTGTAGATTTCCTGGGCGTGCTTGCCAAGCGGCGTCGCGGCACCGGCGGCCTGGGCGGCGTCCTGCGCCAGCGTCAAATCCTTCACCATCAGGGCCGAGGCAAAGCCCGGTTTGTAGTCGTTGTTGGCGGGCGAGGTCGGCACCGGGCCCGGCACCGGGCAATAGGAGGTCAGCGACCAGCATTGCCCCGACGAGGTCGAGGCGACGTCGAACAACGCCTGATGCGACAACCCCAGCTTCTCGGCGAGCGCGAAGGCCTCCCCGACCGCGATCATCGAGATGCCGAGGATCATGTTGTTGCAGATCTTCGCCGCCTGGCCCGCGCCGGCACCGCCGCAATGCACGATCTTCTTGCCCATGTTTTCCAGCACCGGTCTGGCCGCCGCGAACGCCTTGTCCTCTCCCCCGCACATGAAGGTCAGGGTCGCGCCCTTGGCGCCGCCGGTGCCGCCGGATACGGGCGCGTCCACCGAAGCGATGCCATGCTTCGCCGCCAGCGCATGCGCCTGCTTGGCGCTTTCGACGTCGATGGTCGAGCAATCGATGATCAGCGCGCCCTTGGCCATGGCCGGAACGACTTCGGTCCAGACCGACAGCACGTGCTTGCCGGCCGGCAGCATGGTGATGACGACTTCGGCGCCCTTCACCGCGCCCACCGAACTGTCGGCGATCCCTGCGCCATCCGCCCTGGCCTGATCGCGGGAAGCCGCGACCAGATCGAACGCGACCACCTTGTGGCCGGCCTTGACCAGATTGGCCGCCATCGGACCGCCCATATTGCCGAGACCGATGAATGCGATGCTTGCCATGAAAACTCTCCTCCGCGCGCGTTTCTATTTTTTGCTGTCGAACACCAGTTCGTCGGCGCCGATTCCCGCGAAATAGGGCGCGACCATTTCCGGCGTCACATCTTCGATTTTTGCCGGCGACCAGCGTGGGTTGCGGTCCTTGTCGATCACGACGGCGCGCACGCCCTCGCGAAAGTCGTCGCTCGAAAACACTTCCAGCGCGGCGCGATATTCCCGCACCAGGCACTCCTCCAGCGAGGACGAGGCCCGCCCCAGGCGCAGCAATTTCAGCGCGACCACCAGGCCGCGCGGCGATTTCTCGCCCAACGTCTTGAGCGTCGCCTGCGCGAGTTCGGAGCCGTCCCGCTGCAGGTCCGCGACGATGTCGTCGATCCGGTCATGGGCAAACCAGCGGTCGATCTGCGGCTGCAGCGCCGCGACAGGGCCGGCGGTCTCGCCGGTCGCAAAACGGTCGATCACGGCTTTGACCTCGGCCGCATCCGCCCCGGGGCGAAGATCGACCAGCGCCTCGCGCAGGGCGGCAAGTTTGCCGGAGGGCACCACCGCATCGGCGAAATGCGCATAGACTGCGTCGGGGCCGTTCATGGTGTGCCCGGTGAGCCCGAAATAGGTGCCGACCTCGCCCGGCGAACGCGGCAGCAAAAAGGTGCCGCCGACATCCGGAAAGAATCCGAGGCCGACTTCGGGCATCGCGAGTCTTGTCTTTTCGGTCACGACGCGATGACTGCCATGGGCCGACAGCCCGACGCCGCCGCCCATCACGATGCCGTCCATGAAGGCGACATAGGGCTTCGGGAACCGGGCGATGCGGTCGTTGAGGATGTATTCCTCGCGCCACAGGACCTTGCCGAGATCGCCCTTGACCTTCGAACTCTCGTAGAGTGCCCTGATGTCGCCGCCGGCGCACAGGCCACGCTCGCCTGCGCCCTCCAGAAGAATCAGGCCAACCGCAGGATCGGCCTCGAAGTCGTCGAGCGCCTTGTCGATGTCGCGAGACATCTCCAGCGTCATGGCGTTGATCGCCTTCGGCCGGTTGAGGCGGATCACGCCGACGGCACCCTCGCGCCGCGCGATCAGATCGGGCTCGACGGTGGCCGCCTGCGCCGTCATCGCGCGCCCTCGATCAGTTTGCGCGCGACGATCAGGCGCATGATTTCGTTGGTGCCTTCGAGAATCTGGTGCACGCGCAGGTCGCGCACGATCTTTTCGATACCGTACTCGCTGAGGTAACCGTAGCCGCCATGCAGCTGCAGCGCCTGGTTGGCGACCTCGAAACCGACATCGGTGCCGAAGCGTTTGGCCATCGCGCACAGCATGGTGGCGTCCAGGTCCTTGCGATCGAGCGCCGCCGCCGCGCGCCAGACAAAGGTCCGCGCCGCCTCCAGCTCGGTCGCCATGTCGGCGAGGCGGAACTGCAGTGCCTGGAATTCGTCGAGTCGCTTTCCAAAGGCCTTGCGCTCCTTCATGTAGGCCAGCGACTTGTCGAGCGCGGTCTGCGCGCCGCCGAGCGAACAGGCCGCGATGTTGATGCGCCCGCCGTCGAGCCCGGCCATCGCGATCTTGAAGCCGATGCCCTCCTCGCCGAGCCGGTTGGCGACGGGGACGCGGGCATTCTCGAATATCACCGCGCGGGTCGGCTGCGCGTTCCAGCCCATCTTGCGCTCGTTGGCGCCGAACGACAGGCCGGGCGTATCGCCCTCGACCACCAGCGTCGAGATGCCGCCGGGGCCGTCGCCCCCGGTCCGCACCATCACCACATAGAGATCGCCTCTGCCGGCGCCGGAGATGAACTGCTTCTGGCCGTTGAGCACATAATGATCGCCATCGCGCACCGCGCGGGTACGCAATGCCGCGGCATCCGATCCCGAGCCCGGCTCGGTCAGGCAATAGCTCGCCAAAAGCTCCATGGTGCAGAGTTTCGGCAGCCATTTCTGGCGCTGGGCGTCGCTGCCGTAGGCGTCGATCATCCAGGACGCCATGTTGTGGATCGAAATGAAGGCCGACACCGTCGGACAGCCCTGCGCCAGCGCCTCGAAGATCAGCGCCGCATCGAAGCGGGTCAGGGCCGAGCCGCCGACATCGTCGCGGACGTAGATCCCGCCGATGCCGAGGGATGCCGCCTCGCGCATCACATCGACCGGGAAATGCTTCTCCTCGTCCCAGCGGATTGCATGCGGCGCGATCTTCTCCGCGGCGAAATCCCGCGCCATGTCGCGAACCGCAAGCTGGTCCTCGTTGAGAGCGAATTGCATGCGAAGTCTGCGCCTGTCCTCAGAACCTAACTCAAAGCTGCCGGTAGAAGCAGGTCGTCATTGCGAGGAGCGAAGCGACGAAGCAATCCATTTTGGCGGCAAAGCAAGGTGGATTGCTTCGCTGCGCTCGCAATGACGACTCGAAGATCGCGACCTCAATTCATCGTCGGAATCGAGAACTCCGCGCCCTCCTTGACGCCGGAAGGCCAGCGCGCGGTCACCGTCTTGGTCTTGGTGTAGAAGCGGATCGAATCCGGGCCGTGCTGGTTGAGATCGCCGAAGCCCGACTTCTTCCAGCCGCCGAAGGTATAATAGGCGATCGGCACCGGGATCGGCACGTTGATACCGACCATGCCGACATTGACCTTGGCCGCGAAATCGCGCGCGGCGTCGCCGTCGCGGGTGAAGATCGCAACACCGTTGCCGTAATCGTGGTCCGACGGCAGCGCCAGCGCCTCCTGGTAGTCGTGGGCGCGCACCACCGAGAGCACCGGACCAAAAATCTCTTCCTTGTAGATACGCATGTCCTTTGTGACGTTGTCGAACAGGCAGCCGCCCATATAGAAACCGTTCTCATAGCCCTGCATCTTGAAGCCCCGGCCGTCGACGGCGAGCGTGGCGCCTTCCTTGATGCCGATCTCGACATAATTCCTGACGCGGTTGAGGGCTTCGCGGGTCACCAGCGGGCCGTAATCGGCCGACGGATCGATCGAGGTGCCGATCTTCAGGGCTTCGACCCGCGGAACGAGCTTTTCCATCAGGCGGTCGGCGGTGGTCTTGCCGACGGGGACGGCTACCGAGATCGCCATGCAGCGTTCGCCGGCCGAGCCATAGCCGGCGCCGATCAGGGCATCGACGGTCTGGTCCATGTCGGCGTCTGGCATCACGATGGCGTGGTTCTTGGCGCAGCCGAAACATTGCGCGCGCTTGCCGGTGGCGGCGGCGCGCTCATAGATATATTGCGCGATCGGCGAGGAGCCGACGAAGCCGACGGCGCGGATATCGGGATCGTCGAGGATGGCGTCGACCGCTTCCTTGTCGCCGTTGACGACGTTGAGAATACCCGGCGGCAGGCCGGCCTCGATCATCAGCGCCGCCAGCGCCATCGGCACGCCGGGATCGCGCTCCGACGGCTTCAGCACGAAGGCGTTGCCGCAGGCGATCGCGGGTGCGAATTTCCACATCGGGATCATCGCCGGGAAATTGAACGGCGTGATGCCGGCAACGACGCCGAGTGGCTGACGCATCGAATAGATGTCGATGCCGGGGCCGGCGCCTTCGGTGTATTCGCCCTTCATCAGATGCGGAATGCCGCAGGCGAATTCGACCACTTCCAGCCCGCGCTGGATATCGCCCCTGGCATCGGGAACGGTCTTGCCGTGCTCACGCGCCAAAAGCTCGGCGAGCTTGTCGTAATCGCGCTGCGCCAGTTCGAGGAACTTCATCATGATTCGGGCGCGGCGCTGCGGATTGGTCGAGCCCCACTCCGGCTGCGCCGCCCTGGC
>Ga0302319_10007597_pt1 | contig 21313 bp, 14 predicted proteins | sample Bog_T0_2_FD_203319 | JGI IMG/M metagenome (GOLD analysis project Ga0302319, IMG submission 203319) | Peat permafrost microbial communities from Stordalen Mire near Abisko, Sweden - Bog_T0_2 | ecosystem: Environmental > Terrestrial > Soil > Wetlands > Peat | place: Sweden: Abisko, Stordalen Mire... | reverse complement strand
ATTTCGAACGATCCGTATGAGGGCGTGAGAGTGCGAAAGGGTAAGCTGATCCTGCCGCCTGGGCCGGGGCTTGGGCTGACGGTATTGGCGTAGGCTCACACGCGATTGCTGTCATGTGCCACCAAAGCTACACACGACGGGCGGCCTGAGTACGACGTTCATCCTCACATCTGATTGAATTTATTTGGTTTAATGGAGCCGGCGGCCAGAATTGAACTGGCGACCCCCTGATTACAAGTCAGGTGCTCTACCTGCTGAGCTACGCCGGCTTACCAACGTCATCGTAACATGAGCTATCCAATCGCCTCCCCGCTCGCGGTGCATCCCACCTAGGAGCTTCGGCTGCTATCCGCGCCGGACGCGGTGCCCAACGCCTGCGAAGCAATGCCGTTGATCGAAGCACGCCGCCGGTGGCGTTTGCCGCGCAGATCGGCGAAGCTGGTTTCAGGCCCGCGGCGGCCCGCAACTCGACCCATGTGGAAAGCGATTCAGGAGTTCCTCGGACCGGTTCCGGCGCCGGTTTTCGTCCTCATTTTTGTCGCGGGACTGACGTTGTCGATCATCGCTTCGGCCCCCACCCGGTGGGTGGAACACGGCCTGAGTGTGCTGGCCCGGCGGCGTTCGAAGCGCAAACCACTTCGCACCCCAACGGCCAAGTCCTGACCGCCGCGTCTTCGCGCAGCGTGATGCCACGCCACCGCCGCCACGTCCGATCCGCGTCGCAAACTGGATATGCTGATGACAACGGCGCATGAGTAATTACTTCGAAACCGGCGCGTATCCCGACTTTCTCCCCTCGCCCGGACTGCGCCAGCTCCGTTCGCCGCGCGACGGCTACGCCCGCGGCTGGGGACTCGAATATGGAGGGTTGCGCGAGGCAGTCCTGGCCGATCCGCTCTACGTCGAGGCCCTGCGCCTGGCCGAAGGCCGCACGATCCAGGCCCGCGACTGCCGGCTGAATCTTTTTCTCCTCCTCAAATATTTCTTCCCTCCGCTTCTGGCGCGCTCGGGCCCAGGCTCCATCGTCGAATTCGGCTCCTACCGCGGTGGCTGCGCCATTTTCCTGGCCGCCTTGTGCGAGCTTCTGAAACTGGATGTGCGCGTGTTTGGTCTCGACACTTTCGCCGGCATGCCTCCCACGGACAAGACCATCGACGCCCACTTCGCCGGCAACTTCTCCGATGTCGATCTGGCCGAATTGCGCGCCTATGTCGAAACCTCAGGCCTCGCGCACCGGCTCGAATTCGTTCCGGGAGCTTTTCAGGATACTGCCCCGCGCGTGCTCGCGGCGGCCCCGCCGGTGCTGCTGGCGCACATCGATTGCGACGTTTACGACGCCGTTGCCTATGCCTGGGAAACGGTGAAGCCGTGCATGGCGCCAGGCGGCTATGTCGTCTTCGACGACGCCCACACATCGGGCTGCCTGGGCGCGACCGAGGCCGTGGAAGAACTGGTCATCCGGCGCGACGGTTTGCACTGCGAGCAGATCTGGCCGCACTTCATTTTCCGCGTCTGGCCTGCGACTTCTCAAAGCTGAAACGCGCCGCTCCGGCTGGGATGCATTCTGATCGGCGTGAGCCCTCCGCTCGAAGGGCGCAGCGGCCGGCTGCGCTGTCCGCGCCGCGACGCCGGGCGAATTTCCCGGGTTGCCGACCCGGGCCCGCTATACACTGGTTAGAATGTTCGTCTTCAAATGCAATATTTGCGGCGAAACGACCGCGTGCAGAACGGGCTGGCTCGACCGCGATGCGCCGACCTGCACGCACTGCCAGTCGTCGGTGCGATTCAGATCCATCGTCCACCTGCTGACCTGCGAGCTTTTCGGCACCAGCATGACCCTCGCCGACGTGCCCGTGTTGAGGGAAATCAAGGGGCTCGGAATGACCGATTGGGCCGGCTACGCCGATCCCTTGGCGGCGCGCTTCTCCTACGTGAATACTTACTATCATAAGGAGCCGCAGTTTGACATCACGAACCCCGGCCCCGAGCACACCGGACAGTACGATTTCGTCATTTCCACTGAAGTATTCGAGCATATCCAGGCGCCGGTCGCGCGCGCTTTTGAAAACGCTGCGCGGCTGCTGAAGCCGAACGGATTTCTGATCCTCACCGTCCCCTACACCGGCCTCGAAGACGAGACCAGGGAACATTTCCCCGACCTCAACACCTACCGCATCATCCAGTTGGAAGACCAGTTCGTCCTGGTCAATCGCCGGCCCGACGGCGTGGTCGAGACCTTCACCGATCTGGCTTTCCACGGTGGCCCGGGCACGACCCTGGAAATGCGGCTGTTTGCGGAAAAAGAACTCGTGGATAAGCTGCTGGCCGCGGGCTTCCGCGAGGTCGCTGTCATGCGCGAGAGCTACCCCGAGTTCGGCGTGCAACTGCCCCAGCCGTGGTCCCGGCCCATGGTCGCCCGCAAGCAGCGGTTCGCCTTTCCGGGCATGCTGGTGCATGAATTGGCCCGCGCCCGCGAAGAGGTCTATCGCGCCGCGCAGGAATTGCGCCGCGTCCAGGATTCGCCATCCGGGCCGGCGACGGCATCGGAGTCCGAGGCCCGGCTGCGGCAGAACGATGACCCACTGCGGCCGGTGCAGGCCCAGTTGCAGGACGCGCTCCTGCGGGAGTGGACACTGGGTCAGCAACTCGAGGCCCTGCAGTTGCGCTATGCCAAGCTGCTTGAAGAGCACCTCTTGCTGCAGCAGCAGGTGGCCATGGCCGCGCACTCGCGCTGGTGCGCCCTCGGACGAATGCTCGGCATCGGCCCGCGCTTCGGTTGATTCCCACTCCGCCTGCCGCCTCCCCCAGGGAGACAGTGGGACTGTGCGATCACCGTCAACTCAGCGTGCCGCGCGTCGACAACCGCAAGGCCTGCGGAAGTGGCCACACATGTATCGAGGCATCCCGCCTGATAATTGTCACTCTGCTACACGCCACCGCTGTCCGACCGTTCGCCGCCCGTCATAGACGTTCGAATCGGGGGCAGAAGCATGAAAACTCCGTCCGGAGTCACGCGCAGGCTGATGACGTGAATCGATCCTCCGGAAGTCGCATGGAGGTCGAGAATTCCCCGGCGATGCGCAGTGGACGGAAATCTCTCTGCAAGCATGAAAGCCGTGTGGCGACCTCCAGCCAACGGTATGGTTGGCGCGGAGATGAACTCACCGCGCTCATCCCAAATGGTGGCCACCAGGGCATCCTGACGGGTGGCGGACATGTCTAGCAGGGCGATCCCAGTCCGATTCCCGCCCTCATTGTCAAAGGGCACTTGAAGTTTCCACTTAGCTTCTGTTTCGAGTGGAGTAGTTACCTCTGAACGAACTCCACCTGCTGTTGTGTAATTGAGAACTGCGTGACCCACTACCGGATAAGTCGAAAAAACCTCTGCCCAACCGCGGACCTCCTCCTTCATGCCTGAGTCGACTGTCACAAAGAGCGATGCATGGGGGGCAAGCGTGCATTGGTCCGATCCGTGGAATTGGCCCTGATCAGGAACGGCACGCAGAGACCAATTGACTCGCCTGCCGCCGCTCGAGTGGATTTTCACCGCAAGTGATAGTTGCGCGGAAGTTGGGTTCACAAGATGAAGGGACGTGCTCCATCCACCCCCGCATGGCATGTGGGGGAAGACCCCTACTCTGACCAAGCCAGAGTCCGGAGATTCTATTCTTACGGTTAACTGGGTTGTGGCCGATTGATCTGCGCTATCGCAGGCTCGAATTGTGAGGGTTGCGCTGGATGTATCAACCGGTTCTCCCCAGATGACACCTCTGACTCTATCCAACTGTAGCCCTCGCGGAAGGGACCCTTCTATCAGCGACCAAGTCACTGGCGGAGTTCCACCGGCTGCCGGAATCGCTTCCATGAATCTTGCACCGACGATCCCAGTATAAGGATATGTCGGCGGAATAAGAGTTAGCGGGAGTGCCTGTTCGCGAGGTTTATTTAGTAGCGTATAACGCTGCGCGACAGCCTTCGGGGGGCGCGAACTGTCCTTGGCCGTAATGAGAGGGGTAAACGCACCGTCTTCTTCAATCCATCCGCTCAGCACGCCTTCAGGGCTCAGCGTAAGGCCGGGCGGCAGATCGGAAGCGAACCAAGCATAAGGTGGAGTACCGCCGGCCGCTGCCATTGCCACCGAGTAGGACGTCCCTCCCGGCTGTTGCGGTTGTAGAACGGAGGTTACAATCCCCAGACGCTCGGCCTGAACCGCGAGCGGCTCGCGCCGTATACAGCGCTCCGGAGCTAACCCTCGCGCATAGTGGTGTTCCTTGCAGGGTACTGGAGTCATTACCGCAAACATATGAGTGGGGGTCAGAACGCCATCCAGAATGGCTTGCTCATCGAAAAGATGCACTCTATCAATGAAAGCGCGATCCCACTCCCCGTCCACTTCGAAGTTCGGCCCAAAAGATCGGTCTACGAAAACATCGATAATGTTCCCGAAAGCGATGAACATGTGGAAGTCGAAGTTGCGCAGCAGCAGCGGTAGAATATCTTGGGCCCGAATTCCCTCGAAACCCTCCGTCGAACAATCATGGTTGACGTACTCTTCTTCGTAGCGCTTTAGCGACCGATTCCGGCGGTATTCAAACGGTAACTCATTCCAGAATGGCTTCAACGCATCCATTGCTTCGGGCCAGCGCTGATGGCCGTTCCGGCCAATCATGTCACTGGTGACGAAGAAGCCAGCGGGGTGAAGTCCCCGCTTTACCTCAGCGAACAAGTGCTCCAATTCAAGCACATGATGGAGCGATTGGTAGGCGAATATGGCGGCATACTGTTTGTTGGGTTTCCATCGATTAAAGTCGTCCTGAACGAAGACAATGTTGGCGTTTACCCCGGATTGAGCGGCTAAATCCTTGCCACGCTCGATCATCTGTGGGTTCAGCTCCAGGCACTCGATCACGAAATCTGTCAAACCAACATTGCGCAGTAGCTGAGCCGTTCGAACTTCCGTGTCGCAATTTCCGGCGCCCAGACTGAGGAATACCGGAGGGTGGTTGGTCCGCTTCGCCGCGATCGCGCAGTACTTCGCAAAGAACTCCTCCGCCAAACAGAAACCATACTCTTTCACCATTGGTCGAATGTGTTTGTTCGACCAATAATGAAAGATCGGCGGCAAATCGTGCACTTCCTGCACGGACTCAAAGGTATCTCGCTCCTTTGCAAGCCGCTCTTCATAGCCCTCATGTCGTTCGGGCGTATCGGTCAATTTCACTCCTCGAAATCCGCCCAGCCACAGTGCCGGTTGCGCGTATACCACTTCTTCAGCAGGCGGCGCAACTCCTCAGTCTGGCGCAGGTTGACCATGCTGGATCTCAAGACCCATACTACCCGATCTATGGCAGGGGTCTTCCATGGGTGTCCCCTGCCGCTTGATGCAGCTCCCTCCCGTTGGCTTGCGCCGAAGCCAGCGCCACCGCCTTCAGTTTCTGAAGATCCGCAATTGTCTATCGTTCGATTAGCTATGCTTGTGTCTATGTTGAGAATCGCCGCATTCAGGCCGTGGATCGTGCTCGCGATCGCGCTCGGCGCAACGCTCTATGGCCTGATCTTCGCGCCGCTGTGGCAACAGAAGCCACCCCTGTGGGAACCTCTCGGCGCGCTTAGATTCCCTGAATTCTTGATCGTTTGCGCGATCCTGGGCGGACTTTCCGTATGGCTGGCGCCACGCTACACACGGGCCCATCTGGTGGCCCTCGCCCTGCTCGCCGCCGTCACTCTGGTCGGACCGGCACCCGTCGCCGCCGTGGCGTTTCTGCTCGCCGGTTGTGCCGCCCTCGGCGACCTCGTGGCCGGACTTTTTTTCGGTCGGGTCTGGCGGCCCGAACGGAACGCGCTGCCATTAGATTCGGGCTTCCTGGCAATCCTCATTTTCACCGGCCTGGCGATCTATGTGACGATCCTGGCCCTCACCGCGCCGTTGCGAATCCACTATCTGCCGGTGTGGGCCGCGCTGGTTGCTCTGCCACTGATCCTGAACCGCGCCTTTCTCGGCCGCCTCGCCCGCTTCGCCGCTCGCACCTTCGAGCCCGTCGATCTTCCTTCCCGCTGGCATGCCCTGCCCCTGGTGGTCCTGGGCACGAGTCTAATGGCCTACCTGGTGCTGATTCCGAAGCCCGAGGCCGGATACGACTCTCTGCTCATGCACCTGGCCGTGGCCGCACGGCTCACGGCCAACCATGTTTTCCCCTATGACCCTTCCGTGTTCCGGTGGGTGCTGATGCCCATGGCTGGGGATTTTTCTTTTGCCGTCGCCTACATGTTTGGTGGAACCCAGGCGGCGCGCCTGCTCGATTTTACCCTGCTCGGATTGATCGTTGTGCTCTTAGTCCATATCGTCCGCCGCTGGGCACCCGCCTGGGTCGCCTGGCTTTCAGCCGGCATCTTCGTCTCTTCGCCGCTGGTTCAGCTAGTGACGACATCGCTGTACATAGAAAACGCGCAGGCGGGCTTTCTGCTGGCGGCCTTCGCGGCCCTCTTGGTGGCCGCGAAGAATCCACAACCGGAGGCCGAGGACGCTGCCGCCAGGGCCGCCGCCTCACGCCACGGCTACGTACTCCTCGCCGGTCTGCTCTCGGGCGCTGCTATGGCCTGCAAACTCGGTACGCTCGTTCTGGCCTTGCCGATCGTCGCCCTGGCAGCCGTGACCGTTCCCCGCCGCGCTCTGGCCGTCGTGGCTCTGTTCCTGGCGATTGGCCTCCCTCCGTACGTCAACGCCTGGGCGCGTACTGGCAACCCCGTCTTTCCGTTCCTCGGGCATGTGTTTCCATCGAAATACAGCGACGCACGCACGGAAGTTAACGACGTCCGCTATAAAGAGAAACTCTCCTGGCGCACGCCATATGATCTGACTTTTTACTCCTCGCATTACTTTGAGTTCCAAAACGGAGCTTTCGGCTTCCAGACTCTGCTGTTGCTGCCACTGGTCCTGGCGGTTCCATACCGTCGCTGGTCCGGGGCCGCCCGCGCGGCTTTCTTCCTTTCGGTCGCCGCCGCGCCGGTCCTGCTGCTGGTCCAGCCGATCCTGCGATATCTCTATCCGGCGCTTGTCTTGTCGGCCATCGCCATCGCTGTGCCTCTGGCCGAGAGCGCCGGCCTGTTCCGCTGGGCCGTCATCGGCTGCACGGCGCTGGTTTGGATTCTGAATCTCTTCTTCTTCGCCTCGGCCGGCTGGTACCACAAGGACTTCGCATTCAATCCTTTCACGCCGCAGGAGACCGAAGACTATGAAGCCACCTGGGCGCCAGAGCACCGATTTGCGACGTGGCTCGAAGCCCAGGAGCCGCACGCCACGGTCGCCATGCTGGGCAATGAGCTTGCGGCCATCGCCTACTTTACCGGGCGGCCGTACATGATGCATTGGTGGAGCGGCGATGACGGCCTGCCCCTGAACAAAGCCCCCGATGAGGACGCGATCCTGAAGTTCGCGCATGACCATGGCATCCACTGGTTTGTTGGCTATACGGCCGAATCGGGTACGGAAGATCCCAACATGCCGGCGCAGCGCTTCTTCCGCCGCTACACAACCGACGCCCTGGTTAGCGGACGGGAACGCCTGGCGCGCCTGCGCCCCGGGCTTGAATACTCGGTGGAAATGCTGCTGAATCCCGACTTTCAGCAGGGTCTGGCGCATTGGGACATCGGCGGCCCCGTGGCTCTGGTGCTCGCGGAACACGCCGTCCGCGTGACGGTGGTCAACCACGCCCACGAGACCATTCAAGCCAGCCCCGGCACGTCCTACCGTGTGGCCATCCGCGCCCGCTGCCCCGAACCGGACACGTTCACACGTCTGCAGGTGAATTGGTATGACACGTCCGGGCACCTCGCCGGGGTGTCACTGATCCCGGTCAAATGCACCGACCAGTGGGCCGACTATTCGACCGTTTTCAAGGCTCCGCCAGAGGCCGCCATCGGCCAGTTCTACATTACCGGGCACACCGAGAAGCCGGTGCTGATCCAACACACGTCAATGGCCTGGTGAGCTTTGGTTGGCGACATTGCAAGCCCCCGCACGCGCCCGATCGCCGGACGGAGAGGGAATGAAGGCCGTGTGCCGCAGCCTTGGGCCTGTACTCAATCAGAGGTAAAACCAGCAACAGCCGAGAAAGCCAGAAAATGAGCAAACCGTATGCCGGCTCTGCGCGGTAGTTGGTCGGCCAACCTTCCCGCACTCGCCCGGTGACCCTTGTTTTCCCATCAATACAGCCAAAAGTGTATCTTTTCCGATATGCCGCGAATCGCGCCGTTAAAGGACATAATCACTCCCAAGTCTCTGTGATCGACAGGCGACTTAAAGCTGTGATCGACAACGAATTCAAAATGCATCGGCTTGGTGCAGTCAACGCTCGCAGGCAAATCCGCCTCAAAGTCATGCTCGTCCGGACCCGAGTAATCTTGCGAGCCCGCGGGCTCGCCGTTGATCGTGCACGACATCCTCACCACCGGCGACGCGGCCGCGACAACATCGGGAACAATAAACTGCAGCAAAAACTTTGGCGGCACCAGCGAATCCAGCAAGCTAACCTCGAAGCTAAAGCGTTTAAGGGTCCAGGCCCATTGCAAATCGGTTACTGCTGTCCATCCGTCCAGCAATCGAACCGTGGCGGGAGCGGAGAGCCGCAGACTGCGCATGAAGAGAAACGTCCTCGCGTCGCTGTCAGAGTCACTTGGATTGCCGCATTCGGCACCAACCCTAAGCTGGTCAATGATTCGCCAACCACTTCGTTTGACGATTCTTTCCAGGCCGGTGGGAGAAAAAATCCATTGATTCGTCGGGTCGTTGTTGCTCTCCCGATGATTCAGCAAGTACGCGAGAGGTTCGTCCTTGATCGGAACGCCGGATTTCGTGACGTCAGCAACGCGAGTACTCAACACGCAGTAACGCGACTGTTTGGCCAGCGTCTCCAGAGCCAGGTACGGATTCTTCAAGTGATACAAGACGCCCAGTGAGATCGCCAGTCCGTAGGTCGTCCCCGGCAATTGAGCCGCAACATCCGCGTTCAGCTCATAAATCTGCATAGGGAGGTTCAGGCGCTCGCGCAGCGCTCGCACCCCGGCCATCCAGTTGTGGTTACTCGGGGGGTTATCGGCGGCGGCAACCTCGCATCCGAGGCTTGCGAAGAACAACGGAATATCGCCGTCGCCGCAGCCGAAGTCAATCACCGGTCCGGATTGGAAAGCCCGCTCGAAATCAGCAAAATACCGGTGGAGGAAAGTCGACATGTGATCGATGGAAGCCAAGCTGTCATACGGGTACCAATTCAAGTTCAATGGCAGGGGTTCTTTCTTGGCCTCCGTCAATCGCTTCTCGAACGCGTAGCGACTATCGATAATCTCCTGAGCGCTCACAGGCCGCTGCGGTGCGGTTGTACTCACGAAAGCCAACCCCCTCTCTGTTTACTCAAAGTTTCCACACTGCGTTTCCCGTCGCTTAGAGTATACGCCTGACCGCCTGTGGGTAGACCGTTGAAGTCCCGCTTCTCCTCCCCGACTGCCTCCGACCGCTCCGAAACCACCAATTGTGCGCGACCGGCGTACGGGGGCTTGGCAGGCCGATGGAAGATCGCTTCCCGGCCATTCGTGGGAGAATAGCGGATTATGGCTGCAAAGGTCGCAGTGCCAATCCTCCGCACCGTGAGATGAGCGAGCTTCATGCCGTCCGGTGAAATACCAGTTCTGATCCCCGCTTATAAACCCGGCGAGAAGCTTGTCGAACTCGTCGCCGATCTCCTGAAACTGGGCGTTCAAGCCATCATCATCGTCGACGACGGCAGCGGACCCGAGTTTGAAAACTGCTTCGACACGGTCGCCGCTCTTGCTCATGTCGACGTCGTCCACCACGCCGTGAACCTCGGGAAAGGCGCGGCGCTGAAAACGGGCATGAACTATGCCCTGGTGAACTACCCCGATTGCCTTGGCGTCGTCAGCGCCGATGCCGACGGTCAGCATCATGCGGACGACATCGTTCGGGTGTCCGAAAAACTGCGTGAGAATTCGAGCGCGCTCGTTATGGGCGCGCGCACCTTCGATAGCCGGGTCCCGTGGAAAAGCCGGATCGGAAATACCTTCACCCGCGGTCTGATGCACTGGCTTGTGGGGCAGAACCTGACGGATACGCAGACCGGATTGCGCGGCATTCCAGCATCCTTGATTCCGCATCTGCTCCGGATGCCCATATCGGGATACGAATTTGAGTTAGATATGCTGATAGCCTGTAAACATCAGGGCTGTCCAGTCGTTCAGGTTCCAATTCAGACTATCTACGTCGACGACAACAGGGGCTCGCATTTTCATCCAATTGCCGATTCTATGAGGATTTACTTTCTCCTGCTTCGTTTCAGCGCTCTGTCTCTGGCGACGGCGATATTGGATAATATAGTTTTTATATTTGCTTACTCGGCGACTGGAAGCATTGGCGCATCGCAGATTGCGGGCCGCTTCCTGGCGATGATATTTAATTATCTGGGAGCACGAAGCGTTGTTTTTCATTCGCAACAAAAACATGCAATCGTACTTCCAAAATATGTTCTTCTGGTTTTCTGCAATGGCCTTCTCTCCTACATACTCATTCAGTTTCTACATTTTAAAGTCGGCATCGGCACAATCCCATCTAAGCTCCTGGCCGAAGGTCTGCTTTTTATCGCCAATTTCGCCATTCAGCGTGATTTTGTGTTTACCAGAGCTCGGCGGGAAGCGGTAAACCAGGCGACGGATTGGGATCGCTACTATACAAATATCCCGTTCACGGCCAAGCTGACACGGCGCTATTCGACGGCGGTGCTATTGAATGCGCTGAAACGTCACGCCGTATCGACCACGGCTGGTGGACAGCTCTCGATCATTGAAATTGGCGGCGCAAACAGTTGTTTTATAGACGCCATACTATGCAGAATTCGCTGCCGCGCCTACCATGTAATCGACACCAATCGATACGGACTCTCGTTGCTCGAAAAGAGGGTTGGGCCCAGCGAAGTGGTTCAGTTACACCAACAAAGCGTGCTTGACCTTTCAATGGACTTACAGGCGGATGTCGTGTTCAGCGTTGGATTGGTGGAGCATTTCGATCCCGCCGAAACACGGCAGGCCGTGCTGGCGCATTTTGACATTTTACGGCCGGGCGGCATTGTGATTATCACTTTCCCGACACCTACTTTGCTATATCGGTCCGTCAGAGCACTCATTGAGCGGGTCGGCATGTGGAAGTTTCCAGATGAACGGCCACTCGCGCCAGCGGAGGTGCTTGCCACGATCGGGGAGCGCGGGGCGATACTGGAACAGAAAACAATGTGGCCTCTGCTTTTGACACAACACGTCATCGTCGCTAGAAAGGAATCGACTCAGCCCGGCCATACCCGCTTCGACGAGAAATCGGAGCTACTGGAGCAGCGCCCCCGAGCACAAACCAATGCAGCGCCGCGGTAGAGCCATCCCATGAAAGAGCCCGTATCGACGACCGCGGAGTACACGGTCCGCGACCAGGAGCGGATGCGCCAGGCGGAGCGCTATTTTGAGTGGCAGGCGGATCTGGCGGCGGCGGCGCTGGGGCGGCGCGTGGTCGAAATCGGGTGCGGCCTGGGCAACTTCACGCGCCACCTGCTGGAGCGCGAGCTGGTGATCGCCACCGACATCGAAGCGCCCTGCACCGAACGCCTGGCGGCGCGCTTCCCGAACCGCGCCAATCTGGTCATCCAGACGCTCGATGTGATGGATCCGGCGTTTCTCTCGCTGGCGCGCCACCAACCCGATTCGGTGGTCTGCCTGAATGTCCTGGAGCACGTCGAGGACGACGCCCTGGCGCTCGCGCACATGCATTCGATCCTGCCGGCGGGAGGCAAGGTCGTGCTGATCGTCCCGGCCTTCGAGTCGCTGCACGGACCGATTGACCGGCTGCTGGGCCACTACCGCCGCTACACCAAGAGGTCGATGCGCCGGCTCGCCGCCGCGGCCGGATTCCGCGTGCCGACGCTCGGCTACATGAACACAATCGGCTTTTTCGGCTGGTGGGTCAACGCGCGCATCCTGCGCCGGACCGAGCAGTCCGAGACGCAGATCCGCGTCTTCGACCGCTACATCGTGCCACTCATGCGACGCGTGGAAACGGCGCTGCCGCCGCCTTTCGGTCAGTCGCTATTTGTGGTTCTCGAGAAGGAGGCGCCGGCGGCGCGATGATCGTCTCCATCGTGATTCCCGTTTACAACGAGGCCCTGTTGCTGCCGATGGTGCTGGATCGCGTCGCCGCCGCGCCCCTGCCCGCGGGCTGCGAGAAGGAAATCGTCGTGGTGAACGATGGCTCGACCGACAGCACCGGCGAAGTGCTGGACCGCTATTGCAAGTTGCCGTTCATCGTGGTGCACCATTCGCCGGTGAATTTCGGCAAAGGCGCGGCCGTTCGCCTGGGGCTCACGTGCTCGAGCGGCGAAATCGTTCTGATCCAGGACGGCGATCTGGAATACGATCCCCGCGATTACCCCGTCGTGCTCGCGCCGCTGGTCTCGGGCGCCGCCGATGTTGTGTTCGGATCGCGATTCCTGAAGGGCGTGCGCGGGATGCGGAAGCGCAACTGGATCGCCAACAAAATTCTGACCTATACGTCGAACCTGCTGTTCGGCGCGCACATCACCGATCAGGCCACCGCCTACAAAGCCTTCCGCCGCGAGGTGATCGAACACATGCAACTGCGCTGCATCCGCTTCGAATTTTGCGCCGAGGTCACCGCCAAAGTGCGCCGGTTGGGCTACCGTATTTGCGAGGTCCCGATCTCCTACAATCCGCGCGGCGTGTTGGAAGGCAAAAAGATCCGCTGGCAGGACGGCGTGGAAGCGCTCTATACGCTGATCCGCTATCGTTTCGCGCCGCTCGCTTCCATCGCCCGCACGCCCGCTGCTCAATTGGAGACCAACACAGCCCATGACGCCGCGGGATGAGGACCTGCCGCGTTGGCGGCTGCCCGGGATGCGTGTCAGGATCGATCTGCTGGCCGTCACCGTCCTGGGCGTGGCGCTGTTCGCGGCGTATTCCGTCCATCTCAAAAAAGACATCGGCTGGGATTTCCGCAACTACCACTACTACGGTTGCTACTGCCTGGAAAACGGCCGCATCGCCTTCGACATTTCTGCCGCCCAGCTCCAGTCCTACCTGAACCCGGTCGCTTACCTGCCCTATTGTTGGGCCGTCGATCATCTGAAACCGCTGGCCGCCGGCATCCTGTTCGGCGCGCTGGCCGGCTTGAACCTGGGGCTGCTGTACCAACTCAGCTTCGCCGCGCTGGCCGGCCTAGCCCGGCGCCGCCGCGTCGGGCTGGCGCTGCTGACGGCCGTCGCGGGCGTATGGAGCCCATTTTTCCTCTTGCTCGTCGGCTCGTCGTTCACCGAAACCTGGACGCCGTTGCTGGTCATGCTGGCCTTGCTGGCCCTGCTGCGGGACGCCGAGTCGCCCGCCTGGCGGCTGGTCGTCGCCTCCGGCCTGGCGCTGGGCGCGGCCGCGGGCTTCAAGCTCGTGAACGGTGTCTTCGCGCTGGCGCTGCTGCTGACGATTGGCACGACCTTCCGCCGTCCGGGTTTCTTCCGCCGCGTAGCCGGCTACTTGGCCGGCGCCGCCGTCGCGTTTCTGCTCGTCGCCGGCCCGTGGGCCTTCACACTGCAGCGGGATTTCGGCAATCCGCTGTTCCCGTTCTACAACGCAATCTTCAAATCGCCTTATTTCCCTGCGGTCAATTTTGCCGATGCGCGCTGGCAGGTCACGACGCTTGCGGGAGCGCTCAATCGCCCCTTTGACTGGGCCGCCAATGTCAATTTCGGACCCTTGGAATTTCCCTTCCGCGATCTCCGTTTCGCGCTTTTCGCGATTCTCCTGTTGCCTGCCCTGGCGGTATCGCTGCGCCGCGGGAAGAGTGCCGATCCTCAGGCGCAGCCTCTCTTCAACCCCGCCCACCGCAGCCTGCTGCTGTGGTTCTTTACGCTCTCCTATCTGCTGTGGCTGTATATGTTCGACATCATGCGCTACGCCGTGCCGCTCGAGCTGCTCTCCAGCCTGGCCATCCTGGCTCTGTGCGACTGCCTGATCGCGAATCGCGGGGCCGCGCAGCGAGTCTTCGTCGTTCTGGCGCTCCTGGGCATGGTCTGGGTCCGGGCGTCGGAACTGCCCCGTCCCGACTGGGGCTCGACCTGGTTTGAAACCACCATCCCGCGCGAGCTCCGTGCCGCCCACGCGCTGTACGTGATGCCCGACTCCGCTCCCAGCGCCTACCTCGCGCCCATGTTGCCCGCCGATAGCCGCTTCGTGCGCCTCGAGAGCAACCTGAATATCCTGCCGCCCGACCGTTACCTCGGTCCCCGCGCTCTGTCGGTCATCGCCAATCACGCCGGCCCCCTGCGCGTTCTCGAAGGCGAGCGCTTCAACATCGAAGCTCTATCCGCCTATGGCTTGTCCGTCAACCTCGACGACTGCCTCACGCTCCACACCTTCGCCGACCAATTCAACTTCTGTTCCGCTTACCGCACGGCGGATGGCATGCGGTCGACCGTGCCGCTGGTCCACGCCCCGCTGACCGCTCAACAAGCCGCCGCCTTCTACTATCACGAGCTCCTGGCCAATCACGATTTCCAGCAGGGTCTGGCGCGCTGGGAGATGGGCGGCTCGGTCGAAACGCTGCCCACCGAACACGCCGTGCGCGTGACCGAACATTCGCACCTGCACCAGCTCGTGCGCGTCACCCCTGGCACCGCCTATCGCCTCGTGGTGCGCGCCCGCTGCCCCGAACCCGGCACTTTCACGCGCTTGCAGGTGAACTGGGTCGACAACTCCGGCCGCGGCCTCGCCCCGTACCTCAGCCCGATCGGCTGCACCAGCCAGTGGGCCGACTATGCCGCCGTCGTCCATGCACCTGCCCACGCCGCCGCGGGCCATTTCTACGTCACCGGCAACACCGAACTGCCGGTTCTGATTCAGCACGTCTCGATGGCCTGGTGAGCCATCGCCGGCCACACTGAACGCCGTCCCGACTTCTGCTCCAATGTGAAAGAGAAACACTCCCGCGCATGCTGACGCACGATGCCCCCACAACCCGGCGTCCCTTCTCTCTGCCGGTCAGAATCGATCTTCTGGCGGTCACGCTTCTGGGCATGGCAGCGCTGGCCGTGTATGCCGTTTTCCTGGGGAAAGACGCCAATTCCGACTTCCGCAACTTTCACTACTACGGCTGCTACTGCCTCCTGCACGGGCGCATCGGTGTAGACGTATTTGCCGCGCAGTTCGGACAATACCTGAACCCGCTGGCTTACCTGCCATTCTGCTGGGCGGTCGATCACCTCAGGCCGATTGGGGTCGGCATGCTGTTCGGCGCGCTGGCCGGCTTGAATCTGGGCCTGCTCTATGAGCTGGCCTGGACCGCGCTGGCCGGCCTCGCGCCGCGCAACCGCATCGGGCTGGCCCTGCTGACGGCCATCGCGGGCCTGTGGAGTCCGCTGTTCCTCTCGCTGGTGGGGACGTCGTTCACCGAGAGTTGGACGCCTTTGCTAGTGCTGCTCGGCCTGCTCGCCGTCCTGCGCGACGCGGAGAAATCCTCCTGGCGGCTCGTCGTCGCCGCCGGTCTCGCGCTGGGCGCGGCCGCGGGCTTCACGCTGGTCAACGGTGTTTACGCCATCGCGCTCCTGCTCACTCTCTGTACGACTTTTCGACGCCCCGGTTTCCTGCGCCGCATCGCGAGCTACTGCGCGGGCGCGGCGGCCGCCGCGCTGCTCGTGGGCGGCCCCTGGGCCTTCGCGGTCGCGCGCCAGTTCGGCAATCCTTTTTTCCCCTTTTTCAATCGGATCTTCCGCTCGCCCTATTTCGCGCCGTTCAACCTTCTAGACCCGCGCTGGAAAGCCCGCAATCCGGGGCAGGCGCTCGATTATCCGCTGCACTGGGCCGCCGGCGCCACTTCCGTTTCCTCGGAAGCCCACTTTCGCGATCTCCGCTTCGCGGTATTCATCGTCCTGCTGCTGCCGGTGCTGATTCTCGCGATTGGCCGTTTCAGAACTGCGCCGCGCGATCCAGAACGCGCCGCGGCCTCGTCTCTGTTCCATCCCGCTCACCGCCGGCTGCTGCTGTGGTTCTTCACGCTGGCCTACGTGCTGTGGCTCTACGGCTTCGGTCCAATGCGCTACGCCACGCCCATCGAGTTGCTCTCCAGCCTCGCCATCCTGGCCCTGTGCGACTGTCTGATCGAGAACCGCGCGGCCACCCAGCGCGCCTTCATCGCTCTGGCGCTGCTGGGTATCGCCTGGGTCCAGGTTGCGGAGTGGGGCCACCGCCCATGGAGCAGTTCCTGGTTTGAAACCACCATTCCGCGCGAATTGGGGACCGCCAATACTTTGTACGTCCTGCCCGACTCGGCGCCCAGCGGTTACCTCGTGCCCATGCTCCCCGCCGATAGCCGCTGCGTGCGCATCGTCCCCAGTGCCAGCCCCGTGCCGTCCGGCCGTTGGCTGGGCCAGCACATCGAGTCCATCATCCGCCAGCACAGCGGCCCGCTGAGAGTTCTCGCCGCTGGCGCGTACGACCAAGCGCTGCTCGCCGCGTACGGCGTTTCTCTCAATAGCGCCGACTGCCTCGCGATCCACACCTACGCCGACAATTTCGCCGTCTGCTCGGCTTACCGGACCGCGGACGGGCCCTCTTCGGCGGTTGCTTTGACACGCCCCGGGCCGTCGGCCCCAGTTGCCAGCCCCGCTTCACCCACGAAGTTCTAGTGGCCTGTCGTGGAGACTTGCGTTACCGAGCCGCGACTATTGTTACTGAGTTGCGACTATTGTGAAGACCGCTCCTTGCAGTCGCGGCTCAGAAACAACGCGAAGCACCGCTCCCTTACAGTCGCGGCTCAGAAACAACGCGAAGCATCGCTCCCTTACAGTCGCGGCTCAGAAACAACGCGAAGCATCGCTCCCTTACGGTCGCGGCTCAGAAACAACGCGAAGCACCGCTCCCTCACGGTCGCGGCTCGGTTACAACCGCGGCTCGTCGCAGCGCGAAGACCGCTCACTGTGGTCGCGGCTCGGTACCAACGCGAAGAACCGCTCCTTGCAGTCGCGGCTCCGCCAGGCGGTCGCGGGTCCGAAACGTCGGTCGCGGCTCAGTTACAGCCGCGGCATGTCGCAACGCGAAGACCGCTCCCTCACGGTCGCGGCTCGGTTACAACCGCGGCTCGTCGCAGCGCGAAGACCGCTCCCTCACGGTCGCGGCTCAGAAGACGGTTCGGTAAGACGGCTCAGTTGGCCTTAGTCAATTGGCCCTAGTCAGAAAAATGGGCAAGCCGAGCTTATTGGAGTAATTGGGGCGATAGCGTTCGGTGTTGTAGGCCGTGGCGACGTCGATCTTGCGCGGTCCGAGTTTGGGGTCGGGGATTGGCACGAGGTCGAAGCAGCCGTTGACGATGGCGGTCATGAGGCCGCTCTTGCCGGCGGCGACGGCGTCCATGGCGATGTTGCCGAAAGTGGCGGCGACGAGCTTATCAATAAAATCGGGATCGCCGGAGCGGAGGTCGTAGGTCAGGTCGGAGACGATGGTCTCTTCCTTGCCGCGGCGCTTGATTTCTTCCGCCAGTTCCTCGCCGACGTTGGCCTTCTTCTGATGGCCGTAGGCGTCGGCTTCGCCGTACGTGGTGATGGTGTGGCCTTCCCACTCCGCGCCTTCGGAGAGGATGACCAGGGAGTAATTGGAGGGGTTGCGCTTCTTGTCGTCGACAAGCAGGGAGATGAGCTTATCGAGATTGACTTTGTGCTCGGGGATGGCGCAGCGGATGTTGGTGACGTACGCGGTATAGAGCGCGGTGAAGCCGGCATCGCGGCCGAAGACGCGGAAGACGCCGATGCGCTCATGGGAGCCGACGGTGGTGCGCTGGCGGTTGATGGCGCTTTCGGCGCGGGTGATGGCGGTGGAGAAACCGATGCAGTACTCGGTGTTGCGGACATCGTTGTCCATGGTCTTGGGGATGGCGATGACCTTGACGCCTTCCTTGTCGAGACGGGCGGCGTAGGAGAGGGTATCGTCACCACCGATGGCGACGACGTAGTCGGCGCCGAGTTTGGAGAGATTGGATAGAACCGACTTCGTCACGTCGTAGGTCGTGACCGGCTTGCCGTCCTTGCCGATGGTTTCCTTGGAGGGGAATTGCTGGCCCTTGAGATGATCGGGAATCGATTTCATCTTGGCGGGGTTGGTGCGGCTGGAGTGCAGGAAGGTGCCGCCGGTGCGATCGATGGTCCGGGTGACGAGGCGGTCGAGGGGCAAGACGTAGCGGCTCTTGCTCTCCGGGTCGTCGAGGTTGAGATGGGTCAAGCCCTCCCAGCCGCGGCGAATGCCGACGACTTCGCAGTCAAGTTCGGTGGCGCGGTAGGTGACTTCCTTGATCACCGAGTTAAGACCCGGGACGTCGCCGCCGCCAGTAAGGATCGCAATTCGTTTGGCCATGGTTACTCCTGGAGAGGTAGCAGAAAAGAGTGCGATTTCAGTATATCCATTCCGATTCTTAAGCGGCAAAGAGGAGGTGGAGTGGAGAGGCGGTGACACGCGAAGGGAGAGAAAAATCCTTTCCAGCTCAGCGGGTTGCGCAAAAGGGAGGTGTGGCGGGGTTGACCGGCGACGATAGTTCACACGTGCGGGGGGGCTTCGAAGAAAATGATCGAGAAGCAGAACCGAAAACGCGAGGGAAGCGGAAAGAGAGTCTTGAATCCGGATCTGGGAGGGGTACAGAAGGCGAGCAGGACCGACGAATCAAAGAACGACAAGAAAGCCGGAGCGGGCAGCAAATCGAGGGATGGGAAAAAGAGCAGCCCCGGAGCAGAACGCAAGCAGAGCGCTAAACGGCAGGGAGTGAAGCAGAGCGGCGGGAAGCAAACGAAGCAAGCATCAAGGAAGACGAAAGAACAAGAGATCCCGAAGTCGCCGGAGGAAGTGACGAAGGTGGCGGAGGAAGCAAAACCAAGCGTCACGGCGACGCCGGAACGACAACGCCAAGCAAACGGCCGATTCCTACCGGGTCCGGGCGCGGAGGGGTCGCGGAAAAGGACCAGGACGAAGAACGACGGGGACGGAGCGGACGGAAGCGGGCATAGCGGCGGCGCGAGCCTGATGACGGAGACGGGCCAAAAGAGGCTGGTCTGCAGATTGTTGGGCCGGGCGGACAAACTGGCCAACAAAGACGGGTTCAAATTGAGCGCGGGAGACCTGATCCGGCTGATCCAACTGCAAAAGGAGATGACGCCGAAGTCGCCGCAAAAGGTGACGGTGCAGTGGGTGGAGGACGAACGCGAATGAAGCGCGGAATCCGGTACAATCCACTGCCGACGCAGGCGCGCTTTCACAAACTGGAGACGCGATTTAAGGGATTTTCGGGACCGGTGGGCTCGGGCAAGAGCCAGGCGTTGTGCCAGGAGGCGATCCGACTGGCGTACGTGAACGCAGGATGCATGGGGCTGATCGGCGCGCCGACGTACCCGATGCTGCGGGACTCGACGCAGATCTCGATGGTGCAGGTACTCGAGGAGAACGCGATTCCGTTCGACGTCAACAAAGCGGAAAACACGCTGACGTTTACGGACACGGGATCAAAGATTCTGTTTCGGTCGATGGACGATTACGAGCGGCTGAGGGGCACGAACCTGGCGTGGTTCGGGGTGGACGAGCTGACGTACACGCACGAGGAGGCGTGGATCCGGCTGGAGGCGCGGCTGAGGGATCCGGGGGCGGCGCGGCTGTGCGGATTCGGGGTATGGACGCCGAAGGGTTTCGACTGGGTGTACCGGCGATTCATTCGCGAGGGCCCGAACGGATATGCGTGCGTGCGGGCGCTGGCGAGCGAGAACCGGCACCTGTTGGGGAAAGTGCCGGACTTCTACGACCGGTTGAAGACGAGCTACGACGAAGCGTTTTACAAACAGGAAGTACTGGGCGAGTACCTGAATCCGAACAGCGGACTGGTGTACTACGCCTTCGACCGGAAAACGAGCATCGAGGAGCAGGAGGCGGACCGAACGCTGCCGCTGAGATGGGCGCTGGACTTCAACGTGAGCCCGATGTGCTCGGTGGTGGCGCAGCGGGACGGGGACACGGTGCGGGTGCTGGACGAGATCGTGCTAGGCCGGGCGAGCACGCTGGACGCGTGCGAGGAATTCGTAAAGCGGAACCCGGCATGGGCGGCGGGGGTGGTGGTATACGCCGATGCGTCGGCGAGCCACATGCAGACGGCGGGCACGAACGACCGGGACATTATCGAGGACTTCTTCGCGCGATACGCGAAGCTGTCGGTCGAGTACAAGATTCCGAAAGCCAATCCGAGCGTAGCGCTGCGGGTGCGGCTGGTGAACGGAAAGCTAAAGGCGGCGGACGGGGCGTCGACGTTGATGATCGATCCGCGGTGCGAGGGACTGATGGCGGATTTCGACGAGGTGGGGTATGCGCCGAACTCGAATGACATCGATAAGGACAGCGATAAGAAGAGGAGCCACCTGTCGGATGCGCTGGGGTACCTGCTGTGGGCGGAGTTCTCGACGTTCGTCAAGACGATCGGGGAGAAGGGGCAGAGGCTGCTTGGCTGATGAGCGCCGGCACAGGGATGGGTGCGGCCGGGAGCTAGGGTAGTGTCTCAGTCGAGGATTGATAACGCCGGCCGGGCGTCGACAACGCCGACCGAGCGTCGACACGAGTGTCGACGCGGCAGGCACGAGTGCCTGCGCCACAGTGAATGGCCGGCGATTGTCAGAGAATCTGCGAAACATGACACTAGGGGGCCTGGGGAGAGACGGCTCTTTCCAGACGGCGAAGTGGATGCGGCGCGTGACTAGGAGAATTTGTGGGCACTTAGGACAGAGACGCCGACTGGCGGCGCAGTGGTAGCGCGGGGACACACCTGCGGCGTCCTCGGCGGACGCCTTGGTGTCGCCCTCGGAAGAGGGCTTGGTGGTCGTGTTCGGAGATGAGAGGGCCTCGGTGTCCCCCGCGCGCGAGGCGGTCGCCGCTTAGGCAGGCAACGCATCCGCTCCCTAACGGTCGCGGCTCAGAAACAGGCGTGGCTCTGAAAGACGGTCGTAACAACGCAGGAACCGCTCCCTGACGGTCGCGGCTCAGAAACAATCCGCGAGTGGTCGTGGCTGAAGGCTGAGGTGGCCTCGGCGGCAGACCGCTCCTTGCAGTCGCGGCTCCGTCACGCGGTCGCGGCTCAGAAACAGGCGTGGCTCTGAAAGACGGTCGTAACAACGCAGGAACCGCTCCCTGACGGTCGCGGCTCAGAAACAATCCGCGAGTGGTCGTGGCTGAAGGCTGAGGTGGCCTCGGC
>Ga0302319_10007596_pt1 | contig 21313 bp, 11 predicted proteins | sample Bog_T0_2_FD_203319 | JGI IMG/M metagenome (GOLD analysis project Ga0302319, IMG submission 203319) | Peat permafrost microbial communities from Stordalen Mire near Abisko, Sweden - Bog_T0_2 | ecosystem: Environmental > Terrestrial > Soil > Wetlands > Peat | place: Sweden: Abisko, Stordalen Mire... | reverse complement strand
TCAGTTTCAGGCGGTAATGTTGGGATTGGAACGACGACCCCCGGCGGCATTTTAGGAATAGGTGGTGCCAATATCCCAATGGGAATGACGACAGAGGTGGGCGGTACAACACCACTGCTGAATTTTGATGTGAATTTTCGCGAGAGCAACTTGAACACTGCCTATCCAGGTGCGGCGATTCGCATTGATACCCGTGGTTCCGACAACCCTCTTTTCCAATTCTTGACTCGCCCGGCGAATGGAGCTGAGGGCACCGAGATTGCAGCGTTGGCTATTACACAGGCAAATAATGTCGGGATAGGGACAAGTAGTCCTGGAACGGGCCTATTTGTCTCCAAGTACAACCTCAATGATCTCGGCACAAATTACAACTCCACTGCTGCATTTAACGTAAATGGTTCCGATGTCAACCTTGTCATTGGCGGATATGGGGGCAATGTCAATGCCGCAATTCTCCAGTCCCTCGCCAACGGAAGTCCTTCCTTAATAGGTCCAAATCCCTACAGATTGATTCTGAATCCTCTTGGCGGCAACGTGGGCGTCGGCACTACGACGCCCGGTGCAAAGCTAGAAGTGGATGGTAGCGTCATATTGACTTCTGGCAGTGGAGCGTCGATTACCTTTGCCGACGGCACGATACAGAGCACGGCGTATACGGGAGTGACGTGTGGTGGGGACTATGCAGAGTCTGTAGATGTTGCAGGTTTGCGGACAAGCTATGAGCCGGGCGATGTGCTTGTCATTGGACCAGACAGTGGATCAGATGTCGTGAAGTCTAGCGAACCATATTCCACAGCTGTCACTGGAGTCTATTCGACGAAGCCAGGCGTAGTGGGGAGACGGCAAACGACAGAGCTCAAAATAAGCAAGACGGAGCTGTCGATGGCCATGATCGGCATTGTTCCGACGAAGGTGAGCGCAGAGAATGGACCCATCAAGCGGGGTGATTTGCTGGTCACATCGTCGATTCCAGGATATGCGATGAAAGGAACGGACCGCAGCCGGTTGACCGGAGCAGTGATCGGCAAGGCGCTTGGGAATCTCGATTCTGGGAAGGGTCTCATCGAGGCGGTGATTACGCTTCAATGATTTCGAGTCAACCATAGTGGTTTGCGAAAGGATATGAGAAGTATGCGCAGGACAATTGTAGGAATGGCAATTTGCATGGCGACCTTTGCGTTGAGCGCAGCGGCTCAGAATACATATCCGGCCATTGGTAATGTTGGCGTCGGAACTGCAAATCCTGGATTTGCACTGCAGGTGTTTGAAAATAACACGTCCCAATCCTCGGCTTTGTATGTGGAGAATGCGGCACCAGCTGGAGGAGTAGGCCTTACTGGAGTCGGCTACACCGAGAGAGGAATAACTGCCATTGTGGATGGATCGAATGGAACATCGTCCTATGCGGCCTTTTATTCGTCTGTGCAGGGGACCGGATCGGTAAGAGTGGGCTACTACATCGATGGAGTCGGCGGGAGCAATAATTATGGAATCTACGCTCCAGTAGGCGGAATGGAACATTACTTTGCGGGCAACGTGGGTATCGGGACGACAACGCCTGGAGCGGACTTGGCGAGTCTTCCTGCTCCACCTGCTCCTGGAACACCGGTTCTCGAAGTCAGTGGAGATATCGCACTGGCGCAGACAAAGGGAGGATCCATCATCTTCCAGGATGGCACTGTCCAGAGCACGGCGTACACCGGAGTTACTTGCGGTGGGGACTATGCGGAGTCTGTTGATGTTGCCGGTGTGCGAGGGAGCTATGAACCTGGCGATGTTCTAATAATCGACCCGGACAGTGGTTCTGATGTCGTGAAGTCGAATGACTCTTATTCCACCTTGGTCGCTGGGGTGTATTCCACGAAGCCAGGTGTCGTTGGTCGAAGGCAAGCGACAGCCTCCAAGGTAAGCAATACGGAAGTGCCAATGGCCATAATCGGCATTGTCCCCACGAAGGTGAGCGCAGAAAACGGACCCGTCCGTCGTGGTGACCTGCTGGTGACATCTTCGATTCCAGGGTATGCGATGAAAGGAGTGGACCACAGCAGAATGCTGGGAGCTGTCATCGGCAAAGCACTCGGAAATCTGGATTCCGGCACTGGTGTTGTGGAAGTTCTGATCACGCTTCAATAAATTGGACGTTTCATCAATGAATTACCGAAAAATCAGGATAGCCACGAGATGATACCTATAACGTTATTTGTATCAGTTTGTTTAGGACATGCGCTAGCTCAAACGCATTCCATCAGGTAGCAAGGTAGAATTGGCACGCTGGCGTAGCCTTTCAACTCAGCAGGTAGTCTTTCTTATACAACCCTGCTGGATTCTCAGTCTATTTTGGGGTTCTGGCCAGCCTAGCAGGCCCGAAGATCATCCTGCAGCGAATCGGAGTAATAAGCTATGTTTCTCAGCTCGTTTTCGATCCTCGTATTCTCTCGCTTAGCTCGAAGCGCCGAATCCCTCTGGTCCGAGAATTATGTCCCCCCCATTTCATCAAAGGTCCGTGTCCACGACAACATTTCGCTTGCGCTAACGCCTGCCTGTTCTTCGCCAACAAGGTTTTTTTTGTGGCGGCGCCAATGGTCGAACTTGGCAGTAAGTTGTGGGCGGTCGACGTGCCTCTTGCTGCGCTCGATCTCCTTGTGCACGCGAAACGCATTAGCCTTCATTCCCACGTTTTCCCTTGTAGCTAGCTTATTCGTGATTGTCGCTCTCAAAGCTCAGCCGGCCTGGGGCCAGAGTACGGTAGGGATTCAACCGTTAGGGAGTTACGCAAGCGACGGCCTTGATCAGGTAGATTTGGCCAATCTTGGCGTACATATCGATATTCCGCTGTACCAGCACGCAGCTCGCGGAAAGGGGATGGGAACCAACGTTCATTTGGTGTATGACAGCAACTACAGTTCAGCCGGCGGAACAAATAATCCCATTACAGACGTTGGCTGGCGGATCGTGCCCTCGACCGCAGCGCCAGGAGCGGTGATTGTCCATGAAGACTCTTCGGAATTCGTTCCTGAGCAGTGCAATCCAGGAGTGACACGCTGTAATGCTGGCTTTACGAATTTCGTATACAGCTTTGCGTTTTCCGATGCGACGGGATTTGTACATCCGTTCGGAGAAGGCAATGGTGCAAATTCAGTCAGATGCCAGGGCTCCTCGCCGCAGGGCTGCGCGAATGTGAATCTTAACGTTAATGACGTTTCATACGATGGGTCGGGCTATTCTATTATCGTAAATCCTTCGGCCCCGTCCCCTCAGCCACAGTCCGTAGTAGTTACTGACCCATCGGGAAATGTCTATACGTGGTCCTCAAACAACGGTCTGACTACTATGGCTGACACCAACGGCAATAGTGGTACCGCGGTACAACATCCCGCCTATTGGGTCAATTGGGCTCAAACGTTGACCGACGATACAAACGTATCGGCTACGCTTACCGGCGGTGCGTACAACTCATCAAGCCAGACGCAATGGACTTCGCGTGCGCCAATACTTGTTCAGTATCACGACACCGCTGGCAACCTTCAGACGGTTACCATAAATTATTCGATCCAAGACGACGTAGGATTAGTTGATTCTGTAGTTTATCCGGACGGAAGCGCCTACCGGTTTACTTATGTGAACAACGGTGGACTGGAACTGGCGTCGATGCAACTGCCCACCGGCGGGATCGTGCAATATCAAACCTCGAGTTTGGCGGAAGGAGGAAACGGTTCAGTCGGAATTCCTGCGACATTGTCGCGCATTACTCCGGATGGGACTACGACATATAATCAGACGGCAGTACCATGCAGCGTTGGTCCAGGATGCATATACGCAGGAACAAGCACAACAAGCGTATCGAAGCCTGATGGCAGCAGTGAGCAAATTCATTTTATTTACGATCTTGTATACGAGGGCAACGCCAGCGGTGACGTTAATTATAAGTATGAAACCGCCCACACATGGCATTCACCAACCGGGACTTTGCTAAAGTCCACAATGAAGTGTTACAATGGGGCAACAGGCGATTGCACAACGTCCCCAGTCTCAATACCCATCAGTCAGATTTCGACAACGACAACCCTTGACAATGGGCTTGTCTCACGTAGTGTTGAGTTTTTGAACTCAACGGGTCTTGAGACTGAGCGTGACGAGTACGATTTCGGAGCGTCTTCGCCAACGAGAACGACTACAACCACTTATGCAACTCTTGGAAATGGGATTGTAAACCGTCCGAGTAGTGTCGTTATTTATGGCTTCCAGCCAAGCAAGAACGTCGTCAGCCAGATGACCTATGGCTATGACGAATCTACCCTTACTCCTACCTCGGGTCTTCCAGGCCACGTTTCTCCCACGGGCGCGCGGGGTAATCAGACCACTCAACACGTGTGGCTAAACACAACGGGCGCAACGCTCGACAGCCATATGAATTATGATGACGCGGGTCAACTGTTGGCGGTCCAGGATCCGCGCACGAATTGGACCCAATACGGATATGATGCTGGGACCGATAGCTGCCGCATCAGCACTACGCCACCTACGACCTCGGACGGAATTTCGCAGGCTACGTCAGCGACTTGCGACGCTAATACGGGGTTGCCTACCATTATTACGGACGCCAATGGAGTAAAGACAACCCTCTCTTACGACTCGATGCTCAGATTGACAGGAAGTAACACCACAACAGCCGCAGGCTCCCTGGCATCCTCCATGGCCCGCACCTACAGCGGTTCATCTTTGCCAGAGACGATATTGACTAGTGTGACGGCCACACCGAGTCCAAACCAAAACTCGAGCGTTACGCTGGACGGCTTGGGTCGCACTGTCACGCAGATTTCACCCAGCGGCGCAAGAACCGATCTTACCTACAATTCGATGGGCTTGCTACAGAGTGTTTCCAATCAGTATTGGAGCACCAGTGATTTTACTTACGGAGTGACAACGTACATCTACGATGCATTGGGACGTCAGACCTTATTAAGGCATCCAGGCACGGGTACTCGGACAACTTCTTATACCGGCAATGTGACGACTTTCACCGACGAAGACGGTAACCAGTGGCAGCGAGCATTCGATGGCCTCGGTCGCTTGGGCCAAGTGGTTGAACCGACTGGGGCATCCACCACCTACACCTATGACTCTCTCAATAATCTCCTGGCTGTCAGTCAGACCGGTGTTTCCGGCGACACGGCACGCAATCGCAGTTTTGCCTATGATTCTTTGTCAAGGCTCATAGCAGCCCGCAATCCGGAGACTTCTTCTGCCACGACGCCTCCCTCACTCTCCTGCGCAGGGGCCACTGGAACAACGTGGACCGCATGTTACGGTTACGACGCGAACGGAAACCTGACATCAAAGACGGACAACCGTTCTATCGTTACTACTTATTCTTACGATCCATTGAACCGTCTCATAAGCAAGAGCTATTCCAGCAATGCTAACGGGAGCCCCTCGACCTGCTATCAGTACGATACCGCAGCGAATGGGATTGGAAGACTGGGCAATGAATGGACCTTAAGCCCTTCGAAAGCATCCTGTCCAACGACTACACCCTTCATAACTCAACGCTCTATCCTCGCCTACGACGCCATGGGCCGAGTCTTGAATGAGCAGCAACATACTCCTGCGAACGTGGCGAGTGGAACAGTCTATGCTCCTTCCTACACGTATGACCTGGCGGGGAATCTGATCACGTCTACGGATGGGACCACGCCATCACCGACAACTACACCATCAGGTGCTGCGCTAACATTCACGAATTCGTATGACGGCGCTGGCCATTTGTTTAGCGTTACGAGCAATTGGGCTGATCCAACGCATCCTTCACCGCTCTTCTCTCTACCGACCAGTCCATCAGTCCCTTGCGCGGGTTCCTCGTCATCGCCATACACCCCCTTCGGAGCTTTGCAGAACGCGACCTACGGTAGTGGGTTGACGCTGAATCGTGGGTACGACGTACGACAGCGAGTGAACTGCGAGAACGATGTGGGAGGCAACACGGCGGCGACGAGCGGTACGGCGACCGTAACCATCACCGGAATGGAGCAAACTCAGTAGTCGTCTTACGGGAATGGTGTCTATTGAACATATTTCAGTCCGCTAGTAAGACGAATCGATAAAGAATCATCGAAGGGATATAAAGACCTTGAAGAATCATACCAAGATTGTCGGATTGGCTTTGCTTTTCGTAACTATCGTTGTCCGTGGATCGGCACAAAATATCTTTCCGGCTAGTGGTGACGTCGGCATCGGCTTGTCGAATCCGGCGGCCGGGGCTCTTCAAATCGCTGCACCCGACAAAACGGTGGCGTCTGCTATTGCTATACGACAATCAAACACTACGGCTTATGGATTCGACTTCGCGCTTGACCAGGAAGTCAACGGCATGGGATATATCTATGCTGTTCAGAACAATGTCAAAACGGCTCTTCAGCAGTTTGACAGAAACAATAAGTATGTTCTTTTCAATGGCGGCAACATAGGAATAGGCACCGCGACGCCTGGCGCGAAGCTCGAAGTTGACGGCAATATGAAGCTGACCTCCGGTAGCGGAGCGTCCATCACGTTCGCTGATGGCACAGTGCAAACCACCGCTTACACCGGGTCGTCGGGGAGCGGGACGACACAGGGCATAACTGGTTCAGGTGCGACTAATACCATCCCAATGTTTACAGGAAGTTCAGTCGTCGGGAACTCGAACATTAGCCAGTCAGGAAGCAACGTTGGGATAGGCACAACGGCGCCCTACGGCCCACTCGACGTAAAGGGACCGACTGTCGATTTTATCGTGTCAGGCAGAAACCTTGATCCGGCTGTGAACTATCCTCTAACCTTTCTCCAGAACAGCGGATCGTTATTGGAGGGATGGAACCGGAGCTCTGGCAATGGGGAAACCGACTTTATCGCTAATAGAGGTCTCGGCGGAACCGGAGGCTTCAACTTCTATGACTACACCAATGCCGGTGCGTTAAATCCACTAGTAGCGATTCAAGGTACAGGTAACGTAGGCATCGGGACGACAGTTCCAGGGGCCAAGCTTGAAGTAGATGGAAACTTGAAGCTCACTTCCGGCAGTGGAGCATCGCTCACATTTGCCGATGGCACTGTCCAGAGCACGGCGTACACCGGAGTTACTTGCGGTGGGGACTATGCGGAGTCAGTGGACGTGACAGGTAGCCGCACCCAATATGAGCCGGGCGACGTGTTGGTGCTGGATACGGAGAATGCGGGGCGCGTGCTCAAGTCCGCTGAGGCTTACTCGACCGCAGTCTCTGGAATCTATTCGACCAAGCCTGGAGTGGTGGGAAGACGGCAGACAAGCGACCCGAAGACGGCGAAGACGGAAGTGCCGATGGCCATGGTGGGCGTTGTTCCAACCAAGGTGAGCGCGGAGAACGGTGCGATCAAGGTGGGAGACCTGCTGGTTACATCGTCAACCTCCGGATACGCGATGAAGGGAACGGACCGCGGCAGGATGCTGGGGGCAGTGATCGGAAAAGCTATGGGAAATCTTAACGCAGGCATGGGCGTGGTCGAAGTATTAGTTACGTTGCAGTAGGCAGCACCGGAGCTCGTAAGGGAGAACAGCATGTGGAGTACGTCGCGCAATCTGATTCTGCTGTGGGTGTTTGTGCTTGGCCTCAGTGCCCGTGCGTTTGCTGCGGCCACAGCTACGATCACGGTCGGTGGCGGCGAACAGCAGGTCTCCGGTGTCTGGGATACGAAGTCGATCACCATTAGCTTTAATGGCTATACAGAGACCGTAAGTCCGGGTCAGTTTTCTACGACCGCCTCGATTGCATCCGCATTTGCTGCGCAGTTCTCACGCGACTATGCTCACGCCGGATTATCAGCTCAGGTCGTCTGTGGGTCCAGCAGCAGTGTGATCACGTTCGCTCTCGGAGGCACAGCAACCTTCGGAGCGGTCAATATACCCGGCTCCACGACTTCCTTCCAGATGTCTCCAGCCGGTTTTCAATCGGTGACCTCACAGGTGTACGATACAGGCACGGTTACGCTGACCGTCAATAACATAACAGCGGCCACTACCAACTATGGAGCAGATGCGACACCCGCAACGATCGCTGCAGGACTTGCGGCTGGAGTCACCGCCGGATCCTTCGTGAATGTAACCGCCATAAATGACGGTTTGTATCTAGTGGCCAAGCAGCAGGGTGCGGGAACGGACTACAGATATTCCATCCAGACCACGAACTACAATTCGACCGTCTTCACGCAGCCCTCTTTCGTGAGCTCCCCGCTGACTGGCAGTCTCGAGGGTGGCGCGAATGCAGGGACCGCGACGCAGGCCCAACCGATCTATAGCTTCAACGCTGGCTACGATGGTGCAAGCAACATGATCAGCTACGCCGATTCTTCCATGGGGAATCCAGTGGTGGGGAACTGGAATTACAGCTACGATTCGCTGAACCGGCTGGAGGCGGCTACGTCTTCATCGGGTGCCTATAATGGTCATTCCATTTGCTGGGCGTATGACAGTTTCGGCAACCGTCTGGCCGAAAGCCTGCAGACCGGCGCATGCCCGGCTTCAGAGGCGAGTGTTCAATCTACCGTCTCCTACAACAACAGCTCTAACCAGCCCACGAGTGCTTCGGGCATAGGTGCAGCGGCCGGCATTACCTTGAGCGGCACCTATAGCTACGATGGAGCTGGTGATGTAAGCAGCGATGGTTCCTATGCCTATCTATACGACGCCGAGGGACGTATCTGCGCGGTTGAAAACATCAAGTTCGGCAATTCGATGATCGGATACCTGTATGACGCAGAGGGTACCCGTGTCTCTAAAGGCTCCATCACGACGATGAGCTGCGATCCTCAAGTCAGCGGCTTCACGCCCACCAGCGATTACATCGTTGGCCCCTCGAACGAGCAGCTCACGGAACTGGACCTGGACCCGAACCAAGGCGTCATGGTGGTGCAGCATAATAACGTCTGGGCCGCCGGTACGCTTCTGGCAACCTATGACGCCGACGGCACGCACTTCTACCTCAACGATCCAGTGGGCACCCGCCGGGCTCAGACCGATTCCCAAGGGGTCCTCGAACAGAACTGCCAAAGCCTCCCGTATGGCAATGGTGAGACGTGCGCTCCTACGCCTACGGAACACCTCTTTACCGGCAAAGAAAGAGACACAGAATCAGGACTGGACTACTTCGGCGCAAGGTACTACGCCAGCTCAATGGGCCGGTGGATGTCGCCGGATTATGATGACGATAACGATGAGATTGAACCGGTTCCGTATGCAAATCCTGAAAATCCACAAACGCTCAATCTCTACAGCTATGTGGTGAATAATCCGCTCAGCAAAACGGATGCGACCGGACATACGCATCAGGAGTGTGGCGCTCAAACCACGACGACTGATGCGAAGACCGGTGCCACGACTGTAAACGCCAACTGCCACGATGTACCCGACTGGTACAACTTTATCGATAGGTTCATGAACTTCCGTCAGAAGTTCAAAGACAACGTCAACGCAAACTATGAAGCACACAAGCTTCCCCAGCAACCAAACAACAAGGGCCAAGCACTCCAAGACCTGAACAACATCATGATGGGTGCAGTGCCGCTAGTTGGGGTCGGCTTAGTTCCCAAGGCGCAGGCTACGCTGGATAGCATCGACAAGACGGGACAAGCGCCTCCCGGACAGCAGGGTGGCAGGCAGTTCATGAACAACGAGGGCAATCTTCCAAGCACCGATGCCAATGGAAACCCCATCAAGTATCAGGAATGGGATGTGAACCCTAAACAACCCGGAGTTAACCGAGGCGGAGAGCGTCTCGTCACGGGCAGCGATGGTAGCGCGTACACGACCGCCGATCACTATCAAACGTTCACGAAGATTAGGTAACCCATGAATCCGTATTCAACAGACAAGCCTTGCTTCCACGTTTTAGCCGGGGAGATCAAAGACGTAGACCAGTATGTGGCGAAGTTGCGTTTTGAAGGAGGTGCAAGGATCGCCGTCCGTGTGTTGCGCGGTCGGAATATGAGGAGCACTGAAGGCTTCTACAATGAACTCGCTGCTGCCCTACAGTTCCCCCTTTACTTCGGGAAAAACTGGGACGCACTAGATGAGTGCTTGGCTGATCTGGAATGGCTACCTTCCGACGCCTACCTGCTGTTTTTTTCGGACGCTCCCCTGGTGTTGGAGTCGTCAGGAAAGGGAGACCTGCAAACCTTCCTGAAGCTCTTGTTTCGCATCTGCGATGAGTGGGCCGATGGGTCATCCGTGGCGAGTAGCCTTGAGCGTAAGCCGACGCCCTTTCATGTTGTCTTCCATGCCGGAGCTGCCGAGGCAGACCATTTTCTACATCAGGTGGAGGCGGCAACAGGATGCCCGGTGGGCAAGATCGCAGCTTCCGAAGATGAGTAAGCCCAAAGCGTAGGCCGCATCCCTCTGGGGGCGGCCTACGCTTTGGGCGGGCCGTGGACGCGCCGGTGGTGATCTCCGGCAGCCTTGACCGACCCGAGCAAAGACCACGCTGCCTACGGCATCGGGTTAGGCATGACACGTCACCCCAGAATGGGTGCTGTGGAGTAACTAAAAGTTACGCTTGGGGAACTTGCTGAAAACAGGCGGCTAATAGAAAAAAGGGGTGCGGAGGCGTAGGCTTAAGGGCGAGCGCACGTTGCTGTTGGGGAACCATATGAAACACAGCCCCTTAGCTCGCCTCCGGCCCCCTTGCTGTCTTCCCATCGACGCACAGGCGGTGTGCGGCCACGATCCAAAGCCCCTTCCAAAATCTTATCCAGGCGGTGCGCGATGAAGCCGCCGTTACGCACGAAGTCCGTTGGGACGAAGGTCTCGGAGGCGGAGTTCGCGTTGCTGGAGGAACGTGCGCGTGGTGCCGGGATGCGGTTGGCGGAGTGGGTTCGGGAGGCGTTGCTGTCGGCGCCGGTGGAGTCCGGTGTGGACTCCGGCGAGGTTGCTGTGGGCGAAGTCCTGGCCCTGCGGTCGCTGCTGTTGAACCTGCACTTCCGGGCGGCGAAGGGTGAAGCGATCCCGGAGCCGGAGATGCGTGGGCTGATCGAGCGGGCCGACGAGACGAAGATGCAGCGGGCGCGGGAGCGTCTGGAGGCCGTCCGTGCGGCGGCAAAAGCGGCCCAGCCGGAGCCGGAAACGACACAGGAAACGAGCGCGGAAACCGAACCAGAGGAGGTCTAGTTATGGCGGAATGGGGACGCAAGGAGTACTCGAAAAAGTGGCCGAGCCGGAGGCCGGTGTGGGGTTGGACGGCGATCTTGTTGACCGGCGTTTTCTTCTTCGGGGTGTTCTGCCTGGACTACTCGCGGGGGTGGACGGCGGCGGAGCGGCTGTACCTGATGGACTACCTGAAGAGCGGAGCGCGGGGCCAGGGCGGAGCGGGGATGCAGTCGAAGTACACGATGCTGGAGGGCGTGACGGCGAAGGGCAGTCCGGTGTTCCTTCTGGGCGACCAGGTGGAGCGCGTGGCGGACGTGGATGGGAAGCCGGGATACCGTCTGACGGACGAGGGAGTGAAGGCCGGACTGGTGCGGCTGGAGTGGGTGACGGGGCAGTATAACGACCGTGGGATGCACACGCTGCTGGGCCGTTGGGTGTTCAAGCATGACGACATCTGGGGCTATATGGCGAGGCCTTTTTACTTCTCTCTGGCGTTCCTGGTGGTGGCGATGTTCGTGGCGGTTCCGAAGGACCGGGCGCGTCGGATGCTGTACAAGCATGGCCGCAGGTTGCGCGGGCCGGAGCTGGTGACGACGACGGAGTTCAACGAGAAGCTGGGTAAGTCGAAGGGGTTGCGGGTGCATCTGCCGGACGGTGTGGCGTTCATCAACGAAGAGCAGACGTGGTGGGACAAGACCTTCCATAAAGACCTTAGCCGCTGGGCTCGTATCCCGCGCGACCGCGAGGCGACGCACTTCCTGATCGTGGGCGACAGCGGCACGGGCAAATCAGCGGCGATAAGACAGCTTCTCTCGCAGGTGTGGGAGCGCGGCGAAGCGGCCATCGTGTACGACCCGGCGATGGAGTATCTGCCGCAGTTTTACAACGAGGGGCGGGGCGATGTGATCCTGAATCCGATGGACGCGCGGTGTCCCTTCTGGTCGCCGGGGGATGAGGTTCCGCACGAAGCAGAGGCTCTAACCTTAGCCGCTTCTCTGTTCCCGGATCAGGGCCGGGAGAACCGGTTCTTCGTCGAAGCTCCGAGGAAAATCTTCGCGCATCTGCTGAACCTCAAGCCGACGCCGGAGGAGCTGACGTACTGGATGTGCAACGCGGAAGAGATCGACAAACGGGTGGAAGGGACGGAGCTTGCGGCGATGATCGACCGCCACGCAGCGGCGCAAAGGTCAGGCGTTTTAGGGTCGCTAAACATGGTGGCGGATGCGTTCAAGCTGCTGCCTAAAGAGAGTGAAACGAAGCAGCGTTGGAGCACGGTGGAGTGGGCGAAGGAGCGCAAGGGATGGGTGTTCCTGACGTCGAAACCGACCATGCGGGAGAGAATGCGGCCACTGATGAGCCTATGGCTCGACCTGCTTGTGTTGCGTCTGATGAACGACGACACGGTGCGGAGAAAGACGTGGTTCGTGTTGGACGAGCTTGCGAGTCTGCAACGTCTTCCGCAGCTCACGACGGCTGTCACGGAGAACCGCAAATCCGATAATCCGATGGTGCTGGGCTTCCAGGGCAAGGCGCAGGTGGAGGCGTTGTACGGCCACGTTGCGGAGGCGATGTTGAGCCAACCGGCGACGAAGATCTTCCTCAAAACGAGTGAGCCGAATGCGTCGGAGTGGATCTCGAAGGCTATCGGCGAGGTGGAGATCGAGCGGTTCCGTGAGTCGCGGACGGTGGGCAAGTTCCCTCGCAACTCGGAGAACGAGTCGCGGGACATCACGCGAGAGCCGCTGGTGATGGCATCGGAAGTAGGTGGCCTTGATCCGTTGCACGGCTACTTGAAGCACGGCAATCTCGTTCTGCGAATGCGCTTCCCGTACCTGGAGCTGAAGGCGAATGCGGAGAAGTTCATCGAGCGGAAGACGACGGCGGCGGCGGTAACGCCGGTCGCAAAGCCAGCGCCGAAGCTGGTTGCAAAGCCCGCGAGTGTTGCCGTGGCGGCACCGGCAGAGGCGGTGCAGGTGGCATCGGCGAAGAAGCCGCCGAAGGCTGCTAAAGAACAACAGCAGGAGCCGGTGAAGGTGAACGAGCAGACGCCTTACTTCGAGTAGACAAACATGGTGACGATCTCCAAACCGATCTCTGCGGGGCAGGCTCAGGCGTACCACAAGGAAGAGTTCGCCAACGCCAAAGAGAACTACTACACGGAGTCCGCGAGTGTGCGCGGCGAGTGGCAGGGCCAGCTTGCGGAGCGGTGGGGCTTGCATGGCGAGGTGAACGAGCAGCAGTTCGCACGCCTGTCCGAGGGCCAGCATCCAGAGACGGGTGAGCAGTTGGTGCGGCATCAGACGGCACGGGAGTATGAGAACGAGCGCGGCGTGACCGTCCACTCGATGGAGCATCGGGCCGGTTGGGATGCGACGTTCAGCGCACCGAAGTCTGTGTCTCTGACGGCGTTGGTTGGCGGCGATGATCGCATCCGAGAGGCGCACAGGGAGAGCGTGAAGGTCGCGCTCGATGAGATGGAGAAGTATGTGCAGGGGCGGATCGGCGGCAATGCACCGGCGGAGACAACCGGCGCGTGGGCCGTTGCCAAGTTCGAGCATGACAGCAGCCGACCGGTGGACGGCTACGCCGCGCCGCAGCTTCACACGCATGTGGTGGTCTTCAACGTGACCGAAACCGCCGATGGAAACACGCGGGCGTTGCAGCCGCAGGAACTCTATAAAACGCAGCAGTACGCGACGGCGGTCTATCGTTCGGAGCTTGCGGTGCAGTTGCAGCGGATGGGTTACGAGATCGAGCGCGGCGAACATGGCCAGCCGGAGATCAAGGGATACAGCCGCGAGTACCTGGAGGCATCGAGTCCGCGGCGTCAGCAGATCGAAGCGCACATGGCGGCGGAGGGCCGCACGGGGGCCGGGGCCGCGCAGATCGCGGCGCACCAGACACGCGATGCGAAGGAACCGCTGTCGCACGATGAGGTGAGGGCGCAGCATCAGAAGATGGCCGTCGAGTACGGCCAGCAGCCGCAGCGAGTGCTTACGGAGGCCGCGCAGCGGCCAGGTGTGGAGCTGAGGCCGGAGGCAGCGAGGACCGCCGCCGAGGAAGGCATGAGCTACGCCCGCGAACGTGGCATGGAGCGCGAGGCCGTGACGGATGAAAGAAGCCTCATGCGCGATGCGCTGAAACACACGATGGGCGATGCCCGGTTGCCGGAGTTGCGGGCCGAGTTCGACAAGCGTGTGCAGTCTTCGGAGCTGATCGAGGTGCCACGTCGAGAGGGGCTTGCGGGCCGTGCGTTCACGACCGGCGAGATGCAGGGTTACGAGCGTGAGCTGATCGACCGGATGAAGATGGGCCAGGGCAATCGTGATGTGTTGGCCGATGGCAACGTGCGGCAGCAGACGATGGAGCAGCATCCGCATCTGAGCTTGAGCCAGCGGAACGCCGTCGATACGGTGTTGACGAGCCGCGATCAGATGATGGCGCTAGAGGGCGTTGCCGGGGCCGGGAAAACAACTTCTTTAGCCGCCGTTCGTGAAGCCGCTGTCCATGCGGGCTACGAGGTCGAAGGGCTTGCGCCGACATCGAGGGCCGCGCAGAAGCTAGGCGAGGCGGGCATGGAGACGCAGACGTTGCAGAAGCATCTTGCGCGTGGAGAGCAGCCCGACGACGGCCAGAAGAAACTCTATGTAGTCGATGAATCGAGCATGGCAAGCACCAAGCAGATGCACACGTTCGTCGAGCGGCTAAATGAAAATGATCGTGTTCTCTTCGTCGGCGATACGCGGCAGCATGAGGCGGTGGAGGCCGGGAGGCCCTACGCGCAGTTGCAGGAGGCGGGGCTCCGCACGGCGAATCTTGATGAGATCATCCGGCAGAAAGACCCGGCGTTGAAGGAGGTCGTCGAGCAGCTTGCGCGGGGCGAGGTGAAGGAAGCGATCGGCAATCTTAACCAGCAGGGCCGGGTGCATGAGATCGGCGACCGATCAGAGCGCATCGCCGAAATCGCGCGGGAGTATGTGCGTTCGCCGGAGAATACGCTGGTCGTCTCGCCCGACAATGAATCGCGCCGCGAGATCAACAGCCACATCCATCGAGCGATGCAGGAGACCGGCCAGGTCAAACCCGAAGAGCATCGCGTGGAGCTGCTGTACGCGCGGCAGGACATCACGGGGGCCGACCGGCAACACGCGCAGAACTACGAGCAGGGCGACGTGATCCGCTACTCGAAAGGGTCGAAGCCGCTGGGCATCGAGGCCGGAGAGTATGCGCGGGTCGAGCGCACCGACCGCGAGAGCAACACCGTTACCGTCACTCGAAAGAGCGGCGAGGAACTGAGCTACGACCCGCGCCGCTTGCAGGGCGTGACCGTCTACCGCGACACGGAGCGCCGCTTCGCCGAGGGCGACCGGGTGCAGATGACCGCGCCGTATCACGATCAGAAGCTAGCGAACCGTGAGCTGGGAACGGTCGATAAGATCGACGGCGACGGCAATCTCAAACTCCGCATGGACTCAGGCCGCGAGGTCGAGTTCAACGTCAAGCAGCATCCGCATCTGGACTACGGCTATGCGGTGACGAGCCATAGCAGCCAGGGCCAGACCGCCGACCGTGTGCTGATCCACGTTGACTCTTCACAGTCGCACGGCGAGCTGCTGAATAGCCGCATGGCCTATGTGTCCGTCTCGCGGGCGGAGTTCGATGTGCAGATGTACACGAACGACGCGAAGACGCTGGGGCAGGAACTCAGCCGGGACGTGTCGCATCCATCGGCGATCCAGAATGCGCCGATGCAGCAGCAGACGCCGACCCAGCCGGACGCAGCGCAAAAGATCGAACAACCGCAGCCAGTGGGCATGGAGATGGATCAGGGCATGAGCATGGGCCGCTAGCGCGTACCCGCATCTCCAGCGTCCGTAAAGGCTCTGCGCTGCGCTCCGACCGCTACGCGGCGCGCAAAATCGCGCGGCCTTGACTGATGCCGGAGCTGCTAGTGGTTGCTGGTTATGAGAAGAATGTCTTCTTCTCATGTGTCCAAAAACACATGAAAGAACCGACTAGCTGGCCTCGGCATGGGTGGTGCCAGCGAGTGAGTTAATCAGGCGGATCACTGCCCGCTGATCCTTCGTCGGCAGGGCTTCCATCTTCTGAAACCTCTTCCAAAGCCGCTTCTTCTCTGGGCTGGTGTCGCCGTTCGACTGTGCGGCCTTCAATCCCAGAAGCTCATCGGTAGAGACAACGAGGACACGCGCCAGCGGAATGATGATCGACGACGGGGGCAGTTCCGCGTTCGTCTCGTAGTGGGAGATGACCCGTTGGGTCGTTCCCAGGGCTTCGGCGAGCTGGGCCTGAGTTAAGCCGCGCGTCTTCCTGAGTGCGAGGAGGCGCTTGCCGAATGCGGTCTGTGGTTCCTTCTTAGCGGGCATGACAAGACGGATTTTAGAGTCCACTTCTGAGTCTCCTGCGAAGCTATCGGGTGGATATACATGGTGTGTATATAATCAGGCACGGCAAGAAAAATCACAAAAGGCGCAAAAAGCCCTTGACAGGTTTTTAAGCGGAGGCTGAAAAATGGCGAGAATCCCGGAGGATGAGGTCGAGCGGCTGAAACGGGAGGTGTCCGTGCAGCGGTTGGCCGAGGCGCGAGGGATCAAGCTCGTTAGGCATGGGGCGAACCTGCTGGGCAAGTGTCCGTTCCATGACGATAAAACTCCGTCGCTGGTCATCACTCCGGCGAAGAACCTATGGAACTGCCTCGGAGCTTGCAACACGGGCGGGAGCTGCATCGACTGGGTGATGCGGGCGAACGGCGTGAGCTTCCGCCATGCGGTCGAGCTGCTGAGGGCCGACCATCTTCCGTTAGCCCGCCCTGTCCTGGAGTCGCGCCGTGCTGCCCTGCCGAAGGTCGGCACCGTGCGGAAGCTCCCGCCGCCCGTCGCGCGTGAAGCGGACGACCGGGTGCTGTTGATGCAGGTTGCGGACTACTACACGGAGACGCTGAAACAGTCGCCCGAAGCCATGAAGTATCTGTCCTCTCGCGGCCTCACGTCGCCGGAGATGATCGACCGGTTCAAGCTGGGCTTCGCCAACCGGACGCTGGGGCTGCGTCTGCCGGCGAAGAACCGCGCCGCCGGCGCGGAGATGCGTGGCCGGCTGCAGCAGCTTGGCGTGATGCGCGAGAGCGGCCATGAACACTTCAATGGATCAGTGGTGATCCCCGTCTTCAATGGTTCCGGCGAGATCGTCGAGATGTATGGCCGGAAGATCACGCCGAACCTCCGCGAAGGAACGCCCGACCATCTGTATCTGCCCGGAGCGCATCGGGGCGTGTGGAACGAGGAGGCGTTCGGCGCGTCGAAGGAGATCGTGCTGTGCGAGTCGCTGATCGACGCGCTTAGCTTCTGGAATGCTGGCATCCGCAACGTGACGGCCAGCTACGGCGTGAACGGCTTCACAGACGACCATCGCGCGGCCTTGAACAAGCACTGCACGGAGCGCGTGTACATCGCCTATGACCGCGACGAGGCGGGCGACAAAGCCGCCGCCGCGCTTGCCCTGGAGCTGATGGAGATGGGCATCGAGTGCTTCCGTGTGTTGTTCCCGAAAGGCATGGACGCGAACGAATACTCGCTCAAAGTGCAGCCAGCAGCGAAGAGCCTTGCGGTGTTGCTCAACAAAGCCGAGTGGCTGGGCAAGGGCAAACGGCCAGAGCCGCGCAGCATGGAGCCGCTGATGGAGCTGGTCATCGAGGCCGAGCCAGATGCGGAGCCGGTGATCGAAGATGACCCAGAGCCAGCGACTAAAGAAGAACGAATCGACGAAGAATCCATCATGGCCGAGATCGAGGCCGAGCTAGAGATAGCCGCCGATCCCATCGACCAAGAGCCAATCGAAGAAGAGCCAGCCCCCGCAGCATCCCCCGCCGACATCCCCAATCATGTTCTTCCCTTAGCCGCCGAGCCGGAGCCAATCGCGCCGATGGAGCCAACGGCAGCGCCCGCTCCCGTCATCGACGTGCCGGTGGAGATGCGCGGCGAAGACATCTTCCTCATGCAGGGCGACCGCCGCTATCGCATCCGTGGCCTCAATAAAAACATGAGCTACGAGCTGCTGAAAGTGAACGTCCTCGTCTCCGGCCATACGCCGCGCGGCGAGTCCGCCTTCCACGTCGACACGCTCGACCTGTACTCCGCGCGGCAGCGCGGCGTGTTCACGAAGCAAGCGTCCGAAGAGCTGGTCATCAAGGAAGAGGTCGTGCGCCGCGATCTTGGCCGGGTGCTGTTGAAGCTGGAGGAGCTGCAAGACGAGCAGATCAAACAGGCCCTTGCCCCGAAGGAAGAGGTCGTCACGATCAGCGACGAGGACCGGGCCGACGCGATGGAGCTGCTGCGCGATCCCCGGTTGCTGGAGCGCATCGTCGAGGACTTCGCCCGATGCGGTGTCGTTGGCGAGGAGACGAACAAGCTCGTCGGCTATCTGGGCGTGGTGTCGCGGCATCTGGAATCGCCGCTTGCCGTGATCGTGCAGTCGTCCTCCGCAGCCGGTAAAAGCTCGCTCATGGAAGCCGTCCTCGCGTTCCTGCCCGACGAGCAACGGGTGCAATACTCCGCCATGACCGGCCAGTCCCTCTTCTACATGGGCGAAACCGACCTCAAGCATAAGGTGCTTGCCATCGTCGAAGAGGAGGGCGCACACAGCGCGTCCTACGCGCTCAAGCTCTTGCAGTCGGAGGGCGTGTTGACCATCGCCAGCACCGGCAAAGACCCGAACTCCGGTCGCCACATCACGCACCAGTACCGGGTCGAAGGCCCGGTGATGATCTTCTTAACGACCACGGCAATCCAGTTGGACGAGGAGCTGCTGAACCGCTGCCTGGTGCTCTCCGTGAATGAAGAGCGCGAACAGACTCAGGCCATCCATCGGGTGCAGCGCGAGGGGCAGACGCTTGAAGGCTTGCTCAAACGGCGCGACCGCGATGCGATCCTCGCCGTGCATCGGAACGCGCAGCGTCTCTTGAAGCCCGTCTCCGTCGTCAATCCCTACGCGCGAGAGCTGACCTTCCACGACGGCCAGACCCGGACGCGGCGCGACCATACGAAGTACCTCACGATGATCCGCAGCATCGCCCTCCTGCACCAGTGGCAGCGGCCACGGAAGACGGTCGATCATCGAGGCCGCGCGGTCGAGTACATCGAGGTCGCAATCTCAGACATCGCCATGGCGAACCGGCTGGCGCATGAAGTCCTGGGCCGGTCGCTCGACGAGCTGCCGCCGCAGACGCGGCGGTTGCTTCTCGCCGTCGATGAGATGGTCACAGCCGAGTGCCAGCGGCAGAAGATGGAGCGGGCCGACTACCGCTTCTCGCGGCGCGACGTGCGGGCGTACACGGGCTGGGGCGATACGCAGATCAAAATCCATCTGCACCGGCTGGAGGAGCTGGAGTACCTGTTGATCCATCGCGGCGGCCGAGGTCAGAGCATCGTCTACGAGCTGATGTTCACGCGGCCGTCGGACGGCGGGAAGCCGGTGTTGGGAGGGCTGATCGATATCGAGAAGTTGGGAAAAAAATGAGTACGACGAAAAGAAGTCGGGGCAAACAGCCTAGCGGTCGGGGTCAAGTCGGCCCCAAGTCGGCGGGGTGTCGGAGTCGCTAAAAGCCCCTTCCGAGCAATGTCCATGCGGGTTATAGAGCGACCCGCGAACGAAGGCGAAAAAACACATACCCGGAGGGCCGTGAAAAAGCCCTCTGTCCTAACGATAGAAAGGAGATGCAGCGATGGCACTTGTCACCAAAACCCGCAAACCCGAAGTCCTTCCCGCAACGCAACTGGAGGCGATGATGCGCGATCATCTTCACGCGCTGGCCGTGCAGAACTACTCCGTCCACACCGTCCAAAACCGGCGAGTCCATATCGGCTTCTTCATCCAGTGGTGCAAGGTGCGCGGGCTGTCGGAGCCGGTCGAAGTGACCCGGCCCGTGCTGGAACGGTATCAGCGGCATCTCTTCCACTACCGCAAAAAGAACGGGGAGCCGCTGAGCTTCCGGTCGCAGCACTCCTGCCTGGTCCCGCTGCGCGTGTGGTTCCGATGGATGACCCGGCAGAATCACATCCTCCACAACCCGGCCTCGGAGCTGGAGCTGCCACGGCTGGGCCGTGTGCTGCCCAAGAACATCTTCTCCGCCCATGAGGTCGAACGGATCATGCAGCTATGCGACCTGGCCGACCCTATCGGGTTGCGCGACCGGGCGGTCCTGGAGGTGCTGTACTCGACCGGCATCCGCCGTCTGGAGACGATCCAGTTGAAGCTCTACGACCTCTCGCTCGACCGTGGCCTCATCCTCGTGCGGCAGGGCAAGGGCAAGAAAGACCGCTACGTCCCCATCGGTGAGCGGGCTATCGCATGGCTTGAAAAGTACGTCCGGGAAGGCCGTCCGCAGCTTGCCATCGAGCCGGACGACATGAGCGTGTTCCTCACGGCGCAGGGTGAGCCGTTCAGCCGCGACCATCTGACGTGGACGGTGAAAGACCGGGTGGACGCCGCCAAGCTGGGCAAGACCGGCTCCTGCCATCTCTTCCGCCACACCATGGCCACGCTCATGCACGAGGGCGGCGCGGACATCCGGTATATCCAGCAGATGCTCGGCCACGAGGACATCAAAACGACCCAGATATACACGCAGGTTGCGATCCGGGCGTTGCAGCAAATCCACGCGGCGACTCATCCGGGAGCGATGCTTGAACGCGGCGAAAACCCTTCCACAAAAGCTACAAATCCCGACGCCGAACCGCTCCTCCAAATGCTCGCCGCCGACGCCGAAGACGACCGCGAATAACCACGCGCGCGCGTTCTTCTTAAGCAGTTCTTTTAGCTGCTAAAGAGGGTGCCTATCTCGCCCGGAATCCGCGCGGGAACACGCACCCAATCTCCCCACAAATCCCCCGCCGAACTCGCCCCCGCACTCCGTCCAGACCGTACAATCGAATGCAAATGCAACTCAGCTTCGACGTGCGAATCCCGGACGGTCTCTTAGCGGCAAACGCGCTGCTAAATGAAAAACCGCATCAGGGGGTTCCGAGCTGGAATCTTGCACTGCATCAGGGCATCGACGAGCGTAACTCCACGGCTGCAATAGGGATACGAGCAAGCGAACAACTCAATCGCATCTGGCCTCGTTATACCGGCAAAGAAAGAGACACCGAATCA
>Ga0302319_10007594_pt1 | contig 21314 bp, 15 predicted proteins | sample Bog_T0_2_FD_203319 | JGI IMG/M metagenome (GOLD analysis project Ga0302319, IMG submission 203319) | Peat permafrost microbial communities from Stordalen Mire near Abisko, Sweden - Bog_T0_2 | ecosystem: Environmental > Terrestrial > Soil > Wetlands > Peat | place: Sweden: Abisko, Stordalen Mire... | reverse complement strand
TGGCCATTCAGAAAGAAGCCGTATGCCAGAATTGTTTGCTTCATGGCGGGGTTGGCTTGCGAAGCGTCAATTCTCTTGCGCCAGTCATCAGCCGACTGGTCACCGCTCACAAGAAGCGAAGAGAGAATCGTGAAGGGGGTCGGCTGAGCGCTCGCTTTCATACCCACCTCGGCGGTCTTTTGGGCACCAGCAAAATTCTTGTCCAGCAACTGCCACACAGTGGCTTCGGCCAGAGCCATGCCTTGAATCTGCGGAACGGAAAACTTAGTGGTCTGTGCCAGCGCTAGCGCCTTAGTTTTGTCACCCGAGAGTTCGGCCCAAGTTGCTCGAACCAGATTTTGCGAATCCACATTGGGTAAGGCGACAATGAATTTCTCGGCTGTATCGGTGGCACGTTTCACGTCGCCTTCGAGGAGAATCACTTGGGACAGCTCTACCAGGGCCGCGGGATTTTTGTCTAACTTCGCCAATACCTTCTCCGCTTCTGCAAAGCGTTTGCCCTGCACCAAGCCTTCGGCGAGTTCCACTTTTAGATTGGCGTTGCCCGGGTTCAATTGAATAGCCTTGTTGATCGCTTGCACTCCGCCGTCAGTATCGCCATTCAGAAAACGTATGTTGGAAATCAGTGATAGCGCATCCAGATCGTTGGGCGCTACTTTGAGCAGGTTCTCCACGGCGGCAGTGCGCTGGCTCAAAGGAGCCCGTTCTAGTTGTGAGGCTAAGAATTGGAAGCGCGCCTTTTCATAGGGCGGGAAATTGGCTAGGTGAGCTTTCGCTTCCGCCAATGGCCCCTGAAAGTTGTTCTGCCCTGATGAGGCGATCATCTGCACAAGGAAGAACTGCGCCATCCCGAAATTCGGGTCCATGGTCGTGGCTTTCTTCAACTGTTCGAAGCGTTCCTGCGGATGTTGTTCAGAACCGGCGCTGGTCAGCAACTTCAGCGCTTCGGTGTTCTTGGTGGAGAACTCGCCGGCAGAAGGGTCCAAACTCTTGGCCAATTTGTCCAGCGCCGGAATCAGAGCAGACATGGAAGCCGCGTCCAGATCTTCAGTGGCGGTAGTTTTCTGGGTCTTGGCGTCAACCACGGTGGCGCCAATGTGAATCTTGCCTTGCTTGTCTTCCAGTTTGATGCGAAGGATATCCTGCGCGCCGACTTCCGCGGTATTTGCTTCATCGCTCACCATAGCCGGCGAAACGAATTGCGAAGACATGAGATCTTGCTGCAAAACGAGCGGCACGCCGATCTTCATCCATTCCGCCCCAGGGTCGCTAATCAGAACATTCGCGGGCGCGATTGCCATCCGGCGCAACACGGTGGGTTTCTTGGTACAGCTTGAGAAAAAGATCGTTCCCGAAACTAGAATCAGGATCGGCCGGGTAAACGTACGAAATGTAAAATGCAGAAGGTCCTCTATAACGGTTTTGGATTTTCGGCAAGCAGTTGCGCGAAAGCGGGATCTTTCTTAAGCGCCGCGAACTCCGGAATACTTGGAATTTTCTCGCGATCCTTAACGCCCTCTTCCAATGCTTTACGCAAGTAGATTAGCGCACGCTCGTTAGCGCCCGTCTTTGCGTACATCTTTGCCATATATAGATGGTACGTTGCGCGCTCTTCCACATCGCGCTCCATCATCAACGTGCCGTAGTTGCTGTGATGCTCGAACACGTCTGGATCAAGCTGCAAAGCGTGCTGGTAACACTCTGTGGCCATTTTGTAATCTTTGCGTCCAAAATAAGCCGAACCAAGGTTTGAGTACATGGACGCACTGTCGGCATTCAGCTTCAAGGCCCGCTTGTACGACTTGATCGCCCGGCTATAGTCTTTCTGCGCGTAGTAGATGGTGCCGAGATTGTTGATCGCCTCTGGGTATTTCGGATCTAACTTTACCGCGCGTTGATAGTTTTTGCGCGCCAATTCAAGTTGCGACATCTGGTGAAAGGCGATACCGATCTTGTTCGCCAGCACCGCCGAATTAGCCGGACCTTGGCGATACATGTCGATGGCTTCGCGGTACATTTTGCGCGCCATGTAGATGTCGCCGCGTGTTTCCGTGGGAAGGTTAGGTTTCGCCGCTTCACTCGCGGTGGGCACATTGGCGGTCGCACGGAATCCGCTGGCCGTCTGTTGACCGACGCAAGCGGAAGCTAGAGCACAAAGTAGGAAGAGGACTCGGGTAGAAGAGATCATTTTCGACCCTCCTTCGTTCCTACTATATACCCAATTCACCCACATCTAGCCAAGCCGCAGCGCGAAACGAAATCGCATGTCTTCCCCAAACCATTGAACGTAGTTTGTACCCCAACCATTGTTGAAGAGATTAAAGTGGATTCCATTCGACAGATCTGGCTGGGCGCGGGAGAAATAGATGGGCGACATTTCGCCAAGTGAGACCAGAGCGGCGTCCAAAGTTTCAATTTCCAACGACCCGCGAGTGTCCTTATATTGGAGGCCTTTCGAGACCGCATGCATGTGGCGGTTGCCGCCGCTGACGACATCGAACGGAGAGACAAGTTGGCCGACTTTTGAGAGCGTCCAATTTTGCGTTTCGAACACTGCCGGATTGAATGAAAACCAAAGAGCTTCCGGCATCCGGTTCGCCCGTTTGCCGAACCACTGCAAATTCATCTGTATCAGCGGTTCTGCGTTGGGGAACAGTAATTCCACATAGCAGTCTTGCGGCCATGCCGTAACACTCGAATGCTCTTGGGACCCGAACTGCAAGTGCGCCACGATCCGGTGACCTTGGGGTGTTTCACCAGCGAGGCATTGCTTGAGTGTTGGCGTCCAAACGCGACTCTGCGCACCGAACTTCTCCAGATTGGGTTTGCCGAAATCCTTTGGGGCCCAGTCTGTCTGGACTGTAATATAACTGGCTAGAAACTTGTCATAATCGGCTTTCGAAAGAGTTTGGTACGAGAGCAGAGCGAGTGGGTGTTGCGGTGAGGCCCAGAGTCGATCCTTAAATCTAAGATCGGTGATAGAGCCCGTGGCTGAATCGATGGCAATAGTAAAATGCGCGGTCTTGAATGGGCCATTGATCGAAGTTAGACCGGAAACGTCTGGCGGACCGACCGGACTTAAGCCGGCCAATTTCGCCGTTGCTTCCTTGCGCAAGTCACTGGGCAAGCCTTTTACGGCGTCGTCGATATCGGCACGCTTTTCCACCCAACTGCCGGTCACGGTCTGATATTTCGTGTCGCCTAACATGCTGGCTAAATCATCGGGCGTGTAGTGATCAAAGTCGAGCCAAGTCTTGGTATCGGTGCCCCAGGTGTGTTCCACGGCCAACGAAAACTTGGAGAGAAACGCGAGATCTGTTTCATCAGCCGTTTTGAACTTACCCTGCGTCACCCAACTTTTTCGCAAGCGTACAAGTTCACGAATGCGCGCCAGCTTGACTGGGTCGCTCGCCACTCCATGTATCCAGGTATCGCCGATCTCTTGAGTGACAACTGGCAAATTGGCGTGAAACGGTTCGACGGCGTTCGCAATTTCAGTCAAGTTTGCGGCCTGAATGGTGGCAGCGGGAAACTGTTGACGCAATTCGGCGTAAATCTGTTGGATCTCCTCCACAGTGTGCGGACCGGCGTTATCGTCACGCACCTCAACCGCGATAGCCAGATCGGAGCGCGGTATGCGAACGACGCCACCGTAGCTTTTTTGGTGATAAAGCATGGTTAAGGAGGCGCGGCCGCTAAGATCCTTCCACACAAACGCATCGGGTACGTCAGGCGGAGTGCTTGCTGAATTCACGCCAATATCGAGAAGAGTCACGCCGGAATTCGCCAGCGGTTGAATTAATCCGCGCGAATGACCAGGAACATCTGTCATTTTTGCGCCGGTCGTTTTGCGGCCAAATCGGCGGTCGAGAGATTGGGAGAACCCGACTGCGCCTTCGATCGCGCTGGCATCAAGCAACTCAGTCTGCCACGTGAAGGGTAAGGCGTGCCAAGCGATGTCGCCGCGGGTCAAGGCGTCTTCCATCTGTTTGCGGTCGGCGGGCGACGCTTGCTCTAAGTATTGATAGATGAGCCAAGAACCAGTGGTCCAAACATAGCGCTCTTCGCTTTTAGCGCGCAGGCTTGCGGCAAGTTTGATGGCTTGTGGAAAATATACGTCGAAGTATTTCGCAATGATTGCCTTTTGCGTATCGACAAAGCCAACATCCAGGTGGCACTTGAACATGACCAAAACGCGTCTGACGTTTTGATCCGGTAAGCGATGCGCGTAGGCAAGCCCCGTCGCACTGGTGGCCGCATTGAGAAGAAACTGACGCCGGTTCATCTGTTCATGCTACTAATCGGAGAGCAGCACGAAAGATGACGAATCCTATCATTGCTCCGCCGGCACCTCCTCTTAGCAGCAAACGTCTGCTTCCGTGGCTCGTGGCAGTGGCGTTCTTCATGGAGTCTTTGGACACGACCATTCTTAACACCGCGGTCCCTACCATCGCGGAAGCTCTCAAAGTGGCGCCTCTCAGCATGAAAGCCGTGCTCGCCAGCTATACATTGAGCTTGGCGGTGTTCATTCCGATCAGCGGATGGGTGGCCGATCGCTTTGGAACGCGGCGCGTTTTTGCCTCCGCTATTGGTCTATTCACGCTGGGGTCGCTGCTGTGTGGTGTCTCCACCAGCATTCATGTTCTAGTAGCATGCCGCATCCTTCAAGGCTGTGGCGGAGCCATGATGGTGCCGGTTGGCCGACTCACGCTGGTCCGAACATTCGCGAAGTCCGAACTGGTGCGCACTATGAGTTTTGTCGCCATTCCAGGGCTGATCGGTCCAATGTTAGGCCCCATTGCTGGCGGCTTGATCGTCGGCTATTTCCACTGGCGGGTGATTTTCTTTGTGAACATACCCATCGGTCTGCTGGGTCTGGTGATGGTTTACCTGCACTTGCCGGATTATCGGGAAGAACATCCGGTACCGCTGGATACGCCGGGGCTCTTATTGTTTGGGTCGGGGATTGGACTGCTTTCGTACGTTCTAGAAGTGTTCGGCGAACACACAATGAACGTGCAGGAAATTCTCGGGATGCTAGCGCTGTCGCTATGCTTATTAGCCGGCTACGGCTTCCGTGCGACGCGCACGAAATATCCGCTGTTGCGGTTAAACCTGTTTCACATTCGCACTTTCCGTGCAGCAGTGGTCGGCAGCTTTATCACGCGCCTGGGAGCTGGTGGGATACCGTTCCTTTTTCCGCTGTTATATCAGGTGGGCCTCGGATACAACCCGATTCAATCGGGATTGCTGCTGATGCCACAGGCTCTTGCAGCGATTAGCCTGAAACTGACGATCCCCAAGATTCTTGCGCGCATCGGCTATCGGAATGTGCTTATTTCAAATACAGTCGTCATGGGTTTGCTCATCATGCTCTTCGCAACCATTGGAAGTCATACGCCGGCGTGGCTCATTGTCATGCAGGCGTTTTGCTATGGCTTCTTCACCTCACTGCAATACACGAGCATGAACACGCTCGTGTACTCGGATGTGACGCCTGAACAAACTAGTAGCGCCAGCACCATCGCCAGCACCATGCAACAGATGTCCATGAGCTTCGGTGTTGCATCCGCCTCGCTTGCCACGGCCTTCTTCATTCCCGACCGCTTCCACTCCAGTCCGGCGGAAATGATTCATGGCATACACAGCGCGCTTCTCTGTATGGGGGCCATGACAATTCTTTCGACCGTCGTTTTCGCAGACCTGCGATCCGAAGACGGGGATAGCGTCAGCCAACACAAACAGCCTGAGCACGTTGAATAAACGCAGCATCAATGAGCTAGCGGGTTTTCTAGTCACAAACCTTAAAAGAAATTTGCACGGAAGTATCTCTTTTAGTATCAATTGGTTGCGGGGATCAATCCTTTTCGTACCTAGGCAATCGGCGGGAAACAGCAGCCATCCTGAACGTGGAGAGAATCCTCATGTTAAAAACATCATTTCAATGGGCGGCCGTCGCGCTGCCGTTACTCAGCATCTTGTTTGCCAGCGGTTGCGGTAGCCAAACGAGTCATCCGAACCAGATTGACTCCTTTGATGGCAGCACTTACGACACGTTACTCTTAGCGCACGGCGCGCTTACTTGTTTAGAGGCCGATGTAAGCACCCTCGATCCGAAATATGTACCAATGTTCAAGCAAGCGGCGGCGGCTTACGGCGTGGCTTATTCCGCGTATGCGAGCTTCCGCACCACCCCCGCCACACAGGCAAATGTCGCGGTAACAATCAACAATCTGACGATTGCGATTATTGCGCTGGAAGGCAGTTTTCAAACTGACATGCATGCTTCGGCAACCAGCATCGCGCAAATGCGTGAACACGCAAAACACCTGCGTAAGACGGCCGGGACAGCGGGGATGTCGGTTTCCGATCTTCTGACAGAACTCGAAATCGCCGCCGCTGTCGCGAACACGATCACCAAGGCAGGTCCATACGCGAAGATAGCTGAGATCGTAATCCAAACTACGAGCGCAGCATTGGCCGCCGAAACCGCCGCAGTGGGTCAGAGCATCGATTTATCACTGATTCAGCCGATAACAGCGATCCAATAACAACTAAGCGGGCCGGCTGCGAATGACGCTTTCACCGGCCCGAAAACCTGGATGTATTCAAATAGGAATAGCGAGATAATGCTAAACCAAATCAATCATTGGATGGAGTATGGGGCCGCGGGCGTGGATTTGGTTTTACTGTTACGGGTTCTTGGGCTCCGCTTGCAGCGCGTATACGTTTTTTTAACACTGGCTTGTTTTTTGACAGTGATCTTCGACGCCGCCAATATGTTCTATGGTCAGGAGGCGCCGCGGGTCGAGATTTACTCCGAACTTTTTCTAGCCTGTATTTTCCCTCTGGCCGCTTGGGATGTTTTTGAAGAAATCGCAGCATCGGTCTCGGCACTGCGCCGGTTGGCTATGCTCCGGACGCTCGCCAGTTTCATCATTATTTCGTTTTTTGGATTGGCCTTCCTTCCCTCCCTTTCAGAGCGCGACGATCCAACAGGTTTGATTTTTCTGCAATTCATCGCGCTGACAGTCTCGACGGCGTCAGCCGGCAGTTGCCTGGGTTTCTTATGGATCATGCACAGAGGCATAGAAATGCACAAAGTCGTGATGCGTAAAAACACACTTGTGTGGATGTTGTTTTTCGGTCTTCTCATGGCGGGGCAACTGCTCGTTTGGTTCGAATTGATTGTCTTGGAATTTGTTGCTGAAGCAGCAAGGGCCAACTTCTCGACTGCGGCGACAATTCTTTTAAATTTCTACGGATTGGTGATCACGCTGTGGTGTGCGGTGAAGCTTAGTGGCCTGCCAAAAGACTTGCCTGCTTCGCTTTCTGAGACAGAACCGGGGCCCTAAGCGAGGTCTTCACGCCGGATCGGTAGCTTGCGGATGCGTTTGCCGGTCGCCGCAAAAATCGCGTTCGCCAGAGCGGGCGCGGTCGGAGGCAATCCGGGCTCGCCGATTCCAGTGGGAGCTTTTGTGCTGGGTACGATGTGCACCTCAATTAGCGGTGTCTCTTTCATCGACAGGGTTGGGAATTTGTTGAAGTTGCTCTCGACGGCGCGCCCATTTTCAATGGTGATTTCGCTTTTCAAGGCTGCGGTTAGACCGTACACAATGGCGCTTTCCACCTGAGCGCGGATCCCATCCGGATTTACGGGTACGCCAATGTCAACGGCGGAAACAATCCGGTCCACCTTGACCGTTCCATTCTTGACGGTAACTTCCGCGAGGTTGGCCACATAGCTATGGAATGCGTAGTGACAAGCGATGCCGCGGCCTTGTCCAGCAGCCATCGGCTTACCCCAGTTGCCTTTTTCCGCACAGAGTTGCAGCACACCCTTGAATCGAGCGGTGTCAACGGGCCTCTCCTGTTTGTCGAGAGCGTCTTTCACTAAACGATCTTGGCCCAACACGCGCATCCTGAATTCATATGGATCCATGCCCGCGGCGTGGGCTAATTCGTCTACATAGCTTTCGATCACGAAACCCACTACGGACGCTTCTACGGAACGCCACCAAGCTCGCGGCACATGAGATTTCGCGGGGGTGTATTCGAGTTTGTAGCTATTCGTCAAATAGGGCAACTGCGAACACAGGCCCAATTCCGAAGACTCCGGCGCCGCGTTCGGCGAAAACCACTCAGAAATCGGAGTGGATGTGTATTTGTGATGCCATGCCGTGATATTCCCTTTGGCGTCCACAGCGCCGTTCATCCGATGGTAGGACGCTGGACGGTAGAAATCGTGCATCATATCGTCTTCACGAGACCAGACGAGTTGCACTGGACGATTGATCCGCTTGGCAATCTGAGTGGCTTCCGTCGGGAAATCCCCTTGATAACGGCGGCCAAAACCACCACCCATGAAGGTGGTGTGTACCTGAATATTTTTAGGTTCGATGCCACTTACTTTGCTGACGATCATCTGCACCATGTCGGGCGCCTGGTGCGCGGCCCACACTTCCGCTCGTCCATTCGTAAGGTGAACCGTACAATTCATCGGTTCCATGGTGGCGTGCGCTTGGAACGGCAGTTCGTAATCGCAGGCAACTTTCTTATTGTCCGGGGCGTCGTTCAGAGCGGCCTGGGCATCGCCATCATTGAGGATCACCTTCATTGGTGAATCAACGACGCGGCGGAACTCCTTGCGGAGTGTCTCGCTACTCTCTGCCGCAGCCGGACCCTCGTCCCACTCAATCTTGAGCTTATTGCGCGCTTGCATTGCAATATAGGTGGTCTCAGCTACGACCGCGACACCGCCAAGGGAATGAACTTCCGGAGCCGGATCAATTTCAAAGATGTCAAGGACGCCCTTCATCGCTTTGGCATCGGCGGAGTCGAACGTCTTCACCTTGCCACCGAACACCGGGCAGCGTGCGACGACCGCGAACACCATATTCGGTACTCGAACATCCAATCCAAAGACGGCTGATCCGTTCGTCTTCGCAGGGATGTCGGTACGCGGAAGAGACTTGCCTATCAGCTGAAATTCAGCGGGATCCTTCAGTGTTACCGAAGCCAGATCGGGCACAGGCATCTGGGAGGCTGCCTCGACCAGCGCTCCAAAGCCGAGTCGATCATTGCCGTGCCAGACAGCGCTCTCACGAACGCTGCACTGGGAAGGATTGACATTCCAGCGTTGCGCAGCAGCCGCGATCAGCATGGTACGCGCGGCCGCTCCCGCTTGGCGAAGGGGAGTGTAGAGAGTGGTTATGCTTCCGCTGCCGCCGGTGCCTTGCGGGCCAAACGCCCTGTCAACCGGGGCATGTTCGACTTGAACGTCTTTCCAATCGGCACCTAACTCTTCCGCCAGTATCATGGGCAAGGAAGTAGAAATACCCTGCCCCATCTCCGACTTCGAGTAGCTTAACGTGATTTTGCCCTGTTGATCAATTTTGATCCAAGACGTGAGGGGATTGACAACGGGCTTCTCATTGGCCGCCTTGACTCGGGGCAGTTCCAGGCCAACGACAAGCGCCGCTCCAGCTGCTTGCAGAGTTTTTTTCAGAGCGGTTCGACGGCTGAGGGTGTTAGTTGTGGCGGTGCTCATGCTTTGGCTCCCATTTCTGCCGCGGCTTTCAGCACGGCGCGCCGCATTCTTTGCTGCGTTCCACAGCGACAAATGTTGGAAGACATCGCTTCGTCGACATCGGCAGCTGAAGGCGAAGGATTCTTTTTCAGCAAAGAAACCGCGGCCATAATTTGGCCCGATTGACAATAGCCGCACTGTGGAACTTGCTCGGCAATCCACGCTTTTTGAATTGGATGGCTCAAATCTGTAGACAAGCCTTCGATAGTTGTGACTTTCTTGCCAGCAACCGAGGCAATCGGATAAACACAGGCGCGGGCAGGTTCGCCTTCGATGTGAACCGTACAAGCGCCGCACGCTGCAATGCCGCAGCCATATTTAGTACCCGTCAGATTGAGAGTGTCACGGAGTACCCAAAGCAAAGGAGTTTTGGGATCGACATCGACAGTGCGTCGCTGTCCGTTTAATTCAAATGAAATGGCCATCAAATCAAAGATACTAGACTTTAATGGATTTGTCAGGAAGGGACTAAATCAGGCGGCGGCCAGACCGGTGGTGGCGACTCGTTCCAGCATTTCGTAAAGTTTGTCGAGCTGGATCGGCTTGGTCAAGTATGCATCCATTCCAGCTGCCAAGCAGCGTTCGCGGTCACGGTCAAGGGCGTGCGCGGTCATCGCGACGATCGGCAGATGGCCACCGTTGTGGCTCTCATATTCACGAATGGCGCCGGTAGCCTGGTAACCGTCCATCTCCGGCATTTGAACGTCCATTAGGATGAGATCAATCTTCCACTTCAGTTTGTCGAGAACGTCTAACGCCTCGCGGCCGTTGTTGGCAGTAACAACGGTGTGCCCCTGCTTCTCCAGAAGACGAACGGCGACTTTACGGTTCACAGGATTGTCTTCGACGAGAAGTACTTCCATTGCCGGGGCCGGTGGGCGCGCCGCTTTGAGAGGTCGAGAAATTTCGGTGCGTTGATCGATGTCTTGGAAGCAACGCAGAATCGCGGACTTGATTTCACCTTGATATAAGGGTTTCGTGACGCTTGCGTCGATCCCGTAGGACCGGCAGCGAGCCGCATCGGCCATTTCGCCGGCGGAACTGAACATGATGATGACTCTCCCGGCCAATCCATTTTCGGCCTTCATGCGTTCCGCCACTTCGAAGCCGCCCAAGCCGGGCATGTCCGCATCCAGTAAAACGAGCGGGAATGGCGCGCCATTAGCTTTGTTCAGTTGCATGATGGAAAGCGCAGTGTTGCCGTCACGCGCGGACACTGGCTGGGCACCCCAGTTACGTAATAGTTCCTCAAGGACGCGCAAGCTGGTGACGTTATCGTCAACAACCAACACGGGCATGTTGCGAAGGTTGAGCATTTCGGAGTCTGCCACGCGTGGACGGAAACCAAACGCAGCGGTGAATCCGAAAGTGCTGCCCTCGCCCGGCTTGCTTTTCACCCAAATTTGACCGCCCATCATGGCGACCAGCTGAGAAGAGATCGACAAGCCTAAACCAGTTCCGCCATACTTGCGGGTAGAAGATCCGTCCGCTTGGGTAAATGCTTCAAAGATGGCCTTCTGGCGTTCTTCCGGAATGCCGATGCCGCTATCCGTTACGGTGAAGCGCAGCTTGATCTCGCCACCATCCTCAACTTCTTTCTTAGCGTGAACGACGATCTCACCCTTTTCGGTGAACTTGATTGCGTTGCCGATCAAATTCACAATGATCTGCGTCAGGCGGACAGGATCGCCAATAATGAGATCGGGAACGTCTGAATCAAGACGATTGATCAGTTCGATGCCCTTTTGATGCGCACGGACGGCCAGCGATTTGAGCGTTTGATCGAGTGTCTTTCGCAAATCGAATTCGATGGATTCCAGATGCAGTTTGCGTGCTTCGATCTTGGAGAAATCGAGAATATCGTTGATTATGCTCAACAGGGAGTCGGCCGACCCTTCCACCAGTTCCAAGCATTGGCGCTGTTCCGGCGTCATGTCCGTGTCGAGCGCCAACTGCATCATGCCGATGATTCCATTCAAGGGCGTGCGGATTTCGTGACTCATATTGGCCAGAAATTCGCTCTTCGATTGGCTGGCCGCTTCCGCCTGCTCTTTGGCGATTTTTAGTTGTTGTTCGGCACGGCGCCGCTCTACGTTTTCGGCTTTTAGCTCAAGGACGCGGAGTTGCAACTCATCGCGCGACCGAAGAACCATGTCTTCGCCGCGTTTGCGCTCGGTAATATCTTCGACGATGCCGACAATCCGGTCGAGCTGGCCAGCAGAGTCATAGACCGGGAAGGATCGATCCCAAACCCAATGCGTAGATCCATCCGGCCGTATAATTCGATACTCATAATCCGCAGGTTTGCCACCTAATTGGGCTTGTTTGGCGGCGTTTACGGCTTCACGGTCCTCCTTGTGGACGGCATCAAGCCAAGCCGCTGGATCACGCAGAATTGCTTCCGCATCCTGCAACCAAATCTCTTTGAAAGCGGGGCTCACGTATAGATACTTGCCGTTGCGCGGGTCGACCATCCAAAATATTTCGTGAATATTCTCGGCCAGTTGACGAAAGCGTTTTTCACTCTCTTGCAGGGCGCGCGCTTGATGAGCCAGCGCGCGAGTTCGCTCATCGACCAGCAAAACAAGTTTGGTTTCATTGGCGCGCAATTGCCGCATACGCAGCCGAAACGCAACGACAAAAAAGCCGGCTGCAATCACAGAACAGATTAAAGCGAATGTATAAGTTTGATAGAAGTGCGGCCGCAGCGTGATCGCCGACGAAGCGCCCTTCTCATTCCAAACACCCTCGTGATTACTAGCAGTGACTCGAAATCTGTATTCGCCCGCCGGAATGTTGGTGTAATACGCCACTCGACGGGTACCGGCTTCAACCCAGTCTTTATCGAATCCCTCCAGCATGTACTTGAAGTGGATTTTTTCCGGCGCGACTAAGCTCAGCGCGGTAAATTGAAACTCCATTTCTCCTTTGCCGGGGGGCAATTGAATGGGCTTTTTCGGATCAAAATCCTTATGCTCGACAACAACTTGTTCTATGACAACATTGGGGGCAAGTGGCGCATTGTCCAGACGGAGGGGATCGAGAGCGCTCAGGCCCTTCTGGGTTGGGAAATAGAGCTTACCGTCTTTTCCACGCCAGCCCATCGGTTGAAACCCGCCGTTGCACTCTTTGCTCTTCATGCCGTCCGCCACTCCATAGGCAAACGAACGAATGGATTGACTTTTTCCTTCAGCGAAGGCATTGAGATCAGCGCTGGCTACTCGGAAGACACCGCGGTTTGAAGTCATCCACAGGTTTCCCCGATGATCGTCAAGGATCAGGAAGATTGCGTCGTCGAACAATCCGTTGCGTGTCGTGAAGACGGTGAACTTGCCGTCTTTGAACTGGTTCAGACCATTATTAGTGCCAAACCAGAGCGTTCCCGTCGAATCTGCGGCAATGGCCCAGACTACGTTGTTAGAAAGCCCACTGCTCCGCGTGTAAGCGGTAAAGCGGCCATTCTCAAACTTGTCGACTCCCCCACCTCCGGTTCCCACCCAGAGCACGCGGGAAGCATCCTCATAAATAGAGTGAACGTTGTCGTTCGACAATCCATCTTTACTGCTGAACGTTGTAAACTTTCCACCACTGTAAAGGCTCAAGCCGCCGCGCGTGCCAATCCACAAATCGCCGTTGTGATCTCGAAAACTGCACTGGACAACTTCGTTCGGCAACCCTGACACCTTATCGAAATGTCCGTTTTGTAACCGTGCAAGGCCTTTGCGCGTCCCAGCCCATAAGGTGCCGGCGCCATCTTGGTTAATGGAAAAAATGCTATCGGACGGTAGTCCATCTTTTGTCGTGTAAACGGTGACCTTACCATCTTTTAAGCGATTCAAGCCGGACGCGCTGGTTCCCGCCCAGATCGCGCCATCGCGGTCTTCGAAAACTGGAAGGATTACATCACTAGACAGACCTTCCTTGGTGGTGAACGTGGTGAACGCTCCGCCTTTTAAGCGGACCAAACCACTCTTTGTACCTAACCAAAGATTCCCCTCTTTATCCTCAAAAGTTGTCCAAACCTCATCCGAAGGCAAGCCGGCTTTAGTGGTATAGGACGAGTAGTGTCCGTCGCGGAACCGGGAAAGGCCACCATCTCCTGTACCAATCCACAGACTTCCCGCAACATCTTCACCGATTGACCAGATCATATTGCCCGACAGACCATCGCGAGTCGTATACGTTGCGAAATGCCCGTCGGTGAAGCGCCCTAATCCGCCGCCATTTGTGCCGATCCAGACGTCGCCGTGGCGGTCAGCATAAACCGAGCGGATATCATCTTTTCCCAATCCATCTTTCATCGAATAAGAGACGAAGCGGTTATTTTGCAGACGAGCCAATCCAGCATGCGTGCCGATCCAAAGGCTCCCATCGGGGCCGGTACACAGGGCAAAAACCGCGTCGTCCGGCAGACCTTCTTTCGTGCTGAATGTCTGAAATTTACCGTTGGCGTAGCGGCTCATGCCACCGCCGTCCGTTCCAATCCAAATCGCACCGTGAGGATCTTCGTGTAACGCGAGAATTGCATCGTTCGCCAAACCATCGCGCGTGGTAAATGTGGCGAACGAACCATCCTTATAACGAGTCAGCCCACCGCCATTCGTACCAATCCACAAGTTGTCAAGCCGGTCTACCAGAAGAGCGCGGATATCGTTGCCCTGCAATGACGGAGTGTTCTCTTTGTTAATGACAGTGAACCTGACGCCATCGAAACGGACTAGGCCTTCTTCCGTGGCCAACCACAAATAACCGTCTGCAGTCTGGGCGATGGCCAGGACGTTGTTTTGGGGAAGGCCAGCCTCCGTACTCCAAACGTCTTGGGTGTATTGAGTTATGGCGAGCCTAGGATCAAGATTTGCATAGACATGCGAGCTGAAAAGCAGCCCAGTTATAGCGAGACGTCGTAAATTTTGATTGATCCAAGAGGCCATACGCCAATAAGTGCTCGGTCACAACGTCACCGAGGCCGACACTTTGTCTATCGGCTGAAGCTTCGAGGAAGTTGAGTAGATCGCCTAAAGGTCGTACGCTTTGTTAGGCCTATCGCAGCAAAAAGTGGGTACCCTCGCATTCGCTCAGCACCTTACAACCATCCACGCGAGCGCGCGATCCGGGCGGCTTCCACGCGATCGGCCGCGCCCCCATTTTGCCGATAGCTTCGGCCAGAGATTTGCGAACGGTGCCTTCAGAAAGTTGGAGATCGGCCTTTTTCTGGCAGTGAGGGCATCGCCCCAGGCGTCAGCGGCCAGCTCTGAATCGATGACCCGAAGCCCGCGCTGCAGCCGCCGGACCGCATCGGCTCGTTCTTTGGCCGCCGGTACTAGCCCGCACGCGCAAAGGTGGTAAGAATAATCACCCGAGTGTTTAGCTACCTGGTCTGGATTTCGTTTACCAGTTGCAGCACCAAACTCGCCAAGCGCAGGACCGCCATCGCGGCAGCACCGCGCCAGTGTGCAGCCTCATGCGTCGGGAGTGACAAATGTCAGGTGGTTAATCCGAACTCGCAATTTTTCCGTATCCGATAACGAGTTAGGAAAACTCAGAGGAGAAAACAATGAAATTTTTTTCAATGACGTTGGCTTCGATTGCGTTTGGCGCAAGTCTGCTTGTGGCTGCGCAAGACCCGATGGTGGGCGGAGCCAAAATGTATGCCAACAAGGATATTGTCGATAATGCGGTGAATTCGGCTGACCATACTACGCTGGTGGCGGCCGTAAAGGCTGCAGGCCTGGTAGATACACTGAAAGGCCCAGGGCCGTTCACCGTATTTGCGCCTACGAATGAGGCTTTTGCCAAATTACCGGCGGGCACAGTGGACACGTTGGTCAAACCGGAAAATAAAGAAACGCTGACGAAGATTTTGACCTACCACGTGGTGGCGGGCCGCTTCAGCGCGGCACAAATCAAGAAGATGATCAAAATGGGCGGCGGCACGGCGACACTGAAGACGGTGGAAGGCGGCTCGCTGACCGCTACGATGGAAGGCAACGACCTGGTTCTGAAAGACGAAAAGGGCAGTGAAGCGCATGTCACCATCGCCAACGTTTTCCAATCGAACGGCGTCATCCACGTCATTGACAGCGTCCTCCAACCGAACTAAGTTAATCTCAAGGGGGCGGGCGCACTAGCCCGTCCCTAAAAAGGATCTTCGCGAACATTGTTGGCAAGCAACGATCAGGAAATTGTACGAAGGCTAAAGCAGCGCGATACCAGCGCAATGGCTGAACTCTATGACAAATACGGCGGACTGCTTTATTCCGTGATTCTGCGTTCAGTCAACAACCAAGCCACTGCCGAAGATCTCGTTCAGGAAACGTTCCTTCGCATTTGGAACCGCATCCAAACTTTTGATACGGAAAGGGGACGGCTAGAAGGGTGGATTGTGACGATCGCCAGAAATCGCGCCATCGATTATCTGCGATCTTTACGCAGTCAACCGGGCGAATGTTCCACTACGTTAGAGGATTTGGAGCATTCGAGTTTATTTGTCACTCGTGAAACGGAAGCCGACCGGCTGACACGCCGCAATGCGGTGGGCACGGCCCTGGAACGCTTAAGCGAAGAACAGAGAGAGGTTTTGGAGTTGACTCACTTCCAAGGCCTGACACAGACCGAGATTGCCGAAAAGCTCCATAAGCCGCTTGGCACGGTTAAGAGTTTGGTACGAAGTGCGTTGAAAGTGTTACGGACAAGCGTAGTGGAAGCAGGGGGGGCGGCACGATGACACCAGACGAACACACCGACCTTTGCGAACTCTATGCATTGGGAGTTTTGGAGGGCGACGAGCGCAGTGACTTCGAGCGGCACTTGGCCGGTTGTACAGATTGCCGAGCGGGCCTGGAAAAGGCGGTTGAACTAAACGAAATGATCTTCGGCTCGTCACCCAAACTCGAACCCAGTGCGCAATTACGGCGTCGTGTTTTAGCGGGGTTTGGAGTGCAGTCGAAAACCTCAAATCGCGCACTGAACTGGGGATTGGGGTTGGCACTTGCAGCCAGCCTGCTTCTGGGCTTTGTGGCTTGGCAGACGGAGAGAAGCGAAGTAACGAAAAGTGGAACAGAGCTTAGCCGGTTGCGCGAGATCCAGCAGATCCTGCAATCGCCCTCAACCAAGCAAGTCACCTTTGGGCCGCAACCTGCGGCTCCGCACGGCAGCATCTTCGTGCATGAAAAGCTTGGCATGATTCTGATTGCAGACGGACTAGCCACGCCGCCGCCAGGTTGGACTTATGAAAGTTGGGTAGTGCCGAAAGATGGCAGCGCGCCCATACCGATTGAAGCCTTTCGCGCACCGGATGGACGAGGAATCAGTCTTGTGCGTTCGGAACTTCGGGTGGACCAGTTGAAAGCTGTTGCGGTGAGTCTAGAGCTGGCGGATGCGCCCGTGAAGAAACCAACAAAGCTGGTGTTTGCCGCACCGCTTGGTTAGTTCGTGCTCAAATAAAAGGCAGTGGACAGCAGCGATCAAACGGGCGTTCCCTTATACACCGCCATCAAAACTGAGCCGTTAGGCAGTAGCATTCTCGTGCGCACCGAGGACGTGCCTGAATATGAGGCCTTACGCGATTCTGTTGAACAAGAATTCCGTCCCGAGACCACGATGGAGAAACTCCTCACACAGGGGATTGTTAGCCATCAATGGCGGATTCGCGACATGGCCAAACTCGAAAAGGGGTTCATGGCGATAGGGCAAGCGAGGCTCGGTTCAAGATTCACTTCGGAGGAAGATCTGCGAACCTGCACTGAGCAGATTGACCCCAGTTCAAAGACAACGTATGAGAAGCAATTCAAATACATTGCCAAACAAGTGCGCTTCCTGCAAACGAGATTGAAGCATGACACCAAGGAATTGAGCGAGTTATTGAAGAACAACCCGCGATCAAAGTACCGCGGGTTGTTTCTCGTGCCAAAACGAAAGAAACCTACCACTTAGTCGGGACTTTACTTACTAGCTGTGGTATAGAACTCGCCCAAGTCAGTCTTCAATTGCTTCAAAGCATCCACGTTCAGGTAGATCATGTGGCCTGAAGGGTAATAAGCAAACTGAATGTTGCCGCGCAGCTGGGGTTCAAGCTCCATGTGAGACAGATCATATTCAGTGATGAAGAACGGCGTGGCGAGATCGAACAAACCGTTCACCGAAAAGACGCGCAGCTTGGGGTTCTTGCGAATCGCGTCGGCTAGATCTCCAGCCACATACGGTTCGCGAAGCGGCTGAGACGCTCCAGGCGCACGGTGGCTCTGATCCCACACTTGGTTCAGATTTGGCCCGCGAGGGTAGTAAGTTTCGGCAACGCTGTACTTCAGTTCTTTGGCTAGATAATCGTGAAAAGAGGCCACGAAGGCGCCAGTAATGCCTGTGCTTGACGGATCATAGCCGGGAGTATCGCTGGCGGCGTCCACATCGGTGCCTTCAAACCTGCCATCGTAACGGCCGAGAATTTCCCGGTCTGTTCGCATTAATTCTTTGCGGAAGCGCGGCTGGTTGACACGCAAATTTGCTTCCTTCAGAAATTCAATGCTTAACCCCGTATAGGTGTGAAGCTTGGCAGCAATCGCGTCGACGCGAGCTTCCGGCAAATTGTGACCGAGCGAAAGCGCTTCAGCATATTCGCCGCGGGCAAAAGTGCGCACTTCTTCGAGAAACGCTTTGACGTCGGCTGGCTTATTCGGAAGTTTGTTGTGATACCAAGCGATAGCGGCATAAGTGGGAAGATAGCCGACATACTCGTTATCCATGCCGGGGCTGCGCACGAAGTAATTCAGAATAGTGGACATGAGCACCACACCGTTGAACGACATGCCGTCATTTTCCAGGGCATCAACAAGGGCGGCCGAACGAGTGGTGCCATAGCTTTCGCCAAACAGAAATTTCGGCGAGTTCCAGCGCTGGTTGACGGTTACGTAGCGAGTGATGAATTTCGCAAAAGCCTTCAAGTCCTGATCTGTACCCGCGAAATCTTTCTCCGTGGCCTTTCCCACTGGTTTTGAGAAGCCAGTGCCCACCGCATCAATAAAAACTAGATCACTTTTATCGAGCAGGCTGTATTGATTGGCCACAAGCTCATACGGTGGAGCTCCGGAGGCGTTCGGGCTAGCCGTCACGACGCGTACCGGCCCGACTGATCCCATATGCAGCCACAGACTGGCCGAACCTGGGCCGCCATTGTAGAGAAAGGTAACGGGCCGCGTGCGCAGGTCCGTCACGCCGTCTAACGTGTAGGCAACGTAGAAAACACTGGCGTACGGTTTGGCATCGTCGCTGTCGATAAGCAACGTCCCGGCGACGGCTGTGTACTTATAGCTTCTGCCTTCCAAGGTGATTTCGTGGTGAGTAGCCTGATTACGCTCCGGCGGAATGGCTACCGCTTTGTCCTCCTTCTCTTTGGGTGCAGTCTCCTCTTTGGGCTGCTGCGCAAGCATAAGGTTGGCCAGGAAAAGCGCCATCAGTATCGAAGTTTTCAAGATTGTTTTCTCCGCTCTCAGATTTCCGCTACTAGGCCAGCTAACAGGGCTACCCGATCGGCCACACGATCTAACAAAATGCTTTCATTGGGTGCATGCGCACCTTCACCCACTCCACCTAAACCGTCCAGCGTCGGAACGCCCAAAGCAGCAGTGAAGTTGCCGTCCGACCCGCCACCGGTGGACGATTCATCAATACTGAACCCGATTGTCTGGGCCAATGTCTGCGCTTTATGGAACAACGCTGCTATCGCATCGGTACGTTCCATGGGAGGGCGATTCAATCCGCCTTGCACTGACACGCTGCAGCGGTCATCCTCGGCCTTCAACGCGCGAAATTTTAAATCCAGTTCCGCCGCATCGGACAGGCGGTTCACACGAACATCAACATGAACTTGAGCCGTATCGGCAATTACGTTAGAGCGAGTTCCGCCGCTGATCACACCGGGGTTGACGGTGATGCCGCGGTCCAAATCGGTGAATTTGGCGATCTCAGAAATCTGGCGGGCGGCCTCGAGAATGGCGCTGGCGCCGCTGGTGAAGTCCACACCGGCGTGCGCGGCTTTGCCTTTAATGGTCACTTGGTAATCGCCTACGCCTTTGCGCGCTGTTTTCAATTTGCCTGCAAACCCTGTGCCCGGCTCTAAGACGAGCACGCACTTGCTACGCTTAGCTTCTTCCTCGGTGATCGCGCGGGAACTGGTACTGCCCACCTCTTCATCCGGCACAACGAGCAACACCACATCATGCGGCACGGAAACGTTGAAATCACGCAAGGCCCGCATCGCGAATATGAAGAACACCAAGCCCGCTTTCATATCCAATACACCCGGTCCCCATAAGCGGCCATCCGCCACGTTCACGGGCATCTTCTTGGCAGTGCCGAGGGGCCAGACGGTATCGGAATGTCCGAGCGCTAAGACTTGGCCCTGCTTGCTTTCCCCTGGAAGCTTAAACTCCAAACGTAACGTTCTGCCGAACTTAGCGGAGTCGAACGTGCGGGCAGATGCCACATCCGCCGTTCTCTCGATCAGCAGATCCACCAGACGGTTCACGGCGACCGGCGAATCACTGGGCGATTCACAGACCGCCAGTTCGCTAATGAGCGAGACAATGTCGGCATGTTTGTCTTGGGCGTAACGCAGGAAACGGGTCACTGGTTGTTATAATACCGATTCCCATGCCCTCCCTGGATATTCAAGAAATTCTGGCACTTTTACCGCATCGCTATCCCATGCTGATGGTAGACAGAATTCTAGAGATCACCGAAGATTCCATCGTCGGAATCAAGAATGTCACCGTCAATGAGCCCCAGTTTACCGGGCATTTTCCAGGCTTACCCGTCATGCCGGGCGTGCTGATCATCGAAGCCATGGCGCAAGTGGCGGGTATTCTGGTGGGAAAACTGGCGCCGCACACGCGAGGAAAAGTGATGTTCTTGGCTTCAGTTGAAGAAGCCAAGTTTCGCAAGCCTGTTACTCCCGGTGACCAGCTGCGCATAGAAATGAAAATCTTGCGGCTGAAACACACCGTTGCGAAAATGCAGGGCACGGCTACGGTGGACGGACAAGTAGCAGCCGAAGCGACGCTCATGTGCAAGTTAGTAGATAAGGCTGCGGACGGCGGGAACCCGTAGACCCACGCCATTCGTCATGCTCATTCACCCCACTGCGATCATCGACCCCAGTGCGAAGATCGCCGCCGATGCCGCGATTGGTCCGTATTGCGTGATTGGCCCGAACGTGAGCGTTGGCGCGCGCACACGGTTGATGTCGCATATAGTGCTGGAAGGCAAGCTAACCATCGGCGAAGACAACGTGTTCTTTCCTTTCTGTTCCTGCGGAGTTGAGCCGCAAGACAAGAAGTACCGCGGCGAGGCGTCCGAGACCATTATTGGCAACGGCAACAGTATCCGCGAATTCGTCACCATTCACCGTGGCACCCAAGGTGGCGGCATGCGCACCGTCATTGGCGATCACAATCTGCTGATGGCTTATGTTCACGTAGCGCACGACGTGATTATTCATAACCATACGATTCTGGCGAACGGAGTAACGTTTGCCGGCCATGTCACGGTGGAGGATTACGCGAATGTGGGCGGCCTCAGCGCGATTCACCAATTCATCCGCATTGGCAAACACGCAATCGTGGGTAGCCGCAGTGTGATTAAGCAAAACGTGCTGCCCTTTTCGCAAACAGCGACAGATCACGAATCAAAAGTGTATGGAGCCAATCGGGTAGGTTTACAACGCGGCGGTTTT
>Ga0302319_10007593_pt1 | contig 21316 bp, 17 predicted proteins | sample Bog_T0_2_FD_203319 | JGI IMG/M metagenome (GOLD analysis project Ga0302319, IMG submission 203319) | Peat permafrost microbial communities from Stordalen Mire near Abisko, Sweden - Bog_T0_2 | ecosystem: Environmental > Terrestrial > Soil > Wetlands > Peat | place: Sweden: Abisko, Stordalen Mire... | reverse complement strand
GAAATAAGCCCTCCTGTCCCCCCGCTCGTTGCCTTTTTTCATCATTCATCATTCATTTCGTGTTTCCCGCTAACGTGCACAATTCTAAACCCATGCTAGAATTCCCAGAAAAGATTCATGAAAACCGACCTTCGATTAAAATGGACCGGCATCCGCATGTGCCGCAGTCGGGAGACTGCCAATGGGTCCAGCGTCCCGCGGGTCACAGCTCCTGGACCCGATTTTAAGCCATTTCGCTTCAATTTAAGCCATTTTAACCATCAAAAAAAAACAAAGCTGAATATTCCCCCTTAAAACCGGTTCGAAATCCGGAGAAAGTTCTTCCAACCTGGCCGCGCAACAAAATTCTTTGCCCCCCGTCACCAATAGCCGGAGACCGCCTCATCTTCTCGGAACATGCGCGTCTCATAAAAAACATCGAACCGGACACTCTTCTCGGCAACACTCTACCCGTGGCCACTCCATTATATGACCTCATCCCGCGCGATGCGGCGCCGAGCAACGATCTGTTGCTGGGCCGTTTTCTGGATTACACCCAGTCGCGGCAGCTTGAACTCTATCCCGCCCAGGAAGCGGCGATTCTGGAACTGTTCGAGGAAAGGAATGTCATTCTGAACACCCCCACCGGCTCCGGAAAATCGCTGGTCGCCACCGCCCTCCATTTCAAGTCCCTCGCCCAAGGCAAACGCTCCGTCTATACCTGCCCCATCAAGGCGTTGGTAAATGAAAAATTCATGGCCATGTGCCGGGAATTCGGCCCCAACAATGTCGGCCTCAGCACCGGCGATGCTTCGGTAAATCAAGACGCCCCGATCCTTTGCTGCACGGCGGAAATTCTCGCGAACATCGCCTTGCGCGAAGGTCCCGCCGCCAACGTTCAGGCGGTCATTATGGATGAATTCCATTACTACGCCGACCGCGAACGCGGCGTAGCCTGGCAGGTTCCGCTCCTCACCCTGCCCCAGGCCCAGTTTCTATTAATGTCCGCCACCCTGGGTGACACCGCGTTTTTTGAAGACGAACTGAAACGGTTGACCGGCCATGAAAGCGTCACCGTTTCCTCGACCCATCGGCCCGTCCCCCTTGATCACGCCTATTCCGAATTGCCCCTGGCCAAAACGCTCGAAACCCTCATAGCCGACGGCAAGGCCCCCGTCTACGTCGTCCACTTCACCCAACTGGAAGCCGCCGAGAGCGCGCAGGATTTCACCAGTATCAACGTCTGCTCGCGGGAGGAAAAAGCCGCCCTCGCCGCTGCCTTGGAAGGATTCAAATTCACCAGTCCTTATGGCCCCGATATCAAAAAATGGCTCCGCCACGGCATCGGCCTGCACCACGCCGGATTGCTCCCGAAATATCGCATCCTGGTGGAATCCCTCGCGCAAAAGGGATTGCTCAAAGTGATTTGCGGCACTGACACCCTGGGCGTTGGCATCAATGTCCCCATCCGCACCGTGCTTTTCACGCGTCTCTGCAAATATGACGGACAAAAAACCGGCATTCTCAGCGCGCGCGATTTTCATCAGATCGGCGGCCGCGCCGGCCGCAAGGGCTTCGACGATCGCGGCTGGGTCGTCGCCCAGGCGCCGGAACACGTCATCGAAAACCTGAAGCTCGCCGGCAAGGCCGCCCGCGACGGCAAGAAAACCGTCAAACGGCAGGCGCCGGAAAAGAATTTTGTGAACTGGGATAAAAATACCTTCACCCGGTTGATCGCCGCCCAACCCGAGCGGCTCACCTCGCGCTTTAAAATTTCCCACGGGATGTTGCTCAATGTTCTCAGCCGCCACGGCGATGGCTGCGGCACGATGCGCAAATTGATCCGCGATTGCCATGATTCTCCCAAGGCCAAAGCGGGTCACACCCGCCGCGCCTGGCAATTATTTCGCTCGTTGCTCGACCGGAAGATCATCGAATTCATTCCCCCCACGGCCGAGGGTGCGCATTTGCGGGTGAACGTGGAGTTGCAGGACGATTTTTCCATGGATCAGGCCCTCTCGCTTTACCTCCTCGAAACCGTTCCCCTCCTCGATCCGCAGGCGCCCGATTATGCCCTGATTCTGCTCACCCTCGTGGAATCCATTCTGGAAGACCCCGATATTATTCTGCGCAAACAGCTCGATCGCGTCAAAGACCGGAAAATGGCCGAGATGAAAATGGAAGGCATCGAATACGATCAGCGCATGGAGGAACTGGAAAAATTGGAATATCCCAAGCCAAACCGGGAATTTGTCTACGACACCTTCAATGCCTTTGCCGACCGTCACCCCTGGGTCGGCCAGGACAACATCCGCCCCAAGTCCATCGCGCGCGAGATGTTCGAATCCTTCCGGTCCTTTTCGGATTATATTCGCGATTACGAATTGCAGCGCGCCGAAGGTGTCCTGCTGCGCCATTTGTCGCGCGTCGAAAAAGTGCTGACCCAGACCGTTCCCGACAGCGCCAAGAACGATACCGTCAAGGAAATGGAACTCTACCTCAGCGCCATGATCCGCCAGATTGATTCCAGCCTGCTCGACGAATGGGAGAAAATGCGCGACCCGAATTATTTGCGCTCCGAGACCACGGAAATCCGCCCGCCCGGCGCCGAAGAGGCGGATCAGGATGTGACGCGTGACACCAAAACTTTCACCGCCGCCATTCGCAACCGGATTTTCACCTTCCTCCGCGGCGTCGTGATCGGCGATTACGAGGCCGCCTTGGCTTCCCTGACCACGGACAAAACAACTATTCCCGCCGCTGGTGAAATCGCGCCTTCGACGCCCCCTGCGGAGGCCGTTCCCGAGGCCGTGGAACCATGGACCGCCGCCCGCCTGGAGTCGGCCGTCGAAGCTTATTACGTGGACCACGAGCGCCTCTGCCTGGAGCCCAATGCCCGGAATGCGCGCCACACTTACGTGACCGTCAGTGAAGACAAAAAAAGCTGGCGCGTGCAACAAATGCTCGTCGACCCGGAAGAAGACAACGATTGGGTGGCGGAATTCACCGTGGATCTCGCGGCCTCCCGTGCCGCCCGCGAGCCTTGTCTCCAACTGGTTCGCTTCGGCAGTCTCACCAGACCAACGTCAGTACCAGAGGCAAAGCCCCGCGCGAATCCCTGAGCTGTATTGGTTGTATTGCCGCAAAGTTTGGCCGTAGCCGGTGAAATATTCGATCTGGATCGCCGGGTTAAACCGGAAAAAAGCGGGCAGATTGAAACGGAGATCGAACTGCCAGCCCGCGTTGTTGCCATCTTTGCCCAAGGTCACTTTGGTGGCAAACTGAACTTTATCGTACATAACGCTGCCCGCCACGTCCCCGTATCCGCGATAGTTCGCGAGATCCGTGTCATAATCACCGACGCTCAGGTAATCCCAAAAGCGCGGTTGCAGGGCAAAGGATAGCTTGGGCGTGGCTTGATACCGCAAGGTAGGCTGAAAATATACCGTATTAAGACTGCGCTCCTCTGAACCGCCGCGCCCGTTAGATTCATGTTCCCCCCCGCCCTGCAAATCAAGCTTCACTTCCGAATCGCGAAACAGCACCTCCGGATAGTAAATAAAACCCGAAGGTTTGTAGCTCGTGTCATAAAACGACGGATCGCGGGAAATCACATCCCAGAAAGAGGTCTGCGTATAGGCGAAATAAAGATTCGCCAACGGATTCATGTCGTTGTTAACCGCGAAAATCCGGTATTTGAGGCTCAACTGAAACTTCGCCGCCGGGTAGGAGCCCAGCAGAAAATAAATCGGTTCGTACGGGGAAATATGGTTGTTAAGATAACTCGCCAGTTGCTCCCCCACTTGGGTCGTCGCATTGGTCGCCCGACGCGAAACCGGCGCCGGAAGCGCCAGCACCAAATTGGTCGTCGCTGGATTATCCGAAACCGCCAGCACCAAAGTATTGTAATTCGTGAGTTCCAAGGTCGCCGGTCCGCGAATGTTCGACGGAACCGTCACCCAGTATTCCGCCTTGGCGAAAGCGCCGGCCGCAATCGTCACTTCCAGCGGACTTTGATTCGTGTTCAAAGCGAGCGTCACGTCATCGGTTGACCATCCGGAAACAAATCGTCCGCCAATGCTCGGCGGCAATGCCAGCCTCGTCTCATTGGACGAGCAGTTCATTGAGTACAGCCATAGATTCACCTGCCGGCCGGGTACCAGCGGTTGCGCCGGTAAAGTGAACACGGAAGTGATTTCTTGCGCTGAACTCTGCGCCACCAACAACGCCAGCAGACCTGATAAAATAAACCTCATTCTTAACACTTTTTTCAAAAAGGGCCGGATGTAATACCGCTCGGAAACCGAATGGTCCCCCTAAAGTAAACCCTTTACGGCCTTTCTTAAAGTTTTAAAGCCTGCGCCCATAGTGCCAGCGAGTTCCAGGCAAAAAACTCCTTATTATGAAGCTGCCGGGCCTACCAAATGCTTTTTGATAAACGGAATGAAAATCGCTATATCGGCAGCGCGGCAATCGCGAGCCTTTAAAAAAGAGCATCCCAATTGCCTCACAATAGGACGCGTGCCGAAATTTCTAGACAGATCAATCAAATAAATTGAGCTTTCTAAACGAAATCCGGGCCATTAGAAGAAAGAAGTCTTTCCGGACTTTTGATTAAGCATATCTACCGGATTGGTTGGGTAGCCGGGCAAAGAATTTTTGAACCTTTATCGCGCCGGGTGCGTCTGAGGTTCAGGACGATATGGAGTAGTGTTCATTGCCAGAGACCAATTTTATGAAACATTTTCTTACGATGGCCGTGCTGATGAGCCTTAGCCTGGCTGGTTTTGCCGCGGAAATTGGGAAGCCAGCGCCCGATTTCTCCGGAACTGATATCAACGGTAAAACCGTTCAACTCTCGGATTACAAAGGCAAAATCGTCGTGCTGGAGTCTTTTAACCCTGAGTGCCCGTTCTGCCAGCTTCATTATGGCACCGGTGCCATGCAAGCGTTGCAAGCCAAGTTTACCGCCAAGGGAGTTGTCTGGCTGGTGGTCGATTCCGTCAACACCAACAATGACGGCTACCTCACGCCTCCGGCCGCCAAAAAAGAATGGTCCGATAAAAAATTTGCGGCGAGCGCGTGGCTGGACGATAGTGCTGGAACAATCGGCCATCTTTACGAAATGAAGACCACACCCCACATGTTTGTGATCGCCGCCGATGGCACCTTGGCCTATCAGGGTGCGCTGGACGATAATCGCACTCCCGAAGGCGATCCCCGCACAGCCAAGAATTATGTGGAAATCGCGTTGAATGATTTACTCGCCGGCAAATCGGTTTCGGTTGCACAAACGAAACCTTATGGCTGCAGCGTTCATTACGCGGAATAATGCGGTTGGGCATTATTTTGCGTCTGGGGTAGCGGGCGGCATTCGGTTTGCGCCCGCATTTTTTATAAAAAAACCAAAGCTGTATTCCTTTAGAAACCATTCCGTCGCTGCGTTAATCTCCACGCGCTTCTTCGTAAAAGGATCCGCGTACGCCATCCGGATGGACCGCAACGCCAGTTCATAGTGCTCGTCATACCTTCCGTAAATCTCGTCGCCCACAATCGCCAGCCCCGCCTCTGCCAGATGCACCCGAATTTGATGCGTCCGCCCCGTAACCGGCCGCGCCTCCACCAGGGTAAACTTCGCGTTCTTATCTAATACCTTGAAATGTGTCTCGGCCGGCTTGCCGTTTAACTCGTCCACAATCATGTGCCCGATCCGGCGCGGGTTCGGCGCAATCTTCAACTGGCTGCTCCATTCGTTCTCGCGCGGAGCCCCGGTCACCACCGCCAGATACGTCTTTTCCATCCGGCGGCCTTCAAAAAGGTCACCGAGCGACTCCACTCCCCCCGCACTTTTCGCGAACAACAAAACCCCGCTGGTATCGGCATCCAGCCGGTGCACGTACCGAAGAAACTTCAGCCCGCGGCACCGCGCCCAAAAATCCCCGCCGATGATGGAAGAAGTGATTGCCGCCTGTAAATTCCGCGCGGTCCGCTGCCACGTGTCCGGCACCAGCATCCAGCCCCGTGGCTTGTCAATGGCCAGCGCCGTCCGATCCTCATAGAGAATCGGCATCGGCTTGCAATCGGGCAATTCCAGAAAATTAGTTCGCGCCATTGCTAGCGATTCTAGCAATGTTCCCAGGAGGCGACCATAGTTAAAACGAGTGGCGGCGAATTCGTATCGTTCATCTGCCGATTTGATAAAAAACATCCCTTCGATTACCCTCATCACTCGGGAAATTAGTTTTAAAAAAGTTTAATGATTCACTGCCATGCCAAACCAGACCCTGCTCTCGTTTCTCGATGATATTTATGAAGACCTTGAACTGTGGTATCCCAAACTACGCCTGGAGGCCGCCGGATATGACCTGAAATGCGCGGCGCCGGAAATTAAAACCTATGCCGGCAAGCATGGCTACCCGGCGAAGTCCGATCTCCTTTTGGCCGACGCGCACAGCGCCAATTTTTGCGGCCTCCTGGTTCCCGGCGGTTTCATGCCCGACAAACTCCGGCGTGATCCCAAGGTCTTGTCATTGACGAAGGAATTTTTCGAGCAGGGTAAATTGGTGGCGTTGATCTGCCACGGCGGTTGGATTCCGATCTCCGCCAAAATTCTCAAAGGCAAACGCGTCACCGGCTCCCTTGGAATCAAGGACGACTTGGAAAATGCCGGCGGCATTTGGGTCAATGATCCGGTTGTTGTGGACGGAAACCTGATCTCCAGCCGCACTCCGCGCGATCTGGCCCCCTTTGGCGAAGCCATGATTTCCTTCCTGACGTCCCATCCAGTACCGTAGATATTTCACCGATTTATTTATATGCAGGACTTGGGAAAACTTTTAGTCATCGGCGGATTGGTCGCCGTCAGCGTCGGTGCCTTGTTGTGGTCGGGCGTCGGCAAAAGTTGGTTGGGACGGCTTCCCGGCGACATTCATTATTCGAAGGGCAATTTAAATTTTCATTTCCCCATCGTCACCTGCCTGCTGATCAGTGTGATCCTTACCTTGGTGATGTGGTTGTTCCGAAGGTAATTGGTCCCTTTTTTGTCCGAAAAGTCCAAAATGAGCGTTTTTTGGCCTGCGCTGCCAAATCAACCAAGTTTCTTTATTGAAATCTCCCCCCTCATTTTCTAAAGTCTCCCCATGGAAGCGCCGACACAACTTGAGCAATACATTCCGATTCTGTTTCTGATCGCCGCCGCGATCGGCTTTGCCGGTGGCGTTTTGGCGGTTTCGCCCCTGTTCGGCAAGTACGGCAAGCGCACCAAAGCCAAGGATGCCGCCTACGAATGCGGCAAGGATCCCATCGGTGACGGCGGCGCGCGCTTCTCGGTCAAATTCTATCTGGTCGCCATGTTGTTCATCCTGTTCGATATCGAAGTGGTATTCCTATACCCGTGGGCGGTGGTTTACCGCGATATGCTGGCTGATCACGCGACCCGCAGTTTAATCTTCGGTTCCATGATCTCGTTCCTCGGGGTGCTGTTCGCCGGTTATATTTATGCGCTGAATAAAAAGGCGTTTGACTGGAAGGGTTAGGAAATAGCCATAGAATTTTTCCCGCATCGTCACCCTGGGCATTTCGGCCATCGGGTGACGATGTTTTGTTTTATCCTCCCGATCCGTATCGGATAAACGGGGTCCGGCTTATGATATTCCGATCAAAACACCGGCCAGAAACACCAGCGCACCACCCAGCATGATCTGCAAAAGTGCCGATACCCAGGGCGTGTCCATGAAACGATGCCGGACCCACGAAATGATCACCAATTCCACCAGCACCACCCCCACGGCTATCCCCGTGGCCGTGCGCACATTGCCAAGGAGATAAGGCAACGTGTGTCCCAGACCGCCAAGGGTGGTCATTAAACCACATACGAATCCGCGGGCCCACGGATGACCCCGGCCGGTCAAACTCCCATCATCCGAAAGAGCCTCAGCAAATCCCATGCTAATACCCGCCCCCACGCTTGCCGCCATGCCCACCAAAAACGTGGACCAGCTGTTGTGCGTGGCGAACGCCGCGGCAAACAACGGTGCCAAAGTTGAAACCGAACCATCCATCAAACCCGCCAGTCCCGGCTGAACCACTTGCAAGACAAACAACCGCTTCGCTTGCGAAGTTTCGTCCTCACTCAGTTTTGTCTGCGCAATTCGTTCGGCGGTTTGCGCATGATCGCGTTCTTCCTCGGCCAGATCCCCGAGCAATTGCCGAATCCCCGCATCCGTGCTGCGTTTTCCCGCCACTTCGTAAAACCGCCGCGTCTCCACTTCCATGCTCTCCGCCGTCTTCTGCACCGTTTTCAGCCCCAAGGGACGAACCAGCCAAACCGGCCGGCGATTGACAAAGCCCCGCACGTCCTGCCGCCGAATATGCGGCACATGCGATCCAAATTTCGTCTGGTAATGTTCCAGCAGCCGGTGCCGGTGTCCGTCCTCTTCTTTCCGCATCTGGCGAAATTGGGCGGCCTGTTCCGGATAATTGGCCTGCAAGCCGTCCGCAAAATCTTCATAAATCCGAGCATCTTCCTCCTCCAGGGCAATCGCCAGGGCAAGGATCTCTTGTTCGCTAAGACTCTCAAACTTTCTCATAGGGTTATCCGCTCCTTCCGGTCGCTGAGTTAAAGGAAATTCGCTCCGCAACGGGGAAAAATTACCAGGGCCGTTCGGCGCCAGCTACTCGGTTTTCATCGGTAAAAACTTCTCCCGACCGCCAAAAATCTCAACCGGGGTCAATAACTGAGCCCGTATCCAAACCGATATAACGGATTATAATTCGCATCGCCCACGTCCAACGGCAATTGCTGCATGCTGCGCGGCCAGGAATGAGTCAGCTTGCCCCGCGGCGGAACATCGCCAAACAAGACGTCGGCCACACCCTGTCCCTCGGACCCGGGGAGCCAGGCGGCGAATAATCCATCCGCCTCATTCACGATTTCGCCCAGGATCACCGGACGTCCGCTGAGCACAACCACCACCGTCAGTACCCCGCTCTTTTTTACATTCGCCACCGTTTGAAAATTCTCCGAAGCCAGGGCCAGGTTCGTCCGGTCGCCTGCGTATTCCGCGTAAGGTTTTTCCGCCACCACCACCACCGCCACGTCCGCCCCCTCTGCGCCCGTGCCATCAATGGAATAGGTTACCTGAGTCTGCGGTGAAACTGTTTGTTTGATGGCATCCAGCAGGGTTGTTCCACCGGGAATTCGATTCGAAATGGACCCCTGCCAGTCGATCGTCCAGCCGCCACATTGGATTCCCAAGCTCGTAGCGCCGATCCCGGCCACGTGAATGCGAGCCGCCTTCTTGTTCAACGGTAAAACGGAATGATCATTCTTGAGCAAGACTAGCGATTCCCCGGCCGCTTGCCGCGCCACCGCCCGGTGCTCCGCCGATCCAAATGCCTTCCACAAGCTCCGGTCGGCGTATGGCGACCGCTTCGGGTCCATCAGACCCATTGCCAATTTTACCCGCAAAATGCGCGTGACCGCATCGTCAATCCGCGACATAGGCACTTTGCCTTCATTGACCAATTCCTTAAGATCATTGCAAAAATCCGCGTATTGGGCCGTCAACATGACCATGTCAATGCCGGCGTTGATTGAGATTTCCACGTCATGTTTGTAATTCGCCTTATCCGGAATAATCTGGTCGATCGCGTTGTAATCCGAAATGAGAAACCCCTCAAAGCCAAGTTCATGTTTCAACACGTCGGTCAGCAAATGCTTGTTCGCCGAACATTTAACCCCGTTCCAACTGCTGTACGATGGCATGATGGTCGCGACCCCGGCATTGACCGCCGCCACATACGGCGGCAGAAATAAACGGCGCAAAGTGGCTTCGTCGCAAAGCGTATCGCCTTGGTCCAAGACCGACCCTTTGCTGACAATGGACGTGCCATAATGGGTTCCCCCATCCCCAATAAAATGCTTCGCGCAGGCCACCACGGAGAGCGGATCCGCCAAACTCTCTCCTTGAAAACCTTTAACCGCCGCCGCACCGAGCGTTGCAACAATTTCTGGGGTTTCCGAAAATCCTTCATAGGTGCGTCCCCAGCGAATATCTCGCGGCACCGTCACACACGGCGCAAATCCCCAGTTCGCGCCCATGGCCCGCACTTCTTCCGCCGTGATGCGTTCAATCTTCTCGACCAATACCGGATCATTGGCGCAGCCCAATCCGATGTTGTGCGGAAAAACCGTCGCCCCCGGGATATTATTATTGCCGTGAACGTCATCGATCCCGTAAATCAAGGGAATGGCCAGCCGCGTTTTCAAGGCGTGCCGCTGATAACCGTCCACCATCTCCGTCCAGCCTTTTAACGTATAATCCGCCTTGTTTGTAGGCCCGGAACCGCCCCCGCTCAACAGCGAGCCAAAAAAATATTTCTCAATGTCCGCAGGATCTCGCAGCGCGCCTTGATCCGGCTGGCACATCTGCCCCACTTTCTCCTCCAGGGTCATCTTCGCCAGCAATTCTTTGGCAGCGCCGTCATACGCCAGAAATACTTTCTGGCCTTCCGCCGCGGACGCCGTGGGATGGATCGCCAACATAATGGCAAACGATAGTATGCAGGTTATTCGGGAATTGCGGTTCAGCTTCACGCCCGGATTATCTCGCATCCCTTGATCACCTAGCAATTTCAAAAATTATGGACATCTCCTGATAAATGGAGGATTAGTTTAAACCAAGTGACGGAACGCAGCATTATCCTGATGTTCTCTCCGCCCTCGACGACCCCGGATGGATAACGCGGGAGTAGGCCGCCATTGCGTTGGGGCGATTCGGCAAGGTCGGTAAAGCGGCTGTACCAGCTCTGGTCAAAATGCTTCACGACCCAATGCCAGCGTGCGCAGCTTTGCCACCAACGCATTGCCCCAGATTGATCCGGCCGCTGCCGCCAAAACCGGTGTAGAATGATTCGTTGCAGTTCACGCCCGCATCCGTTGATGGGGCGCCGCGAGATACGCCCATACCCGCCGCAGCTTTTCCGGATCGTAGCTTGGCGGCAGGGAAGCGCCATAAACCACATGAACGTAAAGATAAGCCAGATGGTCCAACTCCGCTTTTGCTTCCGGCAGCTCCTCGCCCAGCTGCTCGCACAGTTCCCGTGGCGTTTGCGGCGACCCTTTGTTTTCCACCTGGTCGACCGCCCAGCTCTGCAATGCCTCGTAGCTATAAATGATCAATTGCTCCGGCGACCAGATACGGTCGCCACCGGTCAAAAACGGATTCTTAAACCGCTTGAACGGCTGAGCCTTTGGCGGCCCAGATGCCGCCACCACGGTTTTCTCCGTTGAACGAAATCCGCCAAACAAGTCCGCAAAAAACTTCAAAATGCTAGCCCAGATGTTCCGGCATGCCTGCCAGATCGTCGCTCGATATTTGAATAAAACCAGCCACGCCGCCAAAATGATGACCGCCAGCCAAAACAGAGGCCTTAACCACGAATAAATCTCGCTGGCAGCTCCGGATAGTTCCGGCATCCCATGAGGGGTCGGACTTTGATGCGCCGTTGACGAAGAACTCGGATTTGACTCCGCCGTTTGCTGGGCGTTTTTCTCTCCGCCATCGGTCTTTGGGTCCGATTCGCCGCCGGAGTTATCCGGCGACCCTTTCGTCTTGGTTTGATCCGATTCTGCCGACGAATTCTTCTCCGTCCCCTCAGCTGAACTTTGATTTCCCGCGCGCCCGGACCCTTTTCCGTGCGGATTGAATCGCGCCGCATACTTGCTCGCCTGCCGCAATTGATAATCCACCTTGTAGTGAAGCGCCGTCCAAGCCTCCGTCCCACCCGGGCGCGGCAACAGCAGCGCGAAAATCAGCACCAGGCTTGCCGCCACTCCGCCCCATTGCACCCAGCCCAACGCAATATAGCCGGGCATCGGCAGACTCCGTTGCCGTAAATAGCGCCGGAGGCCCAAAAAACTCGTGGTAATCAGCAATCCCAAAGCCGCCGTCAAGTAGCAGAATAAATGCACAAAACCCTCGTGCCGGCCCCGCATATCTCCGGCGGGCAATAACGTTTGGCCCAACCCAAATAGCGGGAGCGCCGCCAGCGAAAAATAAATCAGCCACACTCCCGGCGATTGCGTTGCCGCCCTTTTGATCTTCTGGACCTTTCCGCTCGACGAAGTCCCCGGCGGCGTTTTCGAACCTCCGACCACCATCCCCGCCGTTCCTCCCAAAACGGCTTCCGAACTGTGGCTTCTCCCCGACGCCAGTTCAAGGCTTCGGGTTGCATCAAACAATCCCAGACCCGAAGCATCCTCCGATTCGTCGATCAATGTGCAATTACAGGTCAGTTTGTATGCGCTGTACCAGACGATAGCCAGCAACCCCGCACCCAATACAAAATCGGATCCGATCGAAACGAGATACATCCACGATACCCCGGCCATCGCCAACCCGTATCCAAGGGCATGGGCGCGACCTTGTTCGATGCCAATGCGCGCAATCAATACCACTGCCAACACAAACCAAAACATCAGCCACCGCACTCCGCCCGAAGCCTGTCCGCGATAAAACACTTCGATCAGGAAAAAGCAGAGACTGCCCACCAGGATCATGATCAGCGCCGGACTGACGGCGACCGCCAGATAATCGGCCACGGTGAGGCTTTTTTTGTTCGCCATGGTACTCAATCAAAATTCTTTGGGTTCATCGCGCAATCGCCTGGGCACAAAGATTGGTTACCGCATCCTCGGAATTGACCATGTGAAAATCAATCCCCTGTTCCAGTAGCATGGCCGCCCACTCCGGCGGCCGGGCCCAGTCCGGCAGGACATCCAAATCAAAGGTCACGACCACCGTGGTCACCAAAAAACCGCGCCTCCTCAATTCTCCCAGTGCCATCGCCATCTCCGGAGTCACGCGACATAGCACCGCCACCACCGTGGCATTCCTTGGAATGCGCACCGACGCCTCGGCGATCAGCGCGTCGAATTCCAACCCATCGGTTTGTTCCAGGCGCGCCAAAGTTTGCAGGATTCGGTAAAAATGATCCGAGCTCTTTCGGGTCTCTACGATTACCGGACGCATGCGGGTGTTTTCCGCCGACTCCTTCGCCCGCTGTTGCGCCACGTTCCGGTTGATGAATTCACCCGACCAGCCTTCTTCCCGAATCCGATCCGCCGCGTCCCGGCCATTGGTGACCAAGCCGGTCTGTTGCCCCAAGGTGGATACCGCATTGGCCAGGGCCGCCACGGTCATGATTGCCAGCTCGCTCGAAGCAAATTGCCCCGCGCCGGTGTAACTGTTCTGATGAAAATCCAGCAGGAACGTCGCGCCGGCCACCCGGGAATTCTCATAAATGCGGCTGTGTAGTTGACCCGTCCGCGCGGTCGCCCGCCAATGGATGCGGTTCAGCGGATCTCCTTCCTGATACAGCCGCACTCCCGCCAAACGGGTGGGGTCTTCGAACAGCCGGTGCGCCACCCGGATTTCGCCGATGGGTCGGCGCGAAGCCAGATTATAACCCTGCAACGGCAACACCTTAGGGAGCACCAGCACAAATTGCGGTTCGGCCAGCAGGCGATACCGGCGATGTAAACCAAACACATCCCCCGTCTCCACCAACAACGGCCCGAATTGGAAATACCCGCGCCGGAGAAATTTTACGGTATATTCCAAAATGACTTCCGACTCGTCCGTTTCCAACCGGATCAGCCCCATCCATCCGCCGTCCAAACTGATCCGCGGTTGCCCCGCCCGCATCGATGCCAGCGGTACTGAATCCTCAAACAACAGCCACGGCACCGTCAACCGGCCCCGGTTCTCCAATTCGACGCTCACGTCGGCTGACTCCCCGATTTCCCGCACTTCTTCCATCGGGAGCCGGTGCGCCACCAAATTTTCCGTCCAACTGCGCGCCAGAAACCGCCCAAGCAATAGCACGCCCCCCAACACATACATGGCGAATACGAGCAGGTTTAAATGAAATACCAGCCCCACCACCAGCAGCGTTAAAATGCCAATCACCCATTTCATGAGACGTGCGCTGGCGACACCGTCGGCACCGGAACCAGGTTCAAGATCTCCTCCAGCACGCCCGGCACGGTCTTCTTGCGCAACCGGCTTTCCGGCCGCAATATCAACCGGTGTCCGAGCACATGCGGTAAAACCTGCTTAACATCGTCCGGCAAAACAAAGCCGTACCCGTGAATCGCCGCAAACGATTGGGCGCAACGCAACAACGCAATGGAAGCCCGCGGACTCCCGCCTAACATCACATCGAAATGTTCCCGCGTGGCCCGCATAATATCCACCACATACCGTGCCACTTTTTCGTCCACATAGACCTCCGTCACCGCCCGCTGACATGCCGCCATATCCACCGTGGTCACGACGTCCTCCAGCGAATCCAGGGGATCCTGCGTTTGAAACCGTTGCAACATCGTTACTTCAAATTCCAGGTCCGGATAGCCGAGGCTCAGCCGCACCAAAAATCGGTCCAGTTGCGCCTCCGGCAAGGGAAAGGTCCCCTCATGATCGACTGGATTTTGCGTGGCGATGATAAAGAACGGCGACGGCAATTCATAATGCACACCGTCCACCGTCACCGCTCGCTCGGCCATGGCTTCCAACAGCGCCGCCTGCGAACGCGGCGTGGCCCGGTTGATTTCATCCGCCAGGACGATTTGGGCAAAGAGTGGGCCCGGGCGGAACTCGAAATCCGTGGTCTTGGGATTGAAAATGGAGCAGCCGGTGATATCGTTGGGCAGAATATCCGGGGTGCATTGAATCCGTTTGAAGCTGCCGCCGATCGTCCGGGCAAAAGCGCGCGCCAGCACCGTCTTCGCCACCCCGGGCACATCCTCCAACAGCACATGCCCTCCGGCAAAGTACGCCATTACCGCCAGCGTGATCTCATTGCGCTTGCCGACAATGACCTTTTCAATATTGTCCAGCATGCGGGCGGCCACCGGCGCCACCATCGAATCCGTTGGCTCCCGCTCGACCGCTGGTCGAATCCTTGGAATGCGGACGCCAGGGACGTTAGTCGAACCGTTTGTGCCCGGGGCCGTCTCAGATCCACAAAAGGGGCATTTCGCCGGTCGTCCGGCCTGTGTCGCCGCTTTTTCAAATGCCTGGTTGCAGTATTGACAGATAATTTTTGCCATATAAAAACCTCTCTTCAGACCCTAATACAGTCCAAATTGCGTCTTGGCGGGAATTAGAGTCATACGTTAGACGGTTCCCCGCGCATTTCCTTACGTATCTTGAAATTAAAAGAGAATTCCCTTCAGACAGATTCTCAGACAGGGTTTCAGTGATTCGTTCGTTTTTTTGGATCCTGTTCATTTGGACTTGGCCGGACGCCTTTCCTCACGTTATTTACCCTCATCCAAAATTAACCCATCCCGCCCAAGTTCCCAAAAGTTATTTAACCGCAGATCGCCAAGAACCCGAAACAGAGATTATTGGATGAACGGGATCCGGCAAAGGAAACCGGGTCGGTCGTCGCCCGGTTTTCGCGCCGGGCGGGATGCCACGGCTCAACGGCGCGCCGGACAGCCACCGCTACGACGAAAAGCGATTGTCGAGAGACAAGGACTTGCCCGGCCGGGCGTCACAGTATATTTTCCATCCCAACCAGATGGACCATTTGTCATTAGCCGCCAAACGCCAAAAAATTTATATGCGAAAGACATTTCCCCTTTTGCTCCTCGCCGCCCTCTTCTGCGCCTTGGGCGCTGTAACGCCAGCCACCGCCGAAACCAAGATCCAGCGCGATAACCGCATGGCATGGTGGCGGGATGCCAAGTTCGGCATGTTCATTCATTGGGGCATTTATTCCGTCCCTGCCGGCAATTACGACGGCAAACCGGTTCCCGGCATCGGCGAATGGATCATGAATAAAGCCAAAATCCCCGTGGCGACCTATGCCGAGTACGCTACTCAGTTCGACCCGGTTCAGTTTAACGCCGACCGCTGGGTGCTGGCCGCCCAGAACGCCGGGATGAAATACATCGTTATCACCGCCAAACATCATGACGGGTTCGCAATGTTCCATACCCAGGCTAGTCCGTTTAATATCTATGACGCAACGCCCTTTCACCGCGATCCGTTGAAGGAACTGGCCATCGCCTGCCGGAAACACGGCGTCCGGCTCGGCTTTTATTACTCACAATGCCAGGACTGGCATCAACCGGGCGGCGAAATCATTGGCGGCAGCTGGGACCAGGCCCAGTTAGGCAATTTCGACGATTACCTTAATAAAATCGCGATCCCCGAGGTGCACGAACTGCTTTCCAATTACGGCAAAATCTCCGTGCTCTGGTGGGACACCCCCACCGCAGCCATGACCTATGACCGCGCAGCCAAATTGAGCGCCTTGCTCGTGTTGCAACCCGGCATCATTTCCAACAACCGCCTGGGGGGCGGCTTCCCCGGTGACACGGAAACGCCGGAACAAGGGATTCCGGCCCACGGCGTTCCCGGCCACGATTGGGAATCCTGCATGACCATGAACGATACGTGGGGCTTCAAGACCGACGATCAAAACTGGAAAAGCACCGAAACCATCCTGCACAACCTGGTTGATATCGCGAGCAAAGGCGGCAATTACCTGCTCAATGTCGGTCCGAACTCCGAAGGTTTGATGCCCGCGCCCAGCCTGGAACGGCTCGCCGCCGTCGGCGACTGGATGAAGGTCAACGGGGAATCGATTTACGGAACCCGCGGCACCCCCTTCGGCATGGAATTTGGCAAAACGGTCACCGGCAAGGACGGTTACGGTAATACCGTAAAAATGTCCTCCGGCGATGTCTGGCGCTGCACTTCCAAGCCCGGCAAGCTGTACATCCACATTCTGAAATGGCCGCAAGGCAGTTTTGACCTCGAAAATGTCCACGTCATCGTCGATAAAGCGTATCTCCTGGCTGACCCGGCTAAAACGCCGTTGAAAGTCACCACTGGCGAAGAAAAACTTTCCATCGCCCTGCCCGCCGAAGCCCCGGATAAAATTGACAGCGTCCTCGTGTTGGACACAATCGGTGCGGCGACGCAATTCGCCATTCCCATGGCCCAAGACACAAACGGCGGGTTCACCCTGACCGCCGATGATGCGGAGATTCATGGGAACACAGCGATACTGGAAGGCAAGGGCGAAAGCAACATTGGCTATTGGATCGATCCCAACGACACCGTCCAATGGTATGTTAATGTGAGCCATCCGGGAACCTTTGACGTGAGTCTCACGTATTCGTTGGACCATATCTCGGATCACGGCCGGATCGCCGTGGATCTCGGGTACAAAACCTTGTCCAAAACGCTGGATGCAACCGGCGATTGGAATACCTACCAAACCATTTCCTTGGGAAGCGTAAACCTCAACGAATCCGGCCCCATCCACATCGTAGTCCGCTCCGTCATCATGCACGGCAGAGCCGTCATGGGCCTCCGCAGGCTCCAGCTCACCCCGAAGTAGGCAGAAGAAGGGTGGGATTTGAAGTTTCTGTCAAATCCAGGATTGACGCGATTCACACGCACAAGCGTCGAGAGGGATTACCCACTAACGGAATGGCACCAGCAATGGAAATTATCCGTGCCAAACCGAATGAAGCCGCAAGCCTAAGCGAAATTGCCTTCGCCGCAAAACGGCATTGGGGCTATCCTGAGCAGTGGATGGAAATTTGGCGCCCCGATTTGACGGTTACGCCGGATTTTATTTCCAACCACGAGACGTATAACGCAGTGGAAAAAAGTCAAATCGTCGGCTTTTACGCGCTCAATCAAACGGATCGCCAGTTGGATTTGGTACATCTTTGGGTACTACCAAATCGGATGGGCCAAGGCGTCGGTCGCTTGCTATTTTCGCATGTGCTGGAGCACGCGAAAGCTTTGGAATTCCGCGCTGTGCAAATCGAGTCAGACCCAAATGCGGAAGGCTTTTATCAGCGCATGGGAGCGCGCCGCGTTGGGGTCAATACTCACTATGTGGAACAGCAAAAGCGCGAACTCCCGCTTTTGATATCCGAAGTCTGAAAACCCCAATTAGGATTACAACATTCACAACCGCACCTGCAAACCCGGGCAACCATGTCGCCGATCCCATCGCGTAACCCAACCTCCAATCCCATGTGCCGCATCCGGGGAGGATGCAATGGGGTCCAGCGTCACGCTGGGCTGGTTAGATGTCGAAACTGGGCGGCTCGATTTTTTCAGGAATGACCGCTTTGGGGGCCGGAGCGGCTTTAAACTGCATGCCATAGGGCGGCGGCAGGGGACTTTCCGCCGCCAGGCAATGGACCCGTTTAAAAATCACGACCGTATTAAGATAAGAACCCGCTTGATACCGAAAACATTCCAGAACGGCGACAATGTGGTGCAGCAACTGGCGCGCGTCCGGGCGCTCCAGCTTGATCGGAAAATCATATCCGCAGCTCAACGCCACCAGGCGCGGCTCAAAATTATCACTCGTCAGGTCCGGCGCCTGAAGGAGTTCCGCCGTGCGCAATCCGAAATCCGCCGTTGCCAGCAGTGAGCCCGTGGGATTCGTGGGATCATGCCGGGAATGCGGCGAGATCTTTTCAAACGTTTTCATGATCGCGCTCGGCACTTTCATTTCGAGCAATACCTCCCGCCCCAAATCCAGCGACGACAAACCAAAAATCAGTTCGAACGACCGGTCAAACCCTTCGCGGGCTGACAAGTTTACGGCCTGAGAATATTCCGCCGGCAGGAACGTCGCCGCCAGCATCCGGCCGTAGCCGCGTAACGCGCCGCAAATGAAAGCCAGATCGGCATCCGCCGGCACACCCAGACGGCACATTTCTGAAGCCACCAGGCCGCTGATCAACGCTGCGCCAGCCAACTCCCGGTTTGCTTCCACCGTATACTTGGATTGCGCGCCCTCCAGCAACAAAAAGGAAATGGCCAGCGTTCGCACCCGGTTAAACCCGATGATGCTGACCGCATGATGAATCGAAACAATCTCCACCCCGCGTGTGTTGAACCCCAATGTGTTCGCGATTGAAATGACCCGTCCCATGGTGGTGGGTTCGCTGCTGATAAACTCCACCAAATCGTTGACGGACATGCTCTCCGGTTTATTGCTGAGATCCTTGATGACACGCAGAAGCTGGCTGATCATTGGTACCAGCGTCGTGGCAATCTCCCTGCAAACGCGCCGTACCACCTCCCTGCCCTGCTCAGTAAGCAGCGGAAGACGGGATTCAGCTTCAGGTGTAGTCATTAATATTTGGGCTTGGAATTCGCAACCCTTGCCGGGGCGGGACCAGTTCACAGGGTGGGCGAGGCCGGGGCAGCTAAATTCATCCCGTTATTAGGTTAAGCTAGTTTAGGTTAAGATTCAATCAAGCCTATTTCATGGAACGGACCCCTTCCGCCATTGCCGCAAGATCCGGCGAATCGACCGGCGAAAACGTAGTTCCTCGCCAGACAAGTATAATTGCGTTGCCGTTTCATCCGGCCCCATTAGCCTCACGGCATGCGTGAAAAATCTTTGAAGTTTTTGCAATCGCTGGTCAATACCCCCAGCCCGGTCGGCTATGAGACCCGAGTCCAGCGTGTCTGGCTCAACTACGTCGAACAGTTTGCCCAGGAAACCTTTTCCGATACCTATGGCAACTGTGTCGCCGTGCTGAACAAAGGTGGCGGTCCCCGGATTATGTTCGCCGCCCATGCGGATGAAATTGCCATGGTCATCAACTACATCGACAACGATGGCTTCATTTACGTCCGCAAACTGGGGGGCATCGACCCGGCCATCACCAAAGCCCAACGTATCGTCATTCATTCCCGCAACGGTCCCGTCCGCGGCGTCGTCGGCAACGTCGCCCCGCATCTGACCAAACTGGATGACTCGCCCAAAGTCCCCAAAATTCACGACCTGTTCATTGATATCGGGGTCACTAGTCGCGCTGCAGCCCAAAAACTAGTCCGCGTAGGCGATCCCATCACGCTTGTCGATGAATTTGATGTATTAAGCGGCGACCTCGTCATCGGACGCGCCTTCGATAATCGCATCGGCATCTTCGCCGTCGCCGAAACACTTCGTCTGCTGAAGGAATCCAAGGTCAAGTTGCACGCGGAAGTCTGCGCCGTCTCCAATGTCCAGGAGGAAGTTGGTCTGCTCGGCGCCCGCCAGATCGCCTATTCGCTGAAACCCGATGTGGCCGTGGTCGTGGACGTCACCCACGCCACCGATTATCCGACCGTCAGCAAAATCCAGCACGGTGACATCAAACTGGGCCACGGTCCGGCCATCACGCATGGCGGCTGCAACCACCCGGACGTGGTCGCCCGCCTGGAAGAAATCGCCGCGAAGAAAAAAATTGCCCTCCAACACGAAGCCATGTCCGCGACTAGCGGTACGGACACGGACGTTATCTTTTGGACCCGCGGCGGCATTGCCAGCGCCCTCGTAAGCTTGCCAAACCGCTACATGCATTCGCCCGTGGAAATGGTCCATCTCAAAGACTTGGAACAGATTCCCGAATTGCTCGCCGGTTTTGCCCAATCCGTAGGCAAAAACGAAATCTTCAAGGTTAAGATTTAGCACCCGCCCGGACACAAATACCGGATCATCGCCACGGGTTCCCGCTGAATAAAAAAAAGCCGGATTGATTCCTCAATCCGGCATTTTTATTTCAGTGGCGGATTTTAACGCTTAATAAAACGGCGGATAAACACCAGACCGCCGCAACCGGCCGCGAGCAGCGGCAGGGTGGTCGCCGTGTCCGGAATGGCATACCCATTGGCATCAATCTGGGAAACCGCATAAAGTCCATCGCCTCCGGTCGCTTCAAAACGCAACTCCGTCGCGTCGATAGCCGTGGACAAAGTATTGCTACTCGTAGTCAAACCAAAGCCGCCGGGCGCGGGGATGGACCACGCGGTCTGCCAAACCGAGCTGCCCGGAGCCAGGTAGTCGATCTCGTATACATCGTTATCATCGGCCTGTACCGTAAAGCCATCGATGACAAATGTGCCGTTCAGATTAAGCACGATATTGTTATTCGGGTTGTCATTGCCATTCCACCATACGGAATTAAAGTCCCATTGTTGCTGTTCCGGCTGGAAAACGCCATTGACGAGCCCCGGCCCTGTGCCGTTCACACCGGTAGACCAACCGCCTGGATCAGTAAAATACGTCCCGTTCAAGGTGACCGTTGAACCGGAAGTGATGTTTGGTAGCGCGTAGCTGGAAACCGACCCGATTAAACTACATACCGCAATTGCCAGAATTTTCATAATAAGCCTTTATTTGAGTTTGCCCCTGACAGTGTGATTCCAATTAAGCATATGCCTAAAAAATTGTCAACCTTGTTTTATTTTGAGACACATTGCCAATTTTGATTTAGGCAGCATCTTGGAGG
>Ga0302319_10007588_pt1 | contig 21322 bp, 24 predicted proteins | sample Bog_T0_2_FD_203319 | JGI IMG/M metagenome (GOLD analysis project Ga0302319, IMG submission 203319) | Peat permafrost microbial communities from Stordalen Mire near Abisko, Sweden - Bog_T0_2 | ecosystem: Environmental > Terrestrial > Soil > Wetlands > Peat | place: Sweden: Abisko, Stordalen Mire... | reverse complement strand
CGTCATCGCTCTTGGTATCGCCTGCATTCGGATCGCTGGTGCTGGAAGTACGCCGTAGGCTGGGCTTGTTGGCGTCTTTTTGATCGAGCACTTTATGCCGGTTCTCGATCGAGGCCAGGCGCGCCTTCACCTCGTCAAATTCCGATGTGGTCACAACATATTGCGGTTTCGAGGGCAGGATCTTGCGAATTTCCTCCTGTGACTTCTCGATGCGGTCCGCGCTCTGCGGGTGGGTGTCAAAGGCTTTCGAGATCGTCCCCGGCTTCTTCTTTTCCATCGCCTGAATCTTTTCGAAGAAAGAAACGAATGCCGATGGATCGTAGCCCGCGCGGTACATATACTCCACACCCAGATAATCGGCCTCGGCCTCGAAGCCGCGCGAGAACTTCAGGAAAGTCATCGGGATCGCCAGCCCGGACGCTTCGTATCCGGCATAGCCAATCCATCCGCCGATGAAGATCAAAGGAATCGACGCCGCCTGCAGAATGTTGGCGCGCGTCATTTCGCGCCCGTAGTGGCATGCGGCCACGTGGGCAATCTCATGCGCCATCACGCCCGCCATTTCGGCTTCCTCGTCGGCCGCCAGGATCAACCCGGAGTTCACGTAGAAGAATCCGCCGGGCAGCGCCATGGCATTCACCACGTCGGAGTCGATCACCTTGATGGTGAAAGGCACCTGCGCATCCGAGTTCCGCACCAGGTTCTGCCCGATCCGGTTCACGTATTCCGTCACCACGGGATCGTTCACCAGTTTGATCTGAGATTCGATCTGCTGCGCATACACCCGGCCCCGCGCCACCTGGCCCTCCACTGTGTACCAGTTGCCCACGCCACGTCCGCAACCCACATTGCGGTTGCCCACGGCATCGACGTCGGTCTTTCCACCGTCGTGCTTGATCTGGCTGTCATCCTGCGTCGGCAGCGTGGCCGGAGCCTGCTTCGGCGCATTCTGCACGTCCGCGGCTTTCGGCTGGTCCTGGTCCGGATCGTGAGTTGGACTTGGCGCCTGCGTCTGAGTTTGAGGCTGTGTCGGTGCGGGCGTCTGAGTCGGATTCTGGGTCTGCGCCAACGTCCAAGGCCCTGCGCTGAACGCCGCCAATGCCACTGCGCTTGCGAACCAACGGGATTTCATTGGGAACTCCTTAATGCGGGTAAATACTCTTCCGAAGATTATACGCCCGGTCCACAAGCCCCGGGCCAAAGAACTCCACCCTTCGGGTTAGACGCATCGTTCGCCGCTGGGGTTATCCGAATCGGTCGCGCCAAAGCGCTGCGAAAACGAATCCGCAGTGGCGTAAAGACCGCCGGTGGCAAATCTCACCCGAGAAGTGGGCCCTTGCCCGTTCTCAAGCGCCGTCGTAGGATAGCGCCTTCCGTTGATCTGAACCTTCGGAGGGCTTGATGCTCGACCGCCGTCGCTTCCTCACCACCGCCACCACAGGGCTCGCCGCTCTGTCTTCCCCCTCGTGGGCCTTCCGCGGAAACCTGTTGGCGCAGCTCGAAAAAATTCCGCCGCTCCCTGATCACTCGCTGCTGGAAACAAATAACCAGAAGAACGAAGACGCCTACTGGGCCGAGATGCGCCAACAATTCCTCATCCCCGAGGATGAGATTTATTTAAACAACGGCACCGTCGGCTCCAGCCCGGCGCCCGTGCTGCGCGCGGTTTTCGATGGTTACTCGACCACCGAGAAAATGGATCAGCAGGATCCCGAAGACTATCCCATCTGGGGATACGGCGCATGGAACGAGTTTCGCGATCCGCTGGCCGAGTTCGTCGGCTGCCATCGCGACGAACTCGCTCTTCTGCGCAATGCGACTGAGGCGAACAGCTACATCGCGAATGGCCTCGACATGAAGCCCGGCGACGAAGTGCTCATGACCGATCAGGAGCACCCCGGCGGCGAGCATCCTTTCAACCTGAAGGCCAAGCGCTACGGCATCGTGGTGAAGCGAGTCACGCTGCCCCGTCCGGTGAAAGACGCGGCGCAGGTTCTCAATCTTTTTAACGACGCCATCACGCCGCGCACCCGCATCATTTTCTTCAGCCATATCACCACATTCTCTGGAGTGGTCCTGCCCGCAAAAGAACTCTGCGCGCTGGCCCGCTCCAAAGGCATTCTCTCTGCCGTCGACGGCGCTCACGTCACCGGCATGATGCGGCTCAACGTTCACGACCTCGGCTGCGACGTGTATTCCTCCAGCCCGCACAAGTGGCTGCAAGCGCCCAAAGGCTCAGGCTTCTTATACGTGCGCGACGAGGTCATCGACCGCTTGTGGAACACCATCGTCACCGAAGGCTGGGAAGACACCAAAATTCGGGCCGAGCGTTTTCAGCGCATTGGCAGTTCGAACGTGCCCGCGCTGTATGGATTGCGTGCTTCGATCAAGCTGGCCAATGACATCGGCCTCGACCGCATCGAGCGCCGCCATCGCAAGCTGGCCGACTACATTCTCGGTGAAATGAAAAAGCGCGGGGCGGAATCGTGGACCTCACCCGACCCCGCCCTACGCTGCGCGATTGTGACCGTGAATGTCCCGCCCGTCCCGCGCATGGATTTGGAAAACTGGCTGTGGAAGACCCACAAGATCCGCATCCGCGGCGGCGACCCCAACAAGCTGCGGCTGTCGACTCCTTACTATTTGCAGAAGAAAGATATTGACCGGTTTCTGGAAAAGTTTGACGAGTACAAGCGGGAGAAGAAGCTGGCGTGAAGTAGGAAGTGATGTCGTTTTGGCCCCGTCAATCCTGTGGGGATTGACTGCTCAGCCATAGGTGGTATGATGGTAGTATGAAAGAGAAGACTTCCATCACACTCTCGCGTGATCTCCTGGCTGGTATTGACCGGCTGGCTGGGCCTCAAGGTTCACGCTCCGCCTTCATCGAGCGCGTGTTGCGCCGTTACTTGCGCGAGCAGGTGCGGGCCCAGGCCCACGCTCGTGATTTAGAGCGGATCAATCACGCTGCCGAGCGCCTGAACTCCGAGGCGGCCGACGTGCTCGACTATCAGGCTGCGACTGAAGACTGACCGCTGGCGGGAGCGAATATGAAACGCGGAGACCTGTACCGGGTGTACAAGCCTCACGGCGACCCAAAGTCTCATCGGGTATTCGTGGTGGTGAGCCGTCAGGTACTGATTGAATCCCGCTTCTCCACGGTGATCTGCGCCCCTGTATTCACGACCGGCGAAGGCCTTTCGACCCAGGTCCCCGTGGCAGAAATCGAAGGACTTAAGCATCCCAGTTGGATCATGTGTGACAATTTGGTCAGCCTGAGAAAGACCGACCTCACGCAATACGTCGGTTCCCTGCCCAGTGTGAAGATATCGGAACTCAAGACGGCGCTAAAGATGGCCCTGGACTTGGCCTAGAAGCAATTGTCAGCAAACATCCCGCCGATCCCACCCATGGATTTGGAAAACTGCCTGGGGAAGACGCATAAGATCCCCATCCGCGGCGGCGACCCCAACAAGCTGCGGCTCTCCACGCCCTACTATTTGCAGGAGAAAGACATCGATCGGTTTTTGAGCAGAAATTAGCTTGAAATTTTCAGCCTCTACAATTCATGCGTCACGGGCCAGACGCCGATCTAGGAAGTGTGGGTTCTCCAACAGCTACGACCTCACAAACTTTCTAGCTGACCATTATGAACTCTTTCTCCGTCACCGAGTTCAGAGCGCGTTGCCTTGCGATTGTGGATGAGGTGCACTCGACCAGAGCGCTAGTGCTCATCACAAAACGCGGCAAGCCTTATGTCCGACTGCTGCCCGTGGGAAAGCCGCCGAAATTTATCGGTCGACTAAAGGAAAGATAGAAATTCTCGGCGACATCGTCTCGCCCATCACCGCGCTTGAGGACTGGAACTTTGACTTGGACAACCTGGAAGGAAAGAGTCGAAAAAACAAACCTCAGTCGTAATACTCCAGCCCCAAGTGCGTAATCAACTCCTCGCCCTTCAAATACCGCAGCGTATTCTTCAACTTCATCAACTGAATAAACAGGTCATGCTCCGGATAAAGCCCCGGCACCGTCATCGGAGACTTAAAGTAAAAGCTCAGCCACTCCTGAATCCCCAGCCCGCGCAGTTCCGAGCACCGCTTGGCCAAATCCATCAGCAGCACCAGGTCCAGCACAATCGGCGCCGCCAGAATCGAATCGCGGCACAGGAAATCAACCTTGATCTGCATGGGATATCCCAGCCATCCAAAAATATCGATGTTGTCCCACCCCTCTTTGTTATCGCCGCGCGGCGGGTAATAGTTGATGCGCACCTTGTGGTACATGTCGCCATACAGTTCCGGATAAAGCTCGGGCTGCAAAATGTGCTCGAGCACCGACAACTTCGACTCCTCCTTGGTTTTGAACGACCCCGGATCGTCCAGCACTTCGCCGTCGCGGTTGCCCAGAATATTTGTCGAGAACCATCCGTTCAGCCCCAACATGCGCGCCTTAAAGCCGGGTGCGAGAATGGTTTTCATCAGAGTCTGCCCGGTCTTAAAATCCTTGCCACAGATCGGCGCTTCATTTTTTCGGGATAGTTCCAGCATCACCGGCAGATCCACCGTCAGGTTCGGCGCGCCGTTGGCGAACGGCACGCCCTCCATCAGCGACGCGTAGGCATAGACCATTGAGGGCGCAATCATTTCGTCGTTCTCGCGCAGCGCTTTTTCAAACGACTTCACCGACTGGTGCGCCGCGGTCGCCGCAATGTAGCTCTCCGTCGACCCGCACCACATCGTCACCAGCCGGCTGGCCCCGCTGGTCTTCTTAAAGTCGCGGATATCGTCGCGCAACTGCTCGGCCAAATCCATCTTGGTCTTGCCCTTCTTCACGTTCGGCCCGTCGATCTTCTTCACATAATTGTGATCGAACACCGCGGCGCGCGGCGTCACCGACGAAAGAAACGGTTTCAGTTGATCGAGCAGCCGCTGGTCCAGCACGCCCGCATGCGACGCCGCGTCGTACATGTTGTCTTCGAAAATGTCCCATCCGGTGAAGACCAGGTCGTCAAGCCCGGCCAGCGGCACAAACTCTTTAATCTTCGGCGAACGCCCGTCCGTACGCTTGCCCAGCCGCACCGTGCCCATCTGCGTGAGCGACCCAATCGGTTTCGCCAGCCCTTTGCGAATCGCCTCCACGCCCGCCACAAACGTGGTCGCCACCGCGCCCATGCCCGGGATCATCACCCCCAGCTTTCCTTTCGCCGGCTGAATCGTGCCGTTGTTTCTGGAGCTGGAGTACGCCTTCCCTTCGGACTTCACGTCTTTCACTTCTATGCGGGCTGTCTTCGCTGCCGCAGTTTTCGCAGATTTATTCCGTGTCGCCATATCTTGGCCGCTTCCTCAGTAAGAATCTGTAGGGATGTGCAAACCTTGTATGTTCTCGTATCGGGCAGGACTTTGGCAAACCCACGCGGCCAAACGCGCAGAAAATCAATTCAACGGCGCAGTCCAATCATCCAGCGGAGAATCCGCCACAACTCGTGTGGAGGCAGCCGCCTCGGCTGTCCCGCGAAAGCGGAGCCGAGCGGCACAGCAGCATGCCGGCTCTTCTTCGATCCTCCCCATAAATATTTTGCGTTGGACTCTAGCGCCCGCATCCTTCATAGTGAAACTACTTCGCAAACCATCTCTGTAGCCGGTCCCGCGAAGCCGATGTTTGCAGGCCAGCCTTGATGTTGGCGTTGCAAATCTCCTGACCCCGTTGCTCTCCACATAAATCTGAGCCCACGCCATCCGGTTCGCGCCGGAGTGTGCTCTCACGACTAAAACAACAGGAGATTCCAAATGAAATCGATACCCAAGTTCGTCTACACCACCGTTTTGTTTTTGAGTGCCCTGAACTTCGCGCCCAGCCTGGCTTCTGCCCAGAATGCGGCGGGAACCTTCACGCTGACCCACGAAGTGAACTGGCAAAATGCCGCGGTGCCGGCGGGGACCTATCGCTTCACTCTCGCCGTCCACGGCGCTGGGGAACTGCTTACGCTGAACAAGATTGGCGGCGGCAGCTTCATGCTGTTGGTCACGGACGTCGAAGACTCCGAGCCTTCAGACCTGAGCCGGCTGGTTGTCGTGGCCAGACCGAGCGGAAGCTTCGTCAGCGCGATGCAGCTTCCTGAGTTCGGCGTGACGCTGCACTTCGCAGTGCCCGCCGCAACCCGCGAAGTGGCCTCGATCACAAAACCGGCCGCAACCTCCGCCTTAGCCCAGACCGCATCCGCCACTCGCTAAGTCGTCCACTGCCCACCCCGCGGGCAGATCGCCAAGATCTGTCCGCGGGCCTTCCTTGAAGTAACCTCATCAAGTTTCTTGCAACACAAGAACGCCGCAGACCCGTTGCCAGCCAACGTTTCTGCGGCATGTAAGCTGAAGATTTGAATCCAGGCTGAATTTCAGGCAGGCTTGGGCGCGGGCGAGTTCCCTCTCACCTCGTCGCTCAGCACAATCGCTTCCGCAATTTCCTTCATCGGCCGGCGCTTCTGCCGGCTCTGCCGTTGCAACGTCAGATAAGCCTGCTCCTCGCTCATCCCCAGATCGCGCTGCAGGATTCCTTTCGCCCGCTCCACCACTTTCCGCGTCTGCAATTGTTCCGACAGGTTGGAGTTCATATCCTCCAGCCGCGCCAGCTCGATCTCGGCGCCCACCAGAAATCCAATCGTCGAAATCAACCGGATCTCCCGCCGCTTGTAAACATGATGCTGGCGATGCTGCAGGTTGATCACGCCCACAACGCGTCCGCGGCTCATCAACGGCACCGACAGAAACGCCTCGTAGCTATCTTCGGGCAGCTCGTGAAAAAACTGAAAGCGCGGATCGAGCGCCGCCTTCTCCGCCACCGCCACCGGCTCCTGGTGCTCCGCCACCCATCCCGTAATGCCCTGCCCAACGCGCAGTTTCAGGCGGTCCACCACCTCGGGATGCGGATTCTTCGAAGCTCGCAGGACCAGGTCGTCGCCCTCGAGCACATACACCAGGCAGGAATCGCACTTCACCAGCGCGGAAGCAAATTCGACCACACGAGTCAGCACATCGTGAAACCCGTCCGCCGTCGCCAGCCGGACGCCAATCTCGTGCAGCAACTCTACATGTGAGTCCTCAACCGATAATAATGTGTCCATGCTCAAGAGTAAGGCCCTGAGCGTGCCCTGTCTAATTCCAAATTTCGATGACCGCGATAAAGGATTTCCCCTGCGATTGTTACACTCCTTTAACATCCAATGCCTATCCAGTGCATCGTCTCGACTAGTGTGGAGACAGCTTCATGTAAGAAAGTCATGTGGAGACAGCCAACTCTTTCGGAGACAGCCCACTCATGTGGAGACAGCCAACTCGGCTGTCCCGCGACGGCGAAGCCGAGCGGCCAGGCTTATCGAACGCCGCCCTCGCAGACGCCGGGTGCATGCCAATCTCGGCTGTGTTACAACCGGACTTAACTCCCATGCCCAATAAAATCGCCCTCATCACAGGTTCCTCCAGTGGCTTCGGATTGCTCACCTCGATCGAACTGGCCAAGGCCGGATTCCGGGTTGTCGCCACCATGCGCGAACTGGGCCGCCGCGAGCCCCTCGATCAAGCCGCCAGCGCAGCGGGCGTCTCCGCGCAGCTCGATATCCGCGCGCTCGACGTCACCAATTTCACCGCGCTTCCCGCTTTCGTTGACGCCATCGTCCACGACTACGGCCGTCTCGATGTCCTGGTCAACAACGCCGGCTTCGTCGTCGCCGGTTTCGCGGAAGATATCAAGCTCGAAGAACTCCGCTACCAGTTCGAGACCAATTTCTTCGGCGCCGTAGCCATGACCAAAGCCGTGCTCCCCACCATGCGCCGCCAGCGCTCCGGGCACATCATCCAGGTCTCCTCGATCGGCGGCCTCAACGGGACCGTCTCGATCAGCAGTTATTCCGCCTCCAAATTCGCGCTCGAAGGTTGGAGCGAATCCCTACGTCTCGAAATCAACTCGCTCGGCATCAAAGTCGTGCTGGTCGAGCCCGGATCATTTCAAACCGGCATCTGGACCCGCGGCGCAGTGATGGGCGAACAAGCCACCAAAGAAACTTCGCCCAACATCCAGCGCAGCCTGCGCATGCGCGACCGCGTCCAGGCCCTGCCAAAACGCGACCCCATAGAGGTAGCGCGCCTGATCGCGAATATCGCGCAAGATCCCAATCCTAAGCTCCGCTATCTGGTAGGCCGCGACGCCAAAATCCAGCTCGCCCTCAAACGCATCCTGCCCTGGAAGTGGCACGAGAAGCTGGTAGCAAATTTCCTGAAGCTGGACGAAACCAATCGAGCCATTGAGCGATTGAGCGATTAAGCGATTGAGCCAATGAGCCAATGAGCCAATGAGCCAATTTGCTTCGATCCATGCGGCAGGCAAGGCTTTTCAATCACTCAATGACTCAATCGCTCAATGGCTCAATCTCTCAATGACTCAATCTCTCAATCCAGCCCCACCACCTTCACCGGCAAATCCCAATGGCCGTCGAGAATCTCGAACCGCCGCTGCTCTTCCCGCTGAAAGGTCTCCTGATCGGGATACATTTGCTTCTGCAGCGCCGCTTCGTCGAACGCTTCGTTGGCCACGGTCGCATTCTTGAAGACGATGGTCACGCGGTAATCCCAACGCCCGTCTTCCGTGGTGTGATAGCGCGGCTGGTCCATCCAGACCTTCGCGATCCGCCCCACCTCCATTTCTTTCTTCAGCACGGGATAGTGATTCTTCTTGAACAGCTTGAGAAACTCGTCGGCATGTCCCCACTTGGCTTTGTAGTAGTACTCGACCACGAAGGGCTTGTCGGCGTTGGCGGCCACCGTCTGACCGTGGGAGAGAATTGGGATCGCAACGGCGAAGAAAATCAGTGTCGCGTTAAAGCGCAGCATTCGAAGCATGTCAGCCTCCAGGCAGAGAGAGCATGTAGACTAACAAAATCGTGAACCACGACGAAGAACAGATTTTAAAACTCTTCGAAGATGGCGACCGCGCCCTGATCGCCGCCGACATTGCCGAACTCGCGCGCATCTTTGCCGACGACTACCTCCAATACGACGAATCCGGCGATTCCCACACGAAACAAGAAGTAATCCAAAGCCTCCAGACCGGCACAATCCGCTACCTAGCGATGACGTCCACCGGCCGCCGTATTCGCCTGCTCAGTGACGCGCTAGCCATCGTCCATGGTTCCGAAGAAGACGACGTCGAACAAGCCGGCCAGCGCTTCCCGGTGCGCTATATCTACATGGATGTGGTGGTGAAGCGCAATGGCAGGTGGCAGATTGTAGGATCACAGCTGGCGAAGCCCGAAGCGCAGTAGCGCCGGAAGTACCGTAGCGCCGGCGTCCCGCCGGCTGTCGAGTGGGCGCCCCGCCCACTCTTTCGACCCTGCATAGACCCTACGACGATGCGATCCGTATCCGATTCTTCCAATGCGTCCAGACAAAATAAACCGCGCCCGCCACCAACACCACCCCAATCACTGCGTCGAACTTGTGAAAATACTTCCCCAACTCCCGCCAGTTCGCGCCCAGCTTCATCCCGAGATACGCCAGCCCCAGGCACCACGGCCACGATCCTAAAAACGTATAGATGTGAAAGCGTGCCCGCGGCATGCGCGCCACGCCCGCCGGCAGCGCAATGAAAGTGCGAATCACGGGCAGCAGCCGTCCCAAGAAAACTGCCAAGTATCCCCAGCGCGCAAAAAACTTATCCGCCCAGTCGAGTTCGCGGCGGCCCATCAGAATCCAGCGCCCGTAGCGCTCCACCAGCGGACGCCCGCCATAACACCCAATCTCATACGCCACCAGCGACCCCAGATTGCACCCCAGCGCACCCGCCGTCGCCACCCACAGCAGCTTGAACGTCCCCGTGAATACCAGGTACCCGGCGAACGGCATAATCAGTTCCGAAGGCAGCGGAATGCACGCCGACTCAATCGCCATCAGCAAAACGACCCCACCGTAGCCGGTCGCGCTGATCACGGAATTAATGAACAGGAAGATGACGGCGAGAAGTTTTTCAGTCATTGGAAAGCAGAAAGCAGTTGCCAGTACCCAGAACCTAGTACCTAGTACCAGTGAACCCCCTGGGAGCAAGAACTGGGTACTGGGTACTGAATTCCAGTGTATCGGAAATTTGCGCGGGAAACGCCGCCTGGGAGTCCACTGAAAAATTCACGAGTGCATGCAGTGACGGGAAAGGGCGGCGCTTTCAGCGCCGCGAAAGGGGCAAGACTCATTCGGGGCTTCAGCCCCCGTGGTCGTATTTGCTGTCCGCGTAGCGTTCCCGCACGCCGCCTAGAACGAGCCATCCTGAGTGAATGTATAGCCCGGCAGCCCTGCGCCTTCAAGGCTTTTGGCAATCTTGACGCGCACGGTCGGCGCATCCGGCGCCGTAATGCCCGCCGGTCGCAGCATGGCATACTGGCTGAACACTTCGTTGTACACCTTGGTGACCAGATAATCCTGGCCATCGGCGTCGCTGCGCCACACTTGCCCGAGTTGAATGGAGCTTACGGCCACGGTAACTTTCTTGAAAATGTTGCGGTCAATTCAAGACTACTGGCGCGCATCCCACCAGTCAATTGCCCGCGTGGTTACCGAGGTCTCTGCTAAGATGTTGCCCTCATGCCCCGCGGACGCTCCCCCCGCCAACCCGCCCGCACCGGCCGCCAGGACCGTGTGGCACGGAATCTTCGTGTCACAAAGAAAGCCGTCGCTAAGAAAGCCGTCGCTAAGAAGACCCATGTGGGCACAGCCCATGTGGGGACGGCCGCCCTCGGCCGTCCCCGGGGCGCAGCCCCGGCGGCAGCGCCCAAGGGCCGCAACTCGAGCACAATCTCAGCATACAATCCCCTAGCCCCCGACCGCATCTCCGAAATCCTCCACCGCCTCGACCAACTCTATCCCGCCGTGCAGTGTGCCCTCACTCACTCCAGCGCCTGGGAACTTCTGGTCGCGACCATCCTCTCCGCGCAATCGACCGACGCGAACGTCAACCGGGTCACGCCCGAACTTTTCCGCAAATATCCCACGGTCCAAGCCTTCGCCGCGCTCACCCCCGAGCAACTCGAGCCCGACGTCCGCTCCACCGGCTTCTTCCGCAATAAATCGAAATCGGTAGTGGGCGCGGCCAAAAAAATCGTCGCCGATTTCGCCGACCAGGTCCCCGACGACATGGAAAAACTCCTCACCCTCCCCGGCGTCGCCCGCAAAACCGCGAACGTGGTGCTGGGCTCCTGGTTCAAGAAGGCCGAAGGCGTAGTCGTCGACACCCACGTGCACCGCATCTCCCGCCGTCTCGAACTCACGACGAACAACGACCCGCAGAAAATCGAGCAGGACCTGATAAAAATCATCCCGCGCGAAAAATGGATTCTCTTTTCTCACCAAATCATCTGGCACGGCCGCAAACTCTGCATCGCCCGCAAACCGAAATGTGTCGACTGCGCCCTCGAAACCCTCTGCCACGCCGCCGACAAAACCTGGAGCACGGTGGAGTTGCACGAGAACGCGAAAGCGTAAGCCTGCTCTTTGCTACAATGGCCACTGGGGTGACCACATGAAAATCAGCACCGTGCGCGACTTCCGTGACCGCGCCACGACTCTGTTCCGCTCCGACGACCCCATCCTGGTGACGCGTCGTGGCAAGGTTGCCGGGGTTTTCCTGCCGTGGCGCGAAGCAACCCTGCCAGTTGACTTCAAACGCGAACTGTTTACCATGCTGACCAATGAAATCGCCCGCCAGCTCAAAAAAAAGCGCCTCACCGAGAAGGCGGTCCTGCAAGATTTTGCGCATTGGCGGAAGGCACGCCGTGAAACTGGCCGCCGACGCTAACGTGCTTCTGTCGGCGTTGATGGGTGGACGCGCCAAACTCGCGCTCAACCATCCTCAAATTGGCGAGATATTTACTACCGAACATACCTTCGCCGAGGTCGAGGAGTATGCCCTTGTTCTGGCCCGGAAGAAACGCCTGCCTCCCGACATCCTGCTTCTGGCAGTGGCTGCATTGCCGGTGACTCTCGTAAAACGAAGCCAATACGCAAAAAACATTTCCGAAGCCACAAGTCGGATCGGCCCTCGCGATCCCGACGACGTCGACATACTCGCGCTGGCTCTGCATCTTGAAATCCCCGTCTGGTCGAATGACCGAGATTTCGAGCGCCTGGATATTGACCTGTTCACAACGGAGCGTTTGTTGCGCCATCTCCAAATCATTGAGTAGCTCGTCTCTTCAACACAAGCGCGGACCGCGCGAGAGCGTTTCCATTCTGGCGTCCAGGGTCACACCGCCGGCTTATTATTAGCTTGCCTTCCAGCACAACTACGGCAACAATAAAGTTATGGCCGACGTCGTCCAATCCGTCCGCCAACTCCTGCAGGATTTCATCGCTCCCGAACTGCGCGAGTTGAAAAGCGACCTCAAGCAAGTGGATGCCAAGATCGATTCTGAAACCGCCCAAATCCGGGCGGATGTTAAACGTCTCGAAGGCAAGATGGATTCCGACTTCAAGCGCTTGGAAGGCAAAGTGGATTCCGACTTCAAGCGCCTGGAAGGCAAAGTGGATTCCGACTTCAAGCGCCTCGAAGACAAAGTGGATTCTGGTTTCGCGCAGATGCGCACCCTCCTCGAAAACGCCTACCTGCGCTCTGAACTCGAAGCCACGCGCGACATCTCCAACTTGCGGGAGCGCGTCACCCGCCTGGAAGTCGAGCGCGGTGCTGCTCGTCAATAGCCGACCCTTCCGGTAGTCCCCGTCTGCTACACTTCCCTTCGGATTCATTCCCTTGCCATGCGAACCCTCCCCCTCTTTGCTATCGTCATACTCATGAGCACAGTCGTCACCGAAACCACTGCCGCGCAAACTCTGCCCGCGCCTCAGGCCGTTACCGATCCCAGGCAGATCGCCTCCAAGCCCAACGCGCAAGTCGAGCCGCGCAGCCTGACCATCGAAAAGCTTTACATGACGCGCCAGGTCGGCCGCCCCACCTGGTCGCCCGATGGCAAAAGCATCGCCTTCATCTCGAACATGAGCGGGCGCAACAACTTATGGCTCGTGCCTGCCGAAGGCGGATGGCCGGTGCAACTCACCGTCAGCGACCAGCGCCAGTCCGCGCCTGCGTGGTCGCCCGACGGCAAGTGGATCGCCTATCAATCCGATTACGACGGAGACGAGCAGTGGGATATTTTTCTGGTCTCCCCCAAGACCGGCAAAGTCGTAAACCTCACCAGCACCCGCGAGATCGCGGAAACCGACCCCACGTGGTCGCCCGACGGCCGCTACCTGGCGTACTTAGTCAAACCAAAAACATCTGCGGCCCCTGAGATCGACATTTATGACACAGCGATGCGCGAGGTGAAGCACCTCACGACGAACACGCCGCAGGATAAAGGTAACTCCAATCCCATCTGGTCGAAAGACGGCAAGTACATCGTCTACTCGCAGGAACAAGCCAAGGGCACAGACTCGAACATCTTTATCGCCGAAGTCGCCACCGGAAAGAGCACGCTGCTGACGCCACATGAGGGCGAACAACGCTTTTCCAACAACGATATTTCCCCTGATGGCAAACAAGTTCTGTTCACCTCGAACGCGGCGAATGGCTACGAAAACATTGGCCTTGTCGAAATCGCAACCAGGAAGATTTCCTGGCTCACCAAAGACAAATGGGAAATTCGCGGCGGCGAATTCTCGCCCGATGGCAAACACATCACCTTCACCGCGAACGTTGATGGCAATGAGGATATCTACCTGCACGACGTTGCGACTGGCAAGTCATCAATGCTTCCCATTGCTAAAGGCTTGAACGAGCCTGCCGGCGGCCATTCCGCATTCGCCAAAGATGGCACGCGCCTGCTCTACTATCACAACGGCCCCACCGCTCCCGGCGATCTTTGGGTCTATACGCTGGCTACGGGCAGGTCGCATCAAGTCACGCATTCGCTGGTCGCGGGCGTCAACTCCGAAGACATGGTCGAGCCATATCTGGTGCACTATCCCAGCCGCGACGGCAAGTGGACCATCTCCGCGTTTCTCTACGTGCCCTTCAACATGGCGCGCAACGGCGAGAACGCCGCCATCGTCTACATTCACGGCGGGCCCACGTCCCAGACCATGAATTCTTTCAACCGCTTTGTGCAGTACGCCGCCAATCAAGGCTACATGGTGCTTGCCCCGAATTATCGCGGCTCAACCGGCTACGGCAAAGAATTCCAGCAGGCGAATTTATTCGACATGGGCGGCGGCGATTTGCAGGACGTGCTGGCCGGCGTCGACTGGATCAAACAGACCGGCCACCTCGATCCCAAAAAGATCGCCGTGATGGGCGGCAGCTACGGCGGCTATCTCAGCATGATGGCGGTGACGAAGGCTCCCGAGGTGTGGGCCGCGGGCGTGCCCATTGTGCCGTTCGTAAATTGGTTCACGGAAATCGAAAACGAAGATCCCGTGCTGCAGCAATCTGATCTGGCAACCATGGGCGATGTGGTGAAGAACAAAGCGCTCTACGAAGACCGTTCGCCCATCAACTTCATCGACCAGATCAAAGCGCCGCTGTTGTTGCTCGCTGGAGGACATGACCCGCGCTGCCCGAAATCAGAAACGCAGCAAGTGGTCGATGCCATCAAGAAGCGCGGCGGAACCGTCGACTACAAGATTTACGAAAACGAGGGCCACGGCTTTGCCCGCGTGGAAAATCAGATCGACGCTTATCAGCGCGTCGCCGATTTTCTGCAAGCGCATGTGCCGCCGGCGGATTGCAGTTGCTCAGTAAGCGAATGATTTTCTCTTCTCGGCGAACTCCGCGGATTTTTCTCCGCGCGCTCTGCGGTAAAAGCTTTTTTTCGGCAGGCTAAGTCGAAGAATGGCTGCGTAACGCGGCAAAAATCTCACCCTAGTGTTTTCAATAACTTACGGCTAAGTTGTTGATTCCATTAGAGGGCCACTCGCGCCAGAGGCGTTTTTAGCCCCTCCGATTCTCCGGAGGGGCTTTGGGTCCACCCGGCAACCGCTCGTCGATCCTAGGGCATCTAGCGGCTCCGCAAAGGGCATTCCAGAGGCGGGGGGCGGCACGATTTCTACCCCCGGCCGGATCCGCCCGCCACTTCCGGCGGCACTAACTCCAAGTTAAGTGCTTGATTCTACAGGACGCGAAAACGCTAAGTTGTTGATTCCTCGTGGCCGGCAAAATTTCTCACGATGGCGGCAGCCAGGCCCGGGATGGTGAACTCCCGCGCTTCAATATCCACTCGAAGCCCAAGATCGCGAAGCGTAGAGGAAGTCACCGGCCCGATGGAAGCGAACAAAACCTTTCCCAAGCCAGCGCTTGGCTTGCCTAGCAGCGCGACGAAGTTACGCACCGTCGAAGAACTGGTAAACGTAATCACGTGCGGAGAGCGCTCGGGATTTTCCAGCGCGCGGCGCAGGCGCGTGCGGGAAGATTGCGGAATCACGGTTTCGTACGCTTCCACTACATCCACTTCCGCGCCGGCCCTGCGCAACTCAACCGGAATTACGTCGCGAGCAACCTTGGCGCGCACCAGCAGCACACGCTTGCCTTTCACGCGCCGCCGCAAGCTGCGCACCACGGATTCGGCGACGTACTCTTTGGGAACCACATTCACTTTGACGCCGCGCTGCTCGATGGCTTTTTTCGTGGCCGGGCCGATGGCGGCAACGCGCAGGCCCCCAGTGGCTAAAGCCGAATCCCTCCGGCCTATAGCGGCACGAGTGAACTCGTGCCCTTCCCGAGTTTTCGGGAAATTAAGTTTCAGCTTCGCCAGGCGCTCCCACATCGCCTCCACTCCATTGGCGCTGGTGAGGATGAGCCAGTCGTAGCTGGCTAGATTCCTGAGCGCGGAATCCAAAGGCTTGAAACTGCGCGGCTCACGGATTTCTATGAAGGGAATTTCCAGCACCGTCGCGCCCAGCTTGCGCAGTTCGCTCGAGAGCGCCCCCGCCTGATGGCGCGCGCGGCCTACCAGAATGCGGACGCCCCTCAGTTGCCCCTTCTTCGAGATCGCCACTTTCTTGCTCATGGATAGAGTTGGCGGGCGGAGCCTGCCCCGCCCCACACTTTCTTATTCGCTTCCCTTCTTCACGCCCAGTCCCTGTTCGCGCATCATCCGCGCCACTCCTGCGACCGCGGTGTCGTCAGCTTTTTCCAAAGACGCGATTACATTCTCTTGATCTTCACGCGTGCGGTTCTGGCTAAGCTTGAACTTGCCTTCTAACTTGGTGACCTCGATCTGGAAGCCCACAATTTGCCGCAGCATGTTTTCGCGATATTTCTGGCTCAACTCTTCCCACTGCTGCCGGTAGGCTGGCTCGAAAGTTTCCATCAACTCGTTGAGCATGGCATGCACATCCTGCTCGGAAGAGAATAGTCGCGCACTTCCATATACGTGTACGGCGGCGTAATTCCAGGTAGGCACACTTTCGCGCGCGCTGTAGTTGCTGGGCGAGACGTAAGAATGCGCCCCGTGGAAGATGGTCAAGCATTCCGGTTGCTGTTCCAGACGGCGCCAGTGCGGATTCGCTTTGGCCACATGTCCACGCAGCAGCAGCTTCTCTTCCGATTCACTTACGAAAAGCGGGAGGTGCGTGGCAAAGGGCCCATCCTCGGTAGTCGAGATCAATATGGCGAAGGGATTGGCGCGCATGAAAGCAATCGCGTCTTCATGATGGCGCAGACGAAAATGTTCGGGGATGTACACAGTTCACCGATTTAGGTTCAAACGATCTCTACTTTCCCGGCGAGTCGGGAGCTTGCGTCTTTCTCACATGCAGAAGCTTTTCCACTTCGGCGACCACAACTCCAGCCTGGTCTTTCACTTCCACGGAGAATACCGGCTCATATTTCGGCAGCGTCTTCAGTTTCTCGCGAATGTCGTCGATCTGGCTAGCGGACAAGCGAAATTCCGCGCGAACCGTGCCCCGCCCCGGCTTTTTGTAGCGGATGGTCGCGGCCTTGTCCCACACAATGTAGTCGCAGCCCAGGTTCGCCATGAGCATCAGCATATAGAAAGGATCGGTCATGGCAAACAGCGATCCGCCGAATTGCGTGCCCACGTAGTTGGCGTTCCACCAGCGCAGCTTCATCTCGACGTCGACGGCTTTCATGTCGGGCGCGATGCGCTGGATGCGAATGCCCATGCCCAGAAGCGGCGGCCACAGGTTCACCCAGCGGCGCAGCGCGCGTGAGCTTTTGGTGCCGCCGAGAAGTTGCAGGAGGACCTTGGCGCTGATCATGCTGCAATCTTAACCCGCGTCACGGTTGGGGCAGGACGGCGAGGCCGCGGCCGTAGACAGCTTCGAGGATTTTATCGCCGCCGCGGCTGAGCAGGGTATCGCCGACGGCGTTGCCGAGCACTGCGGGATCGTTAAGACTTCCGTCGCGCGATTCGCGGAGGAGCTTGGAGCCGTCGGGATCGGCGACGATAGCTTCGAGATGCAGGCGGCCCTCAGCGGCTAAAGCCGGTTCTGTATCTGCGGCGTTAACGGCACGACTGAAGTCGTGCCCTTCCCGATCTGTTTGCGGTTTGGCGTGGGGGACGCTGGAAGCGCGAACTTCCGCGAAGGCGCCGATGGGGACCTGGCAGCCGCCGCCGAGGCGGTTGAGCAGAGCGCGCTCGCAGGTGGTCGAGGCGCGGGCGGCGGGGTCGTTCAGGAATTCGAGATGCCGGCGTGTGGCCGAATCGCCCAAACGGATTTCGATGCCGAGCGCGCCTTGTCCGGCGGCGGGGCACATAATTTCGGCAGGGATGATCTGCTTGATGAGTTCGGTTTTGCCCAGGCGCTTCAATCCGGATGCGGCCAGGATGATGGCGTCGTATTCACCTTGCTCGAGTTTGCGCAGGCGCGTATCGACGTTGCCGCGCAGCGGGTGAATGTCGAGATCGTGGCGGATGGCCTTGAGTTGCGCCTGGCGGCGCAGGCTGGAAGTGCCGACGCGCGCGCCTTGCGGCAGGTCTTCGACTTTCATGTAGTGGCGGGAGCAGAAGGCGTCGCGCGGGTCTTGTCTTTCCGTGATGGCGGCGATTTCGAAGCCCGGAGGAAGTTCCGTGGGCAGGTCTTTCAAAGAATGCACGGCGAGATCGACGCGGCCGGCGGCGAGGGCTTCTTCTATCTCTTTGGTGAACATGCCCTTGGTGCCGACCATGGCGAGGGCGACGTCGGTAATTTTGTCGCCGGTGGTGTGGATGATTTCGATTTCCACTTCGTGGCCGCGCACGCGCAACAGCGCGGAGATGTGGTTGGATTGCCAGAGGGCAAGCTGCGAGCCGCGGGAGCCGATGCGGAGCTTAGGCATGGTGGGCGACCCTGGGCAGGAAGCTGGACAAAAGCGAAAGGCGGCTGGTTAGGCCGCCTTGAAATGGTGCTGGACCACGCTTGAGAACCAACCTCAACTTAGCACCGGATAAGGGGTTCGTCAAGGACCTTTTCCGGCCTAAGAGAGTTTTAACCGCCCGTGGGTCGCGTAGGCTGGCGGAGAGTAAGGGATTCGAACCCCTCGCGGCTGCAAGCAGCCGCGACCCACGGTTCTCAAGCGTGGCCCAGTACCCACACTGGTAGTACTCTCCGAGGCCTCGATTGAGCATGATCAGCGTACTACGGTCGCAACCGCAAATCCTTCGGATTCGTTCGAGGCGTGAGAAATTCCGTCCCAATATGGTCTTAGCCGTTGTCACCTTGATATCCCTTTCGTTGTCAGCAATTCTTCCATCCTTCCCGGTGCAGCCTCGGAACCTAGCCAATCTTCAACCTCGAAATAGGCAACACGAAGCGTCGGCGTGAACCCGTGCTGCTGCGGAAGTATATCGGCAAGAGCATCCCGAAAGGCCCGTTGCTGATGTCGTCCACCCTCTCCGGGGAATAATGGTGGTTTCGGCCTTGCAAACCCCCCGCCTTCGAGCCTCTTCTTGGCCTGCGAATGCTCGATCCACATGCTTCGATCGAAAGCGAGTGCGATGTCCGCAGGGTAAAAACTCAGTGTTTCCGCGCGATAGTGATTGAAATGCTGGCTTTCATCCACCTCGATGATAAGTTTGTCGCCATTAGGCCGTTTCAAAACACAGTCCACGGTTCGACGTTCGCGCGCCGGCATCTCATGCGGAAGACGCAAGCCAGTCAGGTTCGTGTAGATTTCATTGACTAGTGACCAGTACTGACCACACTCGCTGGACGCCGGCCGCATTAACCAGGAGGGAGTTCTCTCCTCAGTCCCGCCCAGGATTTTCTTAACTAGCTCAAGAACGCGGCTTTGAACCTTCAGGACCACAAGTCACTATCCTTGGCGAATTCGAGAATCGTGCCGTCCCTCCGGGACTTGTTCCAATCTTTCCAGCTTACCCCGGACTTACGTCCGGGGCTAATGAATGTCGTCGCTTCGCGACCGGGTTAGTGGCGGGTCTCCACTTCTTTCTTGCCCGACGATTCTCCAGTTGTCGGCGAGGCCGGGCCTTTTTCTTTGTCATGCAGATTAAATAAGCGCCGCACCACGTCGATCACCGTGGTTGCTTCCGATTCTCTCGCCGCGGTTTTCAGCGTGGTGATGGGGGTGTGCATGACTTTGTTGATGATGCCGCGCGTGAGGGCTTCGACGGCCATTTCCTGTTCCGGAGTCAGCGGGCCCATGCGGCCACGGACGCGGTCGATTTCCGCCTGGCGGATGGTTTCGAGATGATCCTGCAACGACACGATTGTCGGCACCACGTCGAGCGTGTTCACGCGCGCTTCGAAGCGGGCTTCAAATTTTTCCACCTCGCTTAAGATGATGGCTTCGGCGAGTTCGGCTTCTTTGCGGCGGTCGGCGACGTGGCTCGAGACGGCCTGCTGCAGGTCGTCGATGTCGTAGGCGAAGATGCCATCGAGCTTGGCCATTTCCGGGGAAACGTCGCGGGGCACGGCGATGTCGATGAAGAACATCGGCTTGTTCTTGCGGCGGGCGAGGAACTGTTCGCCGTGTTCGCGGCGGAAAATTGCCTTCGGCGAACCCGTGGAGGTGATGACGATATCGGCTTTGTCGCAGTTCTCGTACAAGTCGTCGAACTTGATGGCCTGGCCGTTGAAGCGTTGGGCCAGGCCAACCGCGCGGTCGTAGGTGCGATTGGAAACGAAAATCGATTCGCAGCCGTGGGCGATCAAATGGCGGGCGGCGAGTTCGCTCATCTTGCCGGCGCCGACGATGAAAACAGTCTTGCCCTGTAAGGTGCCGAAAATCTTTTTCGCCAGCTCCACCGCGACGGAAGCGATGGAAACCGACGAAGATCCCACCGCGGTTTCGGTGCGCACGCGCTTGGCTACGGCGAAGGCGCGGGTGAAAAGTTGGTCGAGTTGTCCGCGTACCGCGCCTACGGCGCGAGCGGTGGCGTAGGCTTCTTTCACCTGGCCGAGAATCTGGGCTTCGCCGATCACCATGGAATCGAGGCTGGAGGCTACGCGGAATAAATGCCGGACGGCTTCTTTCTCGCGGAACTCGTACAAATGCGCGTCCAGTTCGTCGGCAGTCAAGTGAAAGTGATCGTGCAAAAAGCCGCGCAGATCGGCGGAGCCGTTCGTTGTATGCGTGATCATTTCGACGCGGTTGCAGGTGGAAATGATCATGGCCTCTTCCACGCCGGGGTGGGCGGAGAGGTCGCGGCAACAGTCGGGGAGTTTCGACTCCGGGATCGCCATGCGCTCGCGCACTTCGAGCGGACAGCTTTTGTGATTCACGCCGATGAGTTGGTATCTCATATGGGGTCACTCATGAGGCGGTGAACCTGTGGATGGTGGAGAAATAGTTGGCGGCCCAGGCCACGATGGCGGCTACGAAGGCAAACGTGGCCAGCACCGCGGCACGGCGGCCGCGCCATCCTGAATTCCAACGCGTAAACACCATCACCATGTAGACGACCCACATCAGGATCGACAACAGGATCTTGGGATCGGCAAAGTCGATGTGGCCGTAAGTCGACATGGCTACGATCGAGCCTGTGATCAGGCCGAGCGTCATAAAAGGAAAGCCGAGCAGCAGGGAGCGGTAGCCGATCTGGTCGATCACTTCGAGCGCCGGCAGAAAAGATATCAAGCTGCTGGGCTTCTTGGCTTTGAGACGGCGTTCTTGCAGCAGGTAGAGCAGGCTGGCGCCGAAGCTGAGGACCAGCGCGGCGTAGCCGGTGAAAATCAAAATGATGTGCGCGATCAGCCATCCCCGATGTTGGACGAAGGGCGTAAGCAAAACCGGTTGCTGGTCAATGGCAGCGACGAAAGTCAGAAAAAACACAATGGGGAACACAACCACGCCTGGCGAAGTGGTTTTGTAGATGGCGTAGATGATCATGAAAAAG
>Ga0302319_10007587_pt1 | contig 21323 bp, 18 predicted proteins | sample Bog_T0_2_FD_203319 | JGI IMG/M metagenome (GOLD analysis project Ga0302319, IMG submission 203319) | Peat permafrost microbial communities from Stordalen Mire near Abisko, Sweden - Bog_T0_2 | ecosystem: Environmental > Terrestrial > Soil > Wetlands > Peat | place: Sweden: Abisko, Stordalen Mire... | reverse complement strand
GCTGGCCGATGGAATCAAGAACATCCTCTCCCAAAGCAGCCCAGGCCCACCGGAAGAGCCGCTTCCCAATCTACAACTGGAACTGCTGCTTGCTTGGGACGGGCTCAAAATCTGAGGAAACTCCTATAGCGTTCGCCCTTGGCGTTGATCAGGCTAAAGGTGTGGCTGGAGAAGCCGTGCATATGGCGGTAGCCATCGGGAGTGCCTCGGTCGGAGAAGAGAATTGTGACCTGGTGGAGCGATTCGGGGGAGAGGGACCAGAAATCCCACATGACCGTTGGCTCGCGCAGGTTCGTCGCGGGGATGCGCTTCTGGGAGTGGATGAAGTCGCTGAACTTGAGCGGGTCGCGGACGAAGAAGATGGGAGTGTTGTTGCCGGTCATGTCCCAGTTGCCTTCCTCCGTATAGAACTTAATGGAGAATCCGCGGGGGTCGCGGGCGGTGTCGGCCGAGCCCTTTTCGCCGGCCACGGTGGAGAAGCGGGCTAATACGTCTGTCTGCTTGCCGATCTGGCTGAAGAGCTTGGCGCTTGTGTATTTGGCGATGTCGCCGGTAACGGTGAACCTGCCGTGCGCGCCGGCTCCCTTAGCATGTACGACGCGTTCCGGGATGCGCTCGCGATTGAACTGGGCCATCTTCTCGAAAAGAAGATAATCTTCCATCAGGACCGGGCCCCGGGGACCCGCGGTGACGGAGTTCTGGTTGTCGCCGACGGGGCGGCCGGACGATGTGGTCATCAATGGACAGGATGTTGGTTCGGGTTTGTCTGTTTTCATAAGAATACCTTGCGATCAATTTCAAGGTACATCCCTTGGAGGCACTCCGCAAGAAGCGTGAGTGCTCCCGTTCGCGTCGCGCTCGATGAGCATTGGTAGCGGACCAGCAAGGATCGAAGGATGGCGGCCGGGTGTATACTGAACACGACCTGGGAGTCCAAAATGGAATCCCGGAAGTATGAGGTGTCCGATGCGAAAGCTTTACACAATCTGTTTGACGTTCGCGCTGCTCTGTGCGGTCGCGTATGCAGCCAAGAAGTATCCAATGACTGCGGCGTCTATCGTTCCAGGTGCTCGGGCCGAGGTTGCGATCAGCAAGGACAAGAACGGCAACACGAGGCTGAAGATGACAGTTCGGCATCTCGCCAATCTTGCGAATCTGACGCCACGCGCAGCCGCGTATGTTGTTTGGTTGCAGGAACGGGGCGGAAACTCCGAGAATCAAGGCCAACTGAAAATGGATAAGAACCTAAAGGCGACCTTCGAAACCGTCACTCCGTTGAAGAGTTTCGATGTGTTTGTTACCGCCGAGCAGGAACTTAGAGCAAAAGCTCCAAGCGGCTCGGAAGTCCTGAGGGCGACCATTCAGCCGTAAGAGATGCAGCGCATGAAGCATGGCCTGCTGGCGGATGTCATGCACGGGAAGCTGCTGGAACTCTTTTCCGGAACCGCAGCCGCTTCCCTCGCGCGGTCAGCCATTTCTCCGGCAGCGCCAACCGTTTGAGCGCCGTCAGCACATGGTGCGTCATCACGGCGGCCGCGTTTATCCTTCCCGGGGAACCGGCAGCAGGGCCATGCGATACCATCACGAAGGGAACTCGTCGCCTCAATCGGCGAGATTTGGCCAGAATACAGCAAGTTTTTCCAGGAGATCGGGCATGAAGAAGCTGATGCTGTTGATTATTGCCCTCGCTGTGTTGCCGGGAGGCGCGTTGTTCGCCCAGGATATAACCGGCACTTGGCAGGGCACGTTACTGGCTGGCAAACAAGAACTGCGGACGGTGGTCAAGGTTTCGAAGGCCGATGGGGGCGGCCTGAAAGCCGTCTTTTACAGCATCGACCAATCAGGGCAGGGCGTCGCTGGCGCGGTCACTGTGCAAGGTTCGACTGTAAAAATATCGATCCCTGGAATAGGCGGCACATATGAGGGAAAGGTGAATGCGGACGGCGCCTCGATCACAGGCATCTGGACCCAGGGAGGCTCACCGATACCCCTGAACCTGAAGCATGTCACCGACGAGACGGCGTGGCCGATTCCGGAGCCTCCGGTACGGCTGAAGCCGATGGCGGCGGATGCCAATCCGGTGTTTGAAGTGGCCACCATCAAGCCGAGCAGTCCTGAAACGCAGGGCAAAGGTTTTATGGTGCGCGGCCGTAATTTTTCCACGATCAATACGTCTCTGAGCGATCTCATCACGTTCGCCTATGGGCTTCATGCACGGCAGATCACGGGAGGGCCGGCCTGGATCGAATCGGAGAAGTACGATCTGAGTGCCAAGCCCGACGGGGAGGGTCAGCCCAACGATAAACAGTGGAAGACCATGGTGCAGAAGTTGCTGACGGATCGCTTCCGGCTCACCTTCCATCGCGACAAGAAAGAGCTTTCCGTGTTCGCGATCGTGGTTGGAAAGAATGGACCAAAGCTCACCAAGAGCGTCGGCGATCCGAACGGCCTTCCCGGCCTGTTTTTCCGAGGACTCGGGGTGTTGCCCGCCAGGAATGCAACCATGGCGGACTTTGCCGGCGCGATGCAGACCGCCGTCCTGGATCGGCCGGTGGTGGATCAAACCGGGCTCTCGGGAAGGTTCGACTTCGAGTTGAAATGGACGCCCGATGAGACTCAGTTCGGCGGCCTTGGGGTTAGGGTCCCGGCCCCGAGCGACGATCCCGCGGCGCCTCCGGATCTGTTCACCGCAATCCAGCAGCAACTGGGGTTGAAGCTGCAACCTACCAAGGCGCCCGTCGAGGTCCTCGTCGTTGACCGCGTAGAAAAGCCTTCCGAGAATTGAAGGATCTGGCGCAAGGCGCGCTAACCTGCGCAGCGGCCGCGCCAATCCGGTCACGACGCGGGTGCGGGACATAGAAGTTGAGGCCGAGGACGCGCGAGTCAGCCCGTCAGGGCGAAAGAGAGTAGCCCAGCGCGCGAGCGCTGGGGCCAGCCGTGAACCCATCCAGCCCCGGAACGGGGCGAAAGAGACCGCGTGCCCGCTAGCGGGCGTGGCCGTTCTCTTCCGCCCCGTTCCGGGGCTAGGCGTCTCGATGCCGGATTCCCAGCGCTCACGCGCTGGGCTACTCTCTTTCGCCCCTGGCGGGGCTCCTCCGCAGTCTTCTCAGGGTGCCAGGCGTAAGTCGTACGCTCAGAAACTCGCTGTTCCCTGGCGAATCAGCGATGCTCCACTCTGATGTCCCGCACCCTCACGACGCCACCCATCCTATCCGCTGTGGAGAAATCGGATATGCTTGTACTGATTGCTCAACGATCTCTATAAATTGTTGCCGCCGGAAGGCGTCAAGATTCTGCTGGTCCTGTTTCTTGCCTTCCTGACCGGGTTGGAGCGTGAGGAGCGCCGCACCGGCACCGGACAGTTCTCGTTCGGCGGCGTGCGCACCTATCCTCTCATCGGCCTCATCGCCTATGGCATCTCCCTCCTGGCGGGAGGAGAAATTCTGCCGGTGACCCTGGGCTTCGCGGTGGTGGCAGGCTTCCTGATGCTGTCGTACCGCAACAAGCTGCAATCCGGAACGGCCGGCGTGACCTCCGAGATGTCGGCGCTGACCACTTACATAGCAGCCGCGCTGGTGTATCGCGAACAGTTCTGGATCGCCACCACTCTGACCGTGGCCAGCATGTTGCTGCTGGAGTTGAAGAGCGCGCTGGAAGGCCTCACCCAGCGTGTCGCACCGGAAGAGATCCTCACCTTCACCAAGTTTCTGCTGGTCACGGCGGTGATTCTGCCGGTGCTTCCCAACCGCGAATTTGGAGCGTTCGCCATCAATCCGGCCAAGGTCTGGCTGGTGGTGGTGGCGGTGAGCACCGTCTCCTACGGCAGTTACGTGATCCAGAAGGTCACCAAGGGACAGGGCGGTGTGATGCTGGCGGCATTGCTGGGAGGCGCCTATTCTTCCACGGTGACTACGGTGGTCCTGGCCAAGCGCGCCAAACGGGAGAATCGGCCGCACCTGTTCTCCGGAGTCACCCTGGTCGCCTCCGGCATGATGTATCTGCGGCTGGCCGGCCTGGTGATGATCTTCAACCGAAGCCTGATCACCCTTCTGGGAGTGCCGTTTCTGGTCCTTGCGGGAGCCAGCATCGCGTCCGGGTGGTTGTGGAGCCGGGTTCCCGATGCCAAGGCGGGAGACGTCGCGCGTGAGTTCGAGCCAAAGAACCCCTTGGAACTGCGCGCAGCCCTGGGCTTCGCGGTGCTCTTCGTCACCATGCTGGTGGCCACCCACCTGGTGGTGACTTACCTCGGCAAGGCGGGGGTGTACTCGCTGGCGGCCCTGATGGGCGTGACGGACGTGGATCCGTTCATCATGGGAATGACGCAGGCCGGCGGCGGCAGCGCACCATTGGGCGTGGCGGCGGCGGCGATTCTGATTGCCGCCTCCAGCAATAACCTGGTCAAAGGCATTTACTCCTTCTCCTTGAGCGACCGCAAGACCGGCGTGCTGAGTTTGAGCCTGCTGGGCGCCCTGGCGGTGGCGGGGCTCACGCCGCTGCTGTGGCTGGCGCAGTAAGCACCCGTTGTCTGCCAATATCGGCAACCATTCGGCTACCCCGAGGCCCCCGACGTCGAGTTGCGCGCCCGCTAAATTCAACCGCAGCATAGCGCCCCGTCGATATCGCCTCGGCACAAGCGATCGTGCCGTCCCCCGGAACTTTTCTTCGCGAGCCCGATCCACCAGGCGACATAGTACCTTTCCAGTACCGATTTGTCCGGCATCCGGCTAGAAATCCGCAGATGGTGCCTATAACATTTGTCGTATGGCCTCCGGAACGGCGGATTCAATATTGGCTGATCTGTACGCCTATTTTTCGATGTGGTGGGCGCAGCGGACTGAACGTCGGCTTGCGCTGCGACGGTACCGGCTGGAGCTGAGAGCAGCGCGACGCCTCTGAACAGCCAATGCTCCTTCGCGGCGGCTCGCGGTGAAATGCCGTATTGGGAATCACGGCGCCGCGTCAAGTCGATGGGGGTCCTCGCCGGAAACATCGCTGCGCAAAGCTGAACCGCGCGTTGTCAGTACAGGCTCGGGCGCGTGGAGGCGCCCAGAAGCGAGCCATCCATGGCGGAGGTTGTGTGAGTGCCTTCCCGGCCGCCAAACGAAAACAGCAGCCGGACCATCGGAAATGCTCCCGCGCGCAGCGTCAGCCCCACCGAATAGCTATGGCGCAGATGCGTGAAATCGAGATCGCTCCGCCGCAGCGCGACTTTTCCTTCGTCCACCATCGCTGTAAATCCGAGCGGGCCGTAAATCGAATGTTCGAAGGCCGCTTGCAACAGCAGATCGTTCGGCCCGCGAAAGCGATAGTCCTGGTAGCTCGGGAGTGCCGAATTGCCGTCGATATCCGAGCCGCCCAGCGTCGGCTGAAAGTAGAAGGGCACCACGTGCCCCGCCGGCGTGATCGACTGGTTCATCAGGAACCGCGCTGTGAAACTGCCCTCCAGGTTACGGGTCACGGCGGGGCAGGTATGCTCGCCTGCGCTCACCGAGCAGTCGTCGGGCCCGTTGAAGCCGTTCCGCGCCAGCGCACGGGTCCGCCGGTAGATCGGGAACTGGTGGGACAGATCGGTAGTCCAGCGTTCGAACGAATACGTGGAATCGCCTGGCGCCTCGTATTCTTTGAACATCACGGAATAATTCAGCCGGACGTGGCCGCCGGCGAAAGACGGAGCGATGTGCACTCCTTCACCGAACTGCGCAAACGCCGGTTGGCTACCCAACCCGGGCGCCGTGGCCGGCGAGTATAGTTGTTCGATGGACGGGCTGGACTGGCCGGTGCTCGGGCGAATGTCCACGAAGCGGCCATTGGCCTCCGCGTAAAGCGATATGTGCCACTGCTGCAGAACGGGCCAAGTCGCGTTCACTGCGGCGATGGTTTCGCGCATTCCGAAGTAGGAGCGAGCCGTATCGCCGGTGTCAGGACCCATACCGAAATAGTCCAGCGTTTTCAGGGAAATGTTCTGCACCAGTAAGTGAAATACCGGATCCTCGCGGACCGTGAGGTTGGACGCGCCCGCGCCGGTTCCGCCCGGTTTGACCACGATGCGGCTGTGGCGATCCCAAATCGCCGTCATGTACGCGCCCGCGCGCCAGGATGCGTTGGTGGAGACGATCGCATCCACATCCCAACTCAGACGCCAGGATTCGTTGGGCGTCCAATGCGCCACGAACGCCGGCCCAAGACCGAAGCCGTCCTGCGCAGCGATGCTGCCGGCGGCGATGTGCATGGGATGGTCCGTAAACAGGGTGTAGGCGCAACTGCCCAATGATTTGAAGTTGAAGCTCGAGCAATCCTGCTCGATCGCCGCGCCCTCACGGCGGAAATCGGAGCCCAACTGGGTCTCCTGCGCGTGAGCGCCGGCCGAGAGTGCGAGGCAGGCAATGAAAACGGGGATGCTGGTCTTTCGCATCTCTACACTCCTCCGGGAGGCCGATGGAGCTGCACGGTCATGCGCCGGATGTACTCGGCCGCCTGGCCCTCTGTGGTGATCGAGTCAATGGGGATGCCCGTCTGCCGCTCGGGCGGGAGATCCTTCTCCAAGTCGCGAAAATGCTTCACCTGGCTCTGCAGCAAGGAACTCTTCGAGAGCGGCCGGTTCGGCTGGTAAGAACTGCGTGCCGGTTTCGGAACGCGGATCACTGGCGGCTGTGCCATCTAGGTATCTCCTATTCGAACTCGATGGTCGGGCAGTCTGAATCGGGCCGCATTTCATCGGTCAGCAAGTCGAGAAAGGTTTGCGCGGCCTTCTCGCGCGGGGTGCGGTTGTCGTAATTGCCGATGAAGTGCTGCGTAATGGTCGCGGGAATGGAAGCGTGCTCGAACACGCGCCCGTTTGCCGGATCTTCCGGGCCTGGCACCACGGTTCCTTTGGCAATCCAGGGCGAAACAAGAATCGAGGGCACGCGCACGCCCAGCCGGTCGAAGGCGAACGGCATGTTGTTAGTGTCCGCGAGCGGCGCATGGAATCCATCCGGGATGCAGGCCGGCGGCGGCACGTGATCGTAAATCCCGCCGTGCTCATCGTAGGTGATCAGCAGCGCGGTGCTTTGCCAGAGATCCGGATTTTGGCGGATGGCGTCGTAGATCGACGCGATGAAGACTTCGCCCGCTTGCACGTCGTGATCCGGATGCTGGTCCGACGCCAGCAATTCTCCGCCGTCGTCTCCGGGGTGATCGCTGTAGTTGGGCTCGACGAAACTATAGTCGGGCAGCGCGTTATTCTTGCAGTCCTCCAGGAACTGCTGGTAGGTGCCAAAGATCTGCGGCTGGTTTTTTAGCAGATTGACCACTTCCTGCGTGGAACTTGACGGATCGAAATAATAGAGCTTGGTGGTGCGTCCGGCCGCGAGCATCCGCTCGTAGATGCTCTCGGAGGCGTCCTTAACGTAGAAAATATCCAGGTTCACCTGACCGAACGAAGTTCCGTAGTGAGCGAAGGCGCGGTTGCAGACCGTGGGACCCGGGATGGAAGAGAACCAGCCATTGAACACGGCGTAGCTTTGCGCCAGCGTGTGCAGCACGGGAAGCTTGCCGGGCGCAAAGCAGTACATGATCTTATGGGAGTGCGCGACGTTGTGCTGCTGGTCCCAGTAGCTCTGCACGAAGCCCTGCATTGCGGCAACCGCCGGCGGCCCCGGAGTGCCGAAAAACAGTTGCTTCTGCACCGCGGGGAAGGAATGGTCGGGGTCGGGATCGAGCTGGCTCTGGAACTCGGCCTGCGGCGCGACTTGGGCCGGTTCGTTGGCCGTGTCCGGATTGGTCTCATTGCCGGCGAGGCCGTTGATTCGGGCATCTTCGGCGTGGAGAGCCCCCAACATATGATCAAAGGAGCGGTTCTCCATCATGAGTACAACGACGTGCTTGAGATTGTCCAGTCCAGCTGACACAGGCCCCCCCAGGAGAAACAAGTTATTGGAAGTATATCACCGGTTTCTTCGTCCACAAGGGTGTAATGCGGCAGGGGGTACTGTGGCCAAAGTCACACTTACCGCAAAGGCGAGCAGTAGGAAGGGCGAACCTAATCTCTATCTCACAATAGCGGGCACGCTTGCCCTCCGTCGTCATCCCATCTTGCGAGCGCCAGCCGATCGTGCTGGCGCACTCCTAAATGGTCATAGTATTTGCACCAGGCAATCGTGCGGCAAGCGTGACAGTCTCTAAGCGATTGGGAGTGGCAGGCGAATAGCAGACACCGGCCCTCCCTGGCAGACGTCGCGTTGTTGCGCACCAGCCACCAGTCGACCGATGGCGGCATCGAAGGATCTTCCGGGAAGCACATGGTTCATCAGTAGAAAAGCCGGGCCTGCATCGTGAGGCGAGGTTTTTTGGGGGGGCAGACCGCAGTCCGGTTCCCGCCGTCCAAACAGTAGCATCCGTGCCTCGCCGGCTCGACCCTAGGATTCAAACAACTGGCTAAGAAATAAGGACATAGAATCGTTGGTCGGGTGGGAATCCATGTTGACATCGCGGCATGATGGTGTGGATAAGTACAGGATTGCTGCGCGCTCTGTTCCAGCTACTTCGAATTTCCGATCGATCCGCTTTTCCGCTTGCATGATGTTGGACCTTTCCGCGCACCGCGCCAGCCGGAGCGGCCTTTGGCACGGGGCATTCGAGGGAATCGCGACGGTCACTGGCCTAGAAGTCTTCGATGTGGAAGCCATGGCTGCGCGCGGCCGGGACCTCATCACCGAAGCGTATTCGAGGGGAAATTGTGTGATCGTCGGCCTGGGAGGTCAATGCGTGCTGCAACACATGAAGGACGTCCTTCATGTTTTCATTTACGCTCCGTGGCGGGATCGAATCGCCCGTGTCCAGAAACGGGTGGCGGCTGCCGCCGACATCGACCGTCTGATCCGAATGACCGATCGGCAGCGCGCCGACTACATCCGGATGTATTTCGGGTGCAATTGGAACGATCCGCACCAATATCACATGCTGATCAGTTCGGAATTCGGCGAGGATTGCGTCACCCGGATGATCGTAGACGCCATTAAACGCGGAGACGACCATGCGCCTGAGTCTAGTGGGGTTCGGCAAAGTTGACGCTGTTTATGCACGGTGGGGACAGCACGCCCGCACCTGCGCCGGCCGAGAAAGCAGACACTGGTGAGCCGTAAACGCCCATGGACATGTATCAACATGACAGCGCCACGATGTTCCAGTTCGTGCTGAGGGGAGACCTAATCGGGATCGAGTGCAGGACCTGGAGCACGCTTGGACCTGCGAGGGTGCAGTATGGGGATCGCCGATTCGCCGCGTCCATATCATGAAAGACGGAACCATTCAGCCGTAGAGTGCATACGATCTAGCGGCGAGCGGGAACTGCGGCCTCAGTCTGTTCTCGTGTTTTTGACCAACGACTGGAACAACGCGGAGGAGTCCGTGACTGTCCCCCATGCAGATAAGGAGATCCGATGAAGATCAGTATCCTGAGAAAACTCACCCCGATTGTGCTTTCCGCATTGGCTCTCTCGCCGGTGTGCCTTGCGCAATCGCAGATTGCCGGTGATTGGCTGGGAACGCTGACTACCGGGGGGCCCCAACTTCACTTGGCCCTGCACATAGTCGCAGGCAAGGACGGAAGCCTCACGGCGACATTGGACAGCGTCGATCAGGGCGCCAACGGCATCCCAGTGAGCGCGATCTCGCTCAAGGATTCCAAGCTAAGCCTGACCGTCGATGCCGTTCATGGGACTTACGAAGGCAACGTTAACAAAGAAGCAACGGAAATCGCAGGCACCTGGTCGCAGGGCCAATCGCTAGAACTCAATTTCAAGCGTGCGCCCGCGCAATCCGCAGCCAATGCCGCACCGGCACAACCAATAAAGGCCGGTCTGGACGGACTGGACGACTTCATCACGCAGGCCATGAAGGATTGGAAGGTGCCGGGACTGGCTATCGCAGTCGTGCAGGGCGACAAAGTAGTTCTCAAAAAGGGCTACGGCTACCGCGATCTGGAGAAACAGTTGCCGGCCACGCCGAATACTCTCTTCGCGATCGGCTCGATCACCAAGTCCTTCACCGTGACAACATTGGGCATGGAGATGGACGAAGGCAAAGTCGATTGGGACAAGCCGGTCCGCGATTATCTGCCCACCTTCAAGCTGTACGAACCGGTGCTCACCGAGCAGATGACCATCCGGGATCTGATTACGCATCGCTCCGGTCTTCCGCGGCATGATTTTATCTGGTACACGTCGGACTTCCCGCGCGAGGATCTGTTGCGCCGCTTGCAGTATCTGGAGCCCAGCAAGCCGCTGCGCACGACATTCCAGTACAACAACCTGATGTTCATGACGGCGGGCTATATTGCGGGCCAGTTGAACGGCACCAGTTGGGAGGATGCGATCACGCAGCGCATCTTCAAGCCGCTGGAAATGACCGGCACGAATTTCTCGGAGCTGGACACCCAGAACAGCGCCGACTTTGCCCAGCCTTATCGCAAGGGCAGTGACTTGAAGGCCGAATTGAGACGCATCCCCTTCGACGCACAATGCCCGAACCGCTGCGCCATGGGTCCGGCCGGCGAAATTAACTCGAACGTCGAGGATATGAGCAAGTATCTGCTCTTCCACATGAACCACGGCAAGGTCGCGGGCAAACAACTGCTTTCCGAAAACAACTCTGTGCAGATGCAAAACCCGCAAATGGTCATTCAAGGTGCGCCTGCCTATAAAGAACTCGGTGAAGCCAGTTATGGAATGGGTTTCTTCCTTTCTTCTTACCGCGGGCACAAGGAGGTGGAGCATGGCGGGAACATCGACGGCTTCAGCGCGGAGCTGGCGTTTCTTCCGTCCGACCAAATTGGCATTGTCGTCCTGACCAATCTGGACGGGAACCCGCTGCCCGGAATCGTCGCCAACAACGTCTTCGACCGGCTGCTCGGCCTCGATCAGATTCCATGGAACCAGCGTGGGCTGGCCGCTGAAACGGGAGGAAAGAAATCCGAGCAGGAGGCGAAAGACAAGGGCTACACACCACGAAAACTGGGAACCCATCCGTCTCACGATTTGAAGGATTATGCCGGCGATTACTCCAACCCCGGCTATGGGACTGTTTCCATTGCACCCGACGGCGACAAATTCAAGGTGACACTCAACAAGGTGACGCGCTCGCTGGAGCACTATCACTATGATGTGTTCCAGGTGCCGGCTGACCCGCTCGATAATCTTGAAAAGATGAAAGTCGTCTTCCTCACCGACATGGACGGAGACATCTCCAGTCTCTCCATGCCGCTGCAACCCGACGTGAAGGACATCGTCTTTATCCGCGTGCCCGACCGGCAGCTCACCCAGCGCAGCTTCATCGAGGCGTTCGCCGGCGACTATGAGATTCAGGGATCTCCGGTGCCGCTGAAAGTCTCGCTCCGCGGTGAGAACTCCCTCATCGTCAGCGTTCCCGGACAACCCGATTACAAACTGAATCCTAAGCGCGGCACTACCTTCCAGCTCGCCGACATTCCCGGCATCACCATCGAGTTCAAACGGGACGCCGCAGGAAAAGTGAGCGAGGCGGCCCTCAACCAACTTGGCACGGTCAAACGCCCTAAGACGAGGGGCGAATGGTCCAGGCTGTGGGTATCTCCCACAAAATGCTGAAACCCCATCTTCGCCGTGCAGTTTGCGGCGAAGATGTGAGTTGCCGCCAACTCGGCTTAGTTGACGACGGCCCCAGTCGAAAGTAGGAACCTGGAAGATTCCGGGGCGGCGCTGAGGGCAAGCCATGCGTGATTGATCGCTACAATGTTCTTTATGCACCTGCCCGCGAGGGGAACCAGTATCGCCGTTTGCTGCGTTTTAGGAGCCGCGATGCTGCTCGCTCAACAGGATTGGAGGACCGTGGTCAACCTGCCGGGGGTGGACTTCTCCGGCATGTCGCCGGTGAAGACCCGCGCGCTGCTGCGCCTACTCCGCAACCACGACTGCGCCTGCGGATGCGGCATGAAGGTGGCCGAGTGCCGCATCAAGGACCCGAACTGCGCGTGGAGCAAGGGTCTGGCCGCTACGATGGGGGATGCAATTCGCGCGGGCAAGGACGAGAACGAGGCCATCGAAGCCGCGAAGGTATCGAAATGGGCCCGGGGGCCGCAGCCTCCCAAGCTTCTGGATGACCCAGTGACCATTCCCACCGCCGGGTCGCCTGTCCGCGGTCCCGAGGGCGCAGTGCTGACCCTGGTGGAATTCTCCGACTTTCAATGTCCCTACTGTTGGATCGCAGTGGCCAAACTGAATGCGTTACTGGAAGCATATCCGGGGGCGATCAAGCTAATCTTCAAGCAGTTTCCTTTGGATATGCACTCACAGGCTGCTTTGGCCGCTGCCGCCGCCATCGCCGCCCATCAGCAGGGAAGATTCTGGCCTGTGCATGATGCCCTCTTTGCTCACCGCCGCGAGTTGTCCCGTCCCGTGATCCTGGCCCTGGCCCGAACTGCCGGCCTCGATATGCAGCGTTTCGAGGCAGACCTCGATTCCGCGAAAACTAAGGCCACCATCGCGCGAGACATGGAGGACGGCGACCGCGCGGGCGTGGAGGGCACCCCCTCGGTATTCCTCAACGGTCGAAAATACAACGGCGCGCTGGACCTGCCGGCGATGCGGAAGGTCATCGACGAGGAACTGAAGAAAGCCAGGTAGCGGGCCGGAGGTGCATCTGCTTTACAGTTTCGGCCGCGGCGTCGCCCGCTCGGAATGTGGCCCGCTGAAGGCGGATCGCGATCGGTTTGGCGACCGCGTTATTTCGGGTTATCGGTAGGTGCAGCGTGACAAGACGTTATCCTCTGAGTCTCCGCTCTGCTATTATTTTCAGCCGGAGGCCCTGCCCGGGGATTGGCGGCAACTTGGCGTCCTGGCGCTCGCAGTCTTTCTGGCAAACCCGGGCTAGGCATCCATCGCGCGTGTCGCTCAGTGCCTGCGTGGTTTGGAGGAGTTCTGCGTCGCCGGCTCGATGATGCGGAAGTTGCCGCTGCAATGCAGCATGCTCATGATGTAGAGCATGCCGTCGAAGTAGCGCTGCTCGCCCCTGGGCATCGGCGTGTTCCATAGCTCTTCGACGAATGCCTTCGAGACAGGACCCGGTGTCGCCGCTAGGCCACCCACGGCCGCCGCCGCCAGCATGCCCGTCGAGTGACGAGTCGAAATCGGCTTGCCATCCGTGTAGCGATCCGCAAACGTGCTGATGCCCTGGCCGTGAAGGAACGTCTGGAGGCGGTCGCTCAGCACGATCTGTTGCGGGTCCTTCCGCCACCAGGCGTAGTCCACCGCCCAGTTGCTCACACTCCGCCAGGAGTCGTAGCCGAACGCTGCCGGCGCGCCATTGAACCCCGTCATCTGCGTTTCATCGAAGTAGGCCGTGTCGGGAGTCAATCCGGTCTCCGGACCCGTGATCTTCTGGAACAGGTCGCGGCTCACGTCGGCGGCCTTGGCCCAGAAGGCGCGGTCTTCCGGCGGACCCCAGCGCGCCCAGAGCTCGTAGAACGCCGGCAGGTGATAGGAGGGATCGGTGAACGCCATGTCCGCATTGGGGACGAAGCGGATCATGAAGTGATCCTCGTCCACCATCGGTCCGATGGAGATGCTGCGGGCCTCCCACGGCGCCCGGGGTGCGGGGCCCGGCGCGGGACCGCCCTTGGCCGCCAGAGCCTTCAACCGGGCGGCGTTATTGGGACTCGGCCACGGCTTGTTCGGCTGGATGAAGGGGGGATCTTCGGGATGAATGCGGAAGGGCCCAGCGGCGGTCAGCACGGGGTGATGACGCATGCCGCGCAGGATCTTATCGGCCTCGGCCTGATAGTCGTAGATGCCCTTGCCGTTGCCCCAGCGATGCGAGGCGAAATAGAGAGCCATCACGTAGTACTCTTCGCCATCGGGCGCCGCACCGGTGGCGCGGGGGGTACCGTCAGTATTCATCGACCAGGCGAAGTAGCCCACCGAGGGGTTCTTCGGATCCGTGATGAGCATGTAGGTCTTGGACCAGTTCCAGATGGCATCGAACTCGCGCTTTTTGTCCATTTGCACGGCGATCATCAATCCGTAGCTCATACCCTCCGAGCGGGCGTCGTTGTTGGCCCAGTCGGTGATGTAGGCGAGCGGTCCGTTCTCGCTGGCGCCGGTTTCGAAGTAGACGCGCTCTTCCTGCCCGTCGCCGTGGAAAAACTCGCGGAAGGCCTCGTTGAGCTTGGCCTTGGTCTCGGCGGGCGAATGACCGTTTTCGGCGAAGAGATCGCGGTACTGGCGCGTCTTGTAAGCGCCATTGCCGTCGCCGGGTATGCTCTTGATTTCGCCGAGTGGCGCGTTGTCGTGCGGCTTGGGCGGATTCCAAGCTGGCGCCTTCGTTGCGGGAGCCTCTTCCTGCGCGGCAGCACAGAGCGCGAAGGCCAATGGGAAGCCGAGGACCAGAAGAAGGTTGTAGCGGCGCTGAGGAGCCAACACGAGAACCACCTGTTAAGCGAAATGATTGAGCAGCTGCGCATAGGGTACTTCTCTGCCGCTACCACTATACCGGCACTGAGCCAAAGGCGCACGACGATGTCAGTTATCATCGGACGCTATGCCGGCAGCGCGTCAAAACGGTGGACCTCCGGTTCCGATCCCCCCGCAAAGCCTGTTTCCAGTTTCCGGAAAGGCGTCAACTGTCCGGAATCGGCCACGCCGGTCCCATCTTCGCCCGGAAGGCCGGGTTCAGGGGCCGTGTCTCGTACAGAGTACGAACGGATTCAAACATGCTTCAGCGCGCCCCATGATGACCAAGTACACGTTTTGCGCGTCTGTGACCTTGTTGCTGCCGCTCTGCGCTCAGGATCAAGAGGCCGTGGTTTCTAAAGACACGATTTTGGTGCACACAGTGGAACGCGGCAACATGCCTCTCCGGGAACGGGCCTCTGGCTCGATCACCTCGTTGGACCCTCCCAGAGTTGTGCTAAGACTGGCGGGCGAAAACGCTGCGCGGTGTGAAGTTGGCCAGAAAGCCATGGTTCAGGTCGATCCGCCCAAGGTGATTACGGGAAAAGTGGTCAAGGACTCGCAAGCCCAGAACGAAAGCGGGCGCTGTGAGATCGAGCTTACTGATCCGCTCCCCGCCAGCGCGACGATTGGCAAGAACGTTGGCGGACTCATCGACGTTGCAGAGTTGCATGATGTGGTGTTTCTCGGCAGACCGGCCGATTCCTCGCCAAACAGCGTGGCGACGATCTTCGTCGTTGAAGCGGGTAATGATTCCGCGCGGCGCGTTACAGTGCGCTATGGCAAGATTTCTGGCCCCCTCATTCAAGTAGTTGAGGGAATCTCGGCGGGCGACCGCGTGATCGTCACGGATATGTCGAAGTGGGCAAAGTACGAGCGAGTGCGTCTTCAATGATGACCGGGGATTGCCGGGCCATGGCGGTCTCTCCGGGCTTTCGGCCGGACCATGTGCTGACGTGGCAAATCTCGGTGCCGTGGAACAGATACCCGGACTGGCCGGCTCGCCTAGCATTCAACGAGAGGCTGTTGCAGGACCTATCCCGCCAACCCGGAGTTTCGGCCGCCGGAGTGGTCAACAATGTGCCCTTGAGCGGTAACAGCGGAAAAAGTGCCGCCACGGTAAAGGGCCACGTTCGCCTGCCTGGCGAATCGCCCCGTGGATATTACTCTTATGGAGTCGATGGCGACTACTTTGCCGCGATGGGCTTCTCCCTGCGGGAAGGACGTTTCCTCACGGCGGACGATTCGCTCCGGTCATCGCGGGTCTGCGTCGTGGACGAGGACTTCGCGCGGTATTACTGGCCGCACGCCAGCGCTCTTGGCCGACACCTTTTCGAGGGCGGCGAACCGACAACGGATGCCCAATCGTTCACCGTGGTCGGTGTGGTCGGTGCTGTGAAACAAGGGGGACTGACCGACCAGACCGCCCAAGGGGCGATTTACTATCCTTACGCCTTGAGCGGGGACGACCGCCTTTTCATTGTCGTCCGCACCGGCCTGCGACCGGAATCGCTCGGGCTGGCGCTGCAAAAACTGGTTCGGCAAATCGACCCCGAACTGCCTGTGAACGACCTCCGGTCGATGGATACCCGCATCGCCGACAGCCTGGTGGAGCAACGCTCACCCGCATTGCTTGCGGGTATCTTTTCGCTGATCGCGGTCCTGCTGATCGCGGTCGGCACTTATGGTGTCTTGAGTTACGCCGTGACGCAACGCCGCCGCGAGATCGGCGTGCGCATGGCATTGGGGGCGCGGCCGGAGCAGATACGCGGCCAGTTTCTGGCTCTCGCCCCACGCCTGCTGGTGGCCGGCACGGTAGTCGGCATCATCGGAGCGTGGCTGACTGGCCGAGCCATGCGGACGCTCCTCTTTCAAGTGCCACCTCTTCACGTTGCGACCACTGCCGCGGCCGTCGGCATCATCGGCGTGGTTTCCCTTGTAGCCTGTCTACTGCCGGCTCACCGCGCCGCTCGGATGTCCCCAGTGGAGGCCCTAGCCGACTTGTAGTGAATCGGCTCGGCCCTGCGGATGCCTTGGGGAAGACGAACCAGGGCAGGGACTGGAGAGGTTAAGTCCGCAGTAGTCGCGAAGGGTTTACCGATCCGCGGTCAGCGGCGCGAACTCGTTTCGGGTCGGTTCCCGGCGGTCCGCCTTGACCGCAGCAAGCTACCGATAACGAACCATAAAGTTTCCATATCCTATCGGCTTTCGGGCGGTCCGAAGATGCGGCGGGGAACGTCGCCTGGGACTGGGTGAGGACGGCTTAATAGGGGCTCCGGCCGACCCAGATGCCTGGCGGATCGTAGTCGCAAACCCAAACCTCGCGTCCTCTTCCTTGCGCCACTGCGCATCCCACTTCTTTGGTGGCGCCCCAGACGATCTGCGTGTAGTGCCCACAAACGCTGCGACATCTGTTCGAGTTGTAGTCGTAGTCCCAAGATTCCGCGGCCCAGGCGTTGACCGCCTGCGCGGCCGATGCGGTCGCGCCTGAGATCTCGAACAGGTTCTCGCCGTAGGTCGAGTTCGGGCGGTGGACGAATTGCTTGCGCGCCAAGAGACTGTCGGCCCAATCTTGCGAACGTGCGGCCAACCGATCGGACCACGCCAGAGGAGCGATTCCCACCCGAGCTCGCACGGCGTTGTGGGCGGCGAGCATGTCGCGTGCCAACGAAGATGGCGCGATGGCTTGTCGCCCTTCGCCAAAACGCCGCCATTGCGCGCCGCCGGTTCCGGCAAGCACGATCAGAAGCCAGAACGTGTGTCGCATGCTTCGATACGGTTATCGATTATACCGCTGCGGCTGCGGATACTGCTGCTGATTGGGATCGTAGTTCTGCTGCGGTGGTGGATACGCCCGTTGATTGGAATTGTAGTTCTGTTGCGGGGGCGAATATTGCCGTTGGCCGGAATGGTAGTTGGGGCTAGGGACCAAAACTGACCCACCCATGCTCTCCAAAAGTGACCCAGGCATTCGGCATTCTGACCTGATCGCGGAACGCTTCGGGTTTCGCATTATGGCGCACGCGATTGGGAATGCGAATCGCTCGGTGCGCGCGGAGCGTCCGTTCTCCTTTATCGAAAACAACTTCCTGGCCGGCCGCACGTCACCAGTTGGGACGACGGGCGTCACAGGGCCCCGCTCCAGTCGCCACCAAACACCCCGGCACAAGGGGCTACGGAAGTCAGCAGTGGTCCCCTTTTCCTCCGCCTTGGCGGGAGACTTTCACTCCGCCCTTGACAATGGCCAATTATTGAGTTTCAATTTGGAAGGCTGATCAATGCCATAGGAAAGTCTGCTTAATTGCCAAACCCTGGGTTATACTCGACGACGTTCTGAAGACGGACACAGGAGGAAAAAGCATGTTTCACTTAGTCTGGTATGTTCTTATTGGGCTAATCTCGGGGGTTATCGCGAAATCGGTGATGCACGTGCACATAACGATCTTCTGGACGATCGTGCTCGGTATCATCGGATCGATCATCGGCGGCGGCGTTACCCACATGTTTTCGCGCCCGACAAACGAACGATATCATCCCGCCGGCCTCATTTTTTCCACACTGGGCGCGATCCTGGTTCTCTATATTTGCTATAAGCTGAAGATTCATTTTCCCCAGGTCGGGCTCATCGAACGCTAACCTCGTATTCCGATGGGACGGTCACGTCTCGGGCTTATGGGCCACTGGCCTGCCTTTTTCACGCCCTTTAACGAGCCATCCGACGAGGGACCGGAGAGGTGGGACTCCCCGGCGGAGACATTTTAGCGGACACGCAGCGCCACGATGTAGGCCGCCGGCTTGCCCAGATAGTTGCCGATAATGGTAGACAACGCTGCGCCTCACGACCCCGGCGGCGCCTACCGGGGACACGGCGCTTCGGCATCGTCGTTCCGCCGAACCACCACCCCTAACAAGCGACCTACTGGGCGACAGTTCCCGTCGGCGCTTGGGCTGTTTCCATTGCCGTGACCTTCTTCGCGACGGTCTTCTTCAGGGGCGCATTTTCTTCGCCGCTACCTTTTTGGCGGCAGCTTTCTTCGTGGTCGGCGCGGCCTTCTTTGCGGCTGAGAGTCGCGCCTTGGCCGCTTTCGCCAGCGGCCAACGTTTCTTGGTGGCGGCGATGATCCTCTTCATTCCTTCTTCGCTGATCCGGCGCTTTGCTCTCGGAACCTTCTGAACCTCTGTCCTGGCTGGCGCTGACGGCTCAGATTCGCCCCGGATTCTTGCCCATCGCTTCCGCTGCGCCTCGGCAACAGCTCTCCTGCCGGCGGCGCTCATCCTTCGCCGTTTACGCTTCGGAGACTCTGGCGTGGCGGCGATCTCAGCGGGGCCACCCATCAGCATCGCTCGGAGTTCGGCAATCTGTTGGTCTATGCGCTTCCTCTGCCCTTCATAGCCTTCGATGGCTGCGGCGATGATCTCATTCGTAAGTTTTGTCGGCACGTGAGTGTTCGTCTCTGATACAACTCCTTCAAAATCATCTTGGCACACAAAAGCTGAAAAACCCTTCAGTCGGGCCAAGCTCCCACTCCAGATCACCGCTCGCGCCCGCTGGTTGTGCCGATAATGAATATTGACGCTCGCGTGGAACGGAGCGCCATTCATGCCTGGATGGGGTCCCTTCCACCTATCTGCCGAGAACGCCCTCATCTTCACGGACACACGTGGTGCGCGCCGCTTCGATCCGCAACTGCCCTCACTGGTCAGCGTAAAGCTTCACCAGCCGGTAGAGAAACGTCCGCCCGTCATAAACCGACTTCACACGGATACGCTCGTTCAGCCCGTGGATGTTTCCGCCATCAGGGTCCTGGAAGAAACCGGTGATCCCACTCTGCGCCGCGCTGCCGCTGCCGTTTCCCCAGCGGCAGGCGCAGAACTTTATGTTTAGCGCTTACCGGAAGGCGGCGGGATAGGTCCCGACGCGATTCAGGCTGTTTCCGGCCTGTTTCCCGGTGGGAACGATCGTTCCCACGGCGGCGGGCTAAGTCACTGAAAACAATAAAATCCAGTTCTCAAAAGTGGGACCAGTCGTGCCCATTTTGCTTCTGGCCGGCGGGCCGCCCAAACTGCCTGCCTCCCAATCCGAGTGTGGCATAAGGGGAATGCGGAGACGGCGTCCGGAGTGCTGGAACAAAGTGTAAGGCACGTGGGGACAGTGGTTTGGGAGAATTTAGAGGGGTGGTGAACGGCACCGAGCGGTTGGTCACTGGTGTCCAATCCCCTTGTCCAGCGCTTGCGTGTAACTACAAAAAGAGCTACATTCGAGAATGAAGTACGAATGGGACGAAGGGAAGAATCGGAGGAACATCGCCAAGCATGGCATCAGCTTCGAGGATGCCGAGCAGGTGTTTTCCGGGCCTTGCGTCACGTTCGAAGACAGCCGCTTTGATTACGGGGAGGAACGGCTGGTCACTTTGGGCCTGCTGGCCGGGAGGCTGGTCGTAATAGCGCATTCACCGCGCGACGAGGGAACGCGCATCATCTCCATGAGGAAGGGGAACCGGCGTGAACAAGAAATCTATCAAAAGCGACTTGGCACGGATTGACCGGATGCGGGATGCCGATATCGACTACTCGGACATTCCGCCGCTCGACAAGACGTTTCTCAAGAAGGCAATCACGGCTTGGCCCCCGGTGAAAAGACAATTGACGATTCGACTGGATGCGGACGTGCTCGTTTGGCTCAAGGGTCAGGGCAAGGGCTACCAGACGCGCATCAACCACATTTTGCGGGCTGTGATGGAGAGCCAGCCGCCCCGGCAGGCGCAGCGGTAGAACTTCCCCGAAAAACTACGCAGTTCAGGCTGTCCCGGTTTCCCCCCGGTTTCCCCCGGTTTCCCCCATCCGCATTCGGCATCGTAGCCCGACGGGTCGATGTGATTCACCGGATCGTTAAGGGCATACGCATATTGGTTCCAGGTGGCAGGTGCCTGCGGGTCCGCCGCCGCGTGTCCGATAGGGTCCACGCTCCAGAAACGGCCGAAGTTGTTGTTGTAATAGCGGGCGCTGGCGTAGTCCTCGCCGATGCCGTTGTTGGTGGCGTCGCGGAAGTAGGTTCCGAATTTGTCGGTGCCGTCCGGCGTCGAGGTCCGCTCTTCGCCCCACGGGAAATAGGCGATCGGGCCGTTCCCGCTCTGCCGCACGCTGCCCAGCCGGTCCACCGGCGCCAGCACCCGGCCGCCGAAGTACATATTCACCGCTGTCTGCGTGAGCGCGTTCGGGTACTGCCCTGTGTACGTCGCCAGCCGCTGCCCGGCGATGCTGTAGAAATAAATGGTCCCGGTCGGTCCAGTGGCGCCTCCCACTGAGTATTGCATCACGCGCTTGCCCCACGGATCGTAGGTATACGTGAGCGGATTCCCGCCGTAGTCCACCATGCCGTTCGAGATCAACTGGTTCTCCACGTTCCAGGCGTTGCTCTGCGACCCCGTTCCCAGCCAGTTGCCGTTGGCGTCAAAGCCGTAGTCGCCGATCATCCGCGCCTGATTGGTGGCCGAATTCACCTGTGGAAGCGCGGACGGCGCCGAACCTCGGGTCACCGTCTTCCCCGTCAGGTTACCAAAACCATCATAGCTGTACGAGTTGCCCCAGATCGGGCCAGTTCTGTTCGTGGTCGCCGCCGCAATCAGCCGGTTCAGCGAATCGTAAGTGTAGCTGACGTTCTCGCCCGTAACCGCATCCGCCGACGACACGATCCGCCCGTTGTTCTGCGTGGCGGAGAAGTTGTAGGGAGATAAGGGGACAGGAAGCCGTGAAACAATCGCTTTGCGGCAGACAAAAGCCGGTCGTGATCTGACGGAATCCGTCAACAAGAACGACAGCGGGTGTGAGGTTGGACTGCGCTCCGCCGGCAAGAGCGAGCCG
>Ga0302319_10007586_pt1 | contig 21325 bp, 19 predicted proteins | sample Bog_T0_2_FD_203319 | JGI IMG/M metagenome (GOLD analysis project Ga0302319, IMG submission 203319) | Peat permafrost microbial communities from Stordalen Mire near Abisko, Sweden - Bog_T0_2 | ecosystem: Environmental > Terrestrial > Soil > Wetlands > Peat | place: Sweden: Abisko, Stordalen Mire... | reverse complement strand
CCTGTTCCGGCATGTTCACCGCCAACTCGATGAACTGCCTGGCCGAGGCGCTGGGCCTCGCGCTGCCCGGCAACGGCACCGTCGTCGCCACCCATGCCGACCGCAAGCGGCTGTTCCTGGAAGCCGGGCGGCGTATCGTCGAGATCACCCGGCGATACTATGAGACCGACGACACCTCCGTCCTGCCGCGCAGCGTTGCGACCTTCGCGGCGTTCGAGAATGCCATGACGGTCGATATTGCGATGGGCGGCTCGACCAACACCGTGCTGCACCTGCTGGCGACGGCGCATGAGGGCGGCGTTGACTTCACCATGCGCGATATCGACCGGCTGTCGCGCCGGGTGCCGGTGCTGTGCAAGGTCGCGCCCTCGATCGCCAACGTACACCTGGAAGACGTCCACCATGCCGGCGGCATCATGGCCATTCTGGGCGAGCTGGAGCGCGCCGGGCTGGTCGACGCCTCGGTGCCGACCGTCCATTCCGAAACGCTGGGCGAAGCGCTGGCGCAATGGGATGTGCAGCGCACGGCGGACGAAGCGGTGCGCGACTTCTATCGGGCCGCGCCCGGCGGCGTGCCGACCATCGAGGCGTTCAGCCAGGCCAGCCGCTGGAAGGCGCTCGACGTCGATCGCAGCGGCGGGACGATCCGCGATGCGGCGCATCCGTTCTCCCAGGATGGCGGGCTGGCGGTGCTGTACGGCAACCTCGCCGAGGACGGGTGCATCGTGAAGACCGCCGGCGTGGACGCTTCCAACCTGCGCTTCACCGGCTCGGCCCGGGTGTTCGAGAGCCAGGACGCGGCGGTCACCGGCATCCTGGGCGGCACGGTGGTGCCCGGGGACGTGGTGATCGTGCGCTACGAAGGACCGCGCGGTGGGCCGGGCATGCAGGAGATGCTGTATCCGACCAGCTACCTGAAGTCGAAGGGGCTGGGGAAGGTGTGCGCCCTGGTGACCGACGGGCGGTTCTCCGGCGGATCGTCGGGCCTGTGCATCGGCCACGTGTCGCCGGAAGCGGCCGAGGGCGGCGCGATCGCGCTGATCGAGACTGGCGATCGGATCGCGATCGACATCCCAGAGCGGTCGATCCGCATCGAGGTTCCGGAGGCGGAGCTGGCGCGGCGGCGCGCGGCGATCGAGGCGCGGGGCGATGCCGCCTGGCAGCCGGCGCCGCGCACACGGCATGTGTCCGCGGCGCTGCAGGCCTATGCCGCGATGACCACGAGTGCGGCGCGCGGCGCGGTGCGCGACGTGACCGCGGTGCGGCGGCGGTAGCGGGGCTCCCGGCGGGGAGGGACCTGGACTTTCCGCCCGAGGCCCCTTCCCTTGCGCACGCCCGATCGACGGCCACCCGACCACAGGCGCCGCAAACGGTCAGACCGCGCGAGGATACGGCTGAGCGGGCCGCGGCTAAGGCGCCAGGGGGCTACCGTCGATATTGATCTTGCGAAGTCTGACCCCAGCGCGGGCATCCTTGACCACCTGGTCGATCACCTCGCGCGTGAGTTCCAGCCTGATCGCGTCCCGCGCTTGATCGAGCGACGGCGTCGGCACGAAGCGCCGCTCCACGAGCTTGACCACGGTGAAGCCGAGGTCGGTCATGACAGGCGTTGATGCGACCTGCCCCGGCTGCAGGGTGAAGGCAACATCGGCGATCTCAGGCCGCATCATCGCGCGCGGCAGCAAGCCGAAATCCGCGTTGCCGGCGGTTTCCGGCTCGATGCTCCGCGCGGCCATTGCCGCGAAATTGGCGCCATCCTTAAGGCTGCGGATGACCGCCTGCGCCTCCGGCGCGCTATCGAGAACGATGAGCTTCACCCGCACCTGGTCCTCGCCGCGCCTGTCCCCGTAGGTCGCCTGATACCGGGCCCGGATCGCCGCCTCCGTGACCAAACCAGAAACCTTTCGGTCGACCAGGGCCTGGCCCAGGATCTCGGCCCGCGCGAGCGCGTCCGGCGCGGCTTGCAGCTCCGCCTCGATCGTCGGATCGTCGTCCAGATGCTGGTTGTAGGCCTCCGTCAGCAGCGCCTCGCGCTCGACCATGATTTCCAGCAAGACCGGGTAGAGTTCGTAAAACGGCGCGTCCCTGGCCGTCGCGGGAAGATAGCGGATCGCGCCGGCGATGGCGCTCAGATGCAGGTCCCGCCCCTCGACATTCGCCACGACCAGGTCGTCCGATTCCCGGTTGAAGTCGCCCGCCTGGTAGGAATCGGTAAGCTGGTCAGGTGAGGCCGGCCGGTCCGCGCGTTGCGCCTCGGCGGCGGGGTCTCCCGCAATCGACAAAGCAATGGACGCGGCGAAGCCAATCACGCGCCAGACGGTCATCGCGGGTTTTGTCGTGACACGATCTCGCTCGTAAGGGCCAAGATCGCGGCATTGAGCAGGTCTCTGGTCCCCGCGCTTTCAGCGCGATCACTGCCATGTCTGAGCAAGACATGGTCGGCACGCAAAGCGTTCCTCAGCTTGATGGCGGGGTAGTCGACCTCGAAGCCGACCAATTCGCTGCCGAGAAACTGGGCGCTGGGCACCGTCGCCGAGCCTGCCTCGCTGGGGGCGCCGCTAACCAGGGCGGAGCCGGCGAAACCGATGACCGCCTCGGCGCTGGTGCCTTGGGTGCTGCCCGGGGGCATCGCGTCGGGCGACCATACGACGCCAAGGCCGCCAAACGGCTCGATCATGTGCATGGCAGCGGCCGCGGCCTCCCTGTTCAGCGCCAGCAGGCCAGTTGCGCAGGCCAGCCAGTATCGGATTCGAACCGATCGCCTCACCCGGGGCTCTCGCGCGGTCATCGAATGGTTCGCCTCTACCAACATGCTTGCTGAGCCATCACCCCTGACAAGATCATGATCGGCGCACCAAAGAATGAACGGCATCTCCAGCGGTCCGCCGGAGCGGGAACTCAGCTGCTGGCCGGCAAGGCCAGCCGAGACTGAAGCACACCCAATATACGCGCGTGCACCACCGGCTCGTCTGCGTCGGCCGCGATCAGGGCGCAGCGTCCAGGCTCGGCGCGGGCGATCTCGCGAAACCCCTCGTTCACCCGCGCGTGGAAGAACGCATCCAAACGCTCGTAGCGGTTGGCCTGCTCGCCGCGCTTCAGCAGGCGGGCAACGGCAACAGAATCAGGTACATCCAGCACGATCGTCAGATCCGGCTCGATCCCGATGAGGCGGGTCAACGCGCCGATCATATCACGGTCCGCGCCCTGGCCGTAGCCCTGATACGCCAGCGTCGAGTCGGTGAATCGGTCGCACACCACCCAGGTGCCGGCGGCCAGCGCCGGGCGGATTGTCGTCTCGACGTGCTCGGCGCGCGCGGCGAAATGCAGCAGCGTTTCGGCCGGCGCGGACCACGCCATGTCGCCGGACAGCAGCAGATCGCGCAGCCGCTCCGCCCCGGGCGCCCCGCCCGGTTCGCGGGTTCGCAAAACAGACAGGCCGGCCTGCGTCAGGGCGAGTTCCAGCAGCCGCGCCTGGGTGGTCTTGCCGGCCCCCTCGCCGCCCTCCAGCGTGATGAACCGCCCTCGCCCGCTCAGCCCTCGCCTAGTCAGATCGTCAGCTCCCGGTCACGAAGTGCGACAGCACCGAAATCGCCCGGCCTGGCAGGCTGAGCTTGGGCACGTCCTCTCCGGCGAGCAGCGGCACGTCCATCGCCGGCACGCCATCGCCCGACACCACCAGCTTGCCGATCGCATCGCCCTTGGCAACTGGTGCCCGCACCGGCGAATCGTAGCTCACGGAGACTTTGGCCGTCTTGCGCCAGTTGCGCGGCATGGTCACCACGAGGTCGCGGCCGCCCACCAGCGGCACGGTCGGACTGCTGCCGAGCCAGACCGGCACCTTCTCCACGACGTCGCCGGCGCTGAACAGGGTCACGTCCTCGAAATTGGTGAACGCCCAATCCAGCAGCCGCTCGCCCTCCTCGGCACGCTCGCGCATCGTCGGCAGCCCGTTCAGAACGACGATGACGCGCCGTCCGTTGCGCTCGCCGCTGGCGACCAGCCCGTAGCCGACCGCCTCGGTGTGGCCGGTCTTCAGCCCGTCCGCGGTGCCCTTCTGCACCAGGGGATTGCGATTTCCCTGCTCTATCCCATTGTATTTGAAGGTTTTTTCCGAATCGTAGTGATAGTATTCGGGAAAATCCTTGATAATGCGCCGGGCGAGCACGGCGATGTCGCGCGCGCTCATTTTATGCTCGGGATCGGGCCAGCCGGTCGAGTTCTTGAACACCGAGTGCTGCAGGCCGATTTCCTTGCCCTTCTGGTTCATCAGCTCGGCGAACTGCTCCTCCGACCCGGCAATCCCTTCGGCCAGCACGATGCAGGCGTCGTTGCCCGACTGCACGATCACGCCGCGGATCAGGTCTTCCACCTTCACCTGGCTGCCGAGCTGCACGAACATCTTGGACCCGGCCATGCGCCAGGCGCGCTCCGTCACCGGCAGTTCGTCGTCGAGCTTCAGCTTGCCCTGCTTCAACCGGTCGTAGACGATATACATCGTCATCAGCTTGGTCATGGAAGACGGCGCCACTTCGGCGTCCGCTTCCTTGTCCAGCAGCACCGCGCCGGTGTTGAAGTCCTCGATATAGGCCCAGCGCGCGGCGGTATCGACCGGGCCGATCGGGGTCTCGGCAGGCGAACCGGTCGGCTTCTCGGCTTCCTTGCCATGGCCGTGCTTCGGCGGCGCGCCGGCATGGCGTGCCTGCGCCAGCGCCGGCCATCCGGCCAGCGCGACAGTCGATCCCAACAGGGCGTCACGACGGGTCAGCATAACTCCGGCTCCTATTCCACCACGATGCGGGCGTCCATGATTCCCGCGCGAATCACCTGGTCCAACACCGCATCGGCCTGCGCCACCGACGCCAGCGGCCCGATCATCACGCGGTAGGTTCTGACTCGCCCCTGCACGGAGTTTGCGATCCGCGCGCCGAGTCCCGCCACAGTTGCCTGCTGCATGACCGCGTATTGATGACCCTGGAACGTGTCCAGCCGCACCCATAGCGTGCCGGGGTCGGGTGCGCCTTGCCCGACCTGTTCGGGCAGCTTCAGCGGCGGTGCGGGCGGATCGTCGGCGGGACCCGGCTGGACGGCGAGCGGGGCGAGCGCCGCGGACACTTCCCCGGGCGGCGGCAGCGCGGTCACCGCAATTGCATCGCGCGGCGCGGCGTTCATCGCCAGACGCGGCGCGCCGGGCAGCGAATCCGCCGCCGCGCGGCTTTCCGCCGAAACGACCTCCAGCCGGACCCGAGCGGTCCCGCCGTCCCCCGGCATGCCGAGCAATTGCGCGGTGCGGCGGGTAACCGCGACAACGCGATGGGGCGTTGGCGGGCCGCGGTCGTTGATCCGCACCAGCACCTGCCGCCCGGTCTCCAGGTTGGTCAGCCGGACGATCGACGGCAGCGGCAGCGTCGGATGCGCGGCCGCCAGCGCGGTCGGATCGAACGCCTCGCCGTCCGTGGTCAGCGGCGCATGGCCGGCGCCATAAACCGCCGCGATCCCGGTCTCGTCGGGTTGGTCGCTTTCCCGCGGGTAGAACCAGACGCCGCCGGCCTGGTATGGCTGGCCCAGCACGTAGTGCGGCGCGGGCGCCGACGCCGGCTTATGCGCCATGCAGCCGGCCGCCAGAACGGCCAGCGCCGGCGCCAGGCGACGCATCAGGTCACAACCCGGTCGCCCAGCAGTCCGATCGCGATGGCATAGAGGTCGGACGGGTTGTAGCGGCGGATCGCTGTGAAATTGCCGTACGCCAGGAAGGCGTCGCCGCCCGCCCCGTCGGGCAGCAGCACGGCGGCCTGGGCGCTCGGCGGTGCGGCCAGCCTGCCGTCCAGCGGACGCACCCCAAGCCGCGTCCATTCGCTCAGGGGCAGCCGGTTGTCCCGCCCTGCCCGGTATTCATCGAACCCTGCCGGCACGATCGCCGGCTGGCCCCAGGTCTCGCCGGCGCGCCAGCCGGAGCGGGCGAGATAGTTCGCGATCGAGGCCAGCACGTCGGGCACGCTACTCCAGATGTCGCGGCGGCCGTTGCCCTCGAAATCCACCGCGTAGCGCAGGTAGGAACTGGGCATGAACTGCGGCTGACCCATCGCGCCGGCATAGCTGCCGGTCATCCGCCCGGAGCTCACGTCGCCGGCGTCCAGGATTTTCAGCGCCGCGATCAGCTCGCTGCGGAAGAAGCTGGTGCGCCTGCCTTCCCAGGCCAGCGTTGCCAGCGCCTCAACCACGCGGAAGTCGCCGGTCTTGGTGCCGAAGCTGGATTCCAGGCCCCAGATCCCGGCGATCACGCCGGGGGAAACGCCGTAGCGGTTTTCGACCGCAGCAAACAGCGCGCGGTTTTGCCGATACGCCGCGCGGCCGGCCTGGATGCGCTGGTCGGTGACCAGCAGATCGCGGTATTGCGCCCAGGTCATCGTGAACTCGGGCTGGCGGCGGTCGCGGTCGATCACTTTCTGGTTGGGTGCGAGGCCGCTGAGCGCATCGTCCAGCGTGGCGGGCGCGATGCCCGCCCGCCGGGCTTCGGCGCGCAGGCCCGCGAGAAAGCCCTGGAAGCTGTCGCTGGCGGCATTTGCGCGGGCGGCAAGGGCGGCCGGAGCCGCGGCGGCGATCAAGAATCGGCGAGTTAACATGGCGCGCTGTCTGCCACGTTCAGCCGCTGCGCTGCAACGAAACTCGGTGAGAGCCGCCGCCGGGGCCGCACTGCCCGGCGTCATGCTGCAACCGCGCAGTGATCGTGTTGCGCGTGCGAAGTGAATAGGATCGTTGTTCTTTCGTTTGTTTGCCTTGCCAAGGAGCGCCGTTCGGCGTCAGAGTTGCCCACGGACGGGAGGAAAACGTTCCGATGACCATAACTTCCCAGCTTGCTCGATTTAGTGCGTCTATCCGCCTGGACGCGTTGCCCGATGAGGTAACTGCGCGGGCCCGGCTGCTGGTGCTTGATCTTGTCGGCAACATCATCCGGGCGCGTCACGACGCGGAGAGCACGTTCTCGTTCCTCGCCGCCGCCCGCGCCCTGGGCATGGCGGCCGGCAACACCGGGGTCTTCGGCGACTCGGCGCGCTATACGCCGGCGGGCGCCGCGTTCCTGAACGGCGCGTTGGCGCATTCGCTCGACTTCGACGACACCCATGCGCCGGGCTCGCTGCATCCTGGCGCCTCGGTGATCCCCGCGGCCTTCGCCGCCGGCGAGATGGCCGGCGCCTCCGGGGAAAACATCCTGGCCGGCATCATCGCCGGCTACGAGGTCGCCTGCCGGATTGCGCTCGCCCTGCCCGCCAGCGCGCATTACGACCGCGGCTTCCACCCCACCGCCACCTGCGGTGCCTTCGGCGCGGCAGCCGCGGCGGCGCGCGTGTTCGGGCTGGACCCCGACGGGCTTGCTGGCGCTCTCGGGACGGCATTGAGCCAGGCCGCCGGAACCTTGCAGTTCCTGGTCGATGGCGCCTGGACCAAGCGTTTCCAGGTCGGCTGGGCGTCGTGCAGCGGCCTGGTGGCGGCGACGCTGGTGCGCGAAGGCTTCAAAGCGCCCTCGGAGGCATTGGAGGGCCGTCACGGGTTCCTGCGCGCCTATGCGCCGAACCCGGTCCCGGAGCGGGCGGTGCAAGACCTGGGCACGGTATTCGAGCTCATGAATACCGCCGTGAAGCCCTACCCGTCCTGCCGCTGGGGCCACGCCTGCATCGATGCCGCGCTGGCGCTGCGCGCCGAACATGGGTTCCAGCCGGACGAGATCGAGAGCGTGACGCTGGGCCTGCCGGAGTCGGCCATGAAGCTGATCGGCGAGCCGGCCGAGAAGAAAGCGGACCCGCGGAATGTGGTGGACGGGCAGTTCAGCGCCCCGTTCGTCGTTGCCTGTGCGCTGGCGACCGGCGCAATGACCTGGGACAGCTACTCCCTGCTGCGGGACCCGACGGTGCGCCGGCTGCTGCCGAAGATCGTCAGTGCCTTCGATCCGGAGATCGAGGCCGCGTTCCCGGCCAATATGGCGGGCAAGGTGAGACTGACGGCGCGCGGCGAGCAATTCAGCCGCAGCGTCCTGGTGCCCAAGGGCGAGCCGAGCAACTTCCTCACCGAAGATGAGTTGCGCGGCAAGTTTGCCAGCCTGACCGACGCGATCCTCGGCGTCGATCGCTCCGAGCGGCTTGCCAGCGCGGTTCTGGCGATCGACCGGACGGCCGGGGTTTCGGGCCTGATTCGTGCCGCCGCGCCGTTGATGTCCGCGCGGCTGGCCGGCGAATAGGCTTTCGGCGGCGGGCGGCCCCAGCGGGGCGCCGGCCGCCCTTCCTGCGCGGCGAGCCGCAATGGCGGATGGCCCAAGCGCTTGTCAGCCGTTCCCGGCCCCCGCGCGCCGGCGATGGTGTTCGCATGCGTACTATTTTGACCTAGATCATGGCGCGCTGCGGCGACCTCGGAACCATTCCGCGCTGCAATGACGGCGTGACAGCCACGACGTGGCTCTCGCCTTCGTGCATACGGAATTGGATCGCAGCAGGAGACCGGCCATGCCCATCGTTACGTTTGCTTCCCCCACCATGCACCGCGACGTACGAGCCTATGCGACGGCCGGGGATACCCACACGATCCTGTCGGTGGCCGAGAAGAACGCCGTCAAGATTCCCTTTGAATGTCGCAACGGGGAATGCGGCTCATGTCTGATCAAGGTCGAATACGTCGAGGGCAAGCCGAAAATGGGCGTTTCGCTGACCGAGAAGGAAAAGGCAACGCTGCGCACCCTGGGCAAGATCACCGACCAGGAGATCGAGGACGCTGAAGTCCGCGATATTCCGCCGCCCTATCGGCTGGCCTGCCAGTTCGTGGCACGCGACGAAGAGGTTGTCATCAACTTCACCGGCGAGCCAGGCGGCGCCGTCTAAGTCCCAACGGGCTGTCCTGGGCCGACATTTAGGGTGCGGCTGGCGCTTCGGCGAACCTCCCGCCCCTTCCCTTGGACGCCGGCCCTGGAAGCCCCTGGCCACGGTGCTGCTTTACGGCACGGCCGGCTGGCGGTGCAGCAGGCTGTCGATCAGCTCGATCACCTGGCGCTGGGAATAGGGTTTGTTCACCAACGGCGCGTCAGCGCAACGACCGGCCGGACGGCCCTCGCCGTCCCAGCCGGACGTCAGGAGGATGCGCATCCCGGGTATGTGCCGCTTGACCCAGCGCGCGAGGCCGAACCCGTCCAACTCCCCCGGCATGCGCACGTCGCTGAACACGACGTCGACCGACGCGTCCTCGCTGAGGGTGGTGATCGCCTCGGCGGCATTGCCGGCCTCGATGACCCGATAGCCGGCTTCGCGCAGCGATTCAGCCAACGCATGCGAACCATGGCCTCGTCCTCGACCACCAGGATCGTGGGGGATGACGCAAGGGTAGCGCCGGCGAGCGACTCTGTGAGGATTCTTGACATGATCAGCGCTATCTAGCCTGCAACGAGGGCCATGGCACATGCTCGCCGGAAAGTTATGCGTGATATCAACCCTTCGCGATCCTTGAAACCGTTCGGCCGACTGCCGGACAAGTGCCGCATTTGTGTAGTAAGCGTGAATTGATTTCATGGGCAATAACCGTCTGCTTGGCTGGTGGCCCGCACGATTCGCCAAAACCTCAGATTGGATGCCTGATACACCCAATTTACCGAGACAATTACTTGCAAAGAACGCCGACGCGCCACCGCTACCCGCCCGCTACGGCGCGCAACGCCGCCAGGTAGCGCCTGCGCGCTTCGCTCCGGGGCAGCGCGTCCAGGGCGGCGGCCGCCTGGTCCGGTGTGGCCGCGGCCAGGCCAACAAGCTCGCGCACCGACCACGCAAAGGCCGCGCGCTGGTCGGCCGCCGCGACGGCCAGGCCGAGCGCTTCGCCTGCCCTTGTTGGCGGACGCAGGCCGCGCAGCCAGCCAAGCCTGCCGGCAAAACTGTCGACCGGCGGGGTCGCGGTCACGCCCGCGTTGCGCCATTCGTGGGCCAGCGCCTCGCTCAGGAGCCACCCCAGCTCCGGGGTCAGGCTGGCGAACAAATCCGCTTCCTGTCCCAGTCGGCAAAGCAGGTCGTCCGCGGCCTTCACCGCCGCGGGCCGCGCTATGTCGGTTGCCAGGATCACGCGCCGCATCGCCGCAATGGACGCATCGTCCAGCCCGGCATGCCGCGCCAGTTCGGCCGTGATCGCGGCCGAGCGCGCCTCCAGCCGGCCGGATGATCCGCCGGCCGATCCGTCGTGCAGCAGGTCATGGCCGGCCATGGCCAGCACGCCGGCCGCCGCAAGCTGCGGCTTCAGTGATCGCATCCGCCGCGCGGTGCCGGCCAGCCAGCCCATGGCGATGACGACGTCGGCCTGGTGATGGCGGTCGTGGTACGCAGGCTCCGTGCCCGGCCTGAAGGCGGCGCCGTGCGCTTCGATCGCATCGGCGATGGCTCGTCCCGCCGCCAGGCAGCCGCGCGGCGCGGGCTCGGTGCCCAGCGCAGTCTCAAGCGCCTCCGCTATGGCGCCGCGCAAATCGGGCGCCTGCGCGCGGCGCTCATGCAGGCGCTGTTCCGCCAGCCGGAACGCCTGGCGCGGCGGGCCTGGAAACCAGGGGACGTCATCTTGTGACGCGGACATTTCGGCTATCCTGAGTGCGGGCGGCGTTGCCCTGCAAGTCTCGATATTGACCAATCCGGCGGCTCGGATCGCGCGCATAATCAGTGCGGAAAAGCCATGCGATTGCGTCTCCCATCGGCGCTGGTCGTTGCGCCCGATCAGCGCGATATGCACGCGCCGCTGATCGGGCGAGCGGACAGCGATCATTGAGGTGCGGTGGATGCTAGCAGTATCCACGTAACCGGCTTATTACCGCGGCGTCCCGCCGAACCCAGGTCATTGCGGCCTGGATTTGGCCGGCGACGGCCGCGGAAATCGGCATCGACACAGTGCCTATGCTGGCCAGGCTGGCGACACGTTCGGGCTGCCTTGTCTTCGGCAAGGCAGCGCTCGGGTCGGCGGCGGTCTGCGTGGCGGAAACGCGCGGGGAAAACAATGCGCACGAACCAGACCTTCGACGACTTGGCTGTAGGCGACGAGCAGTCCATCACCCGCGTGGTGACGCCCGACGACCTTAATGTGTTCGCCCACGTCAGCGGCAATCTGAACCCGGTCAACCTGCCGGGCTCGGCCGGCGAGGGCACGGACGAGGTGGTGCATCCCGCTCCGGCGATGTGGCTCGGGTCGCTGTTCTCGGCGGTGCTCGGCAACCTGCTGCCCGGACCGGGCACGCTGTACCAGGCGCAAACACTGAAATTCCATGCGCGGGCCCATGTCGGCGATGAGCTGACGGTGCGCGTGCGGGTCACCGGCAAGAACCCGCCGCGCAGCGTGATGCTGGCGACGCAGGTCCTGTGCGGCGATGCCGTCCTGGTGGAGGGCACGGCGGAGGTACTGGCACCGGTGGTCCGCATGACCGCCGCCGCCAGCGTTCTGCCCGGACTGGTGGTGGCGCGCCACCGCCACTACGAGCGCCTGATGGCGGCCTGCCGCGCCCTGCCGCCGATGGCAACCGCGGTGGTCGCCCCGGAAGACGAGAACTCCCTGGCGGGTGCGCTCGCCAGCGCCCGCGCCGGATTGATCATGCCGGTGCTGGTCGGCGATGAGGATCGCATCCGGGAGGTGGCGGCGAACTGCAACCTGACCCTCGGTGGCGTCGAGATCGTGAACGTCACCAACCACGGCGCCGCCGCCGCGAAGGCGGTGGAGCTGGTCCATTCCGGCGACGTCGCCGCCGTGATGAAGGGGTTCCTGCACACCGACGAGCTGATGCGGCACGTTGTGAAGTCGCAAGGCGGGCTGCGCGGATCGCGCCGCATCAGCCACGTCTTTGTGATGGACGCGCCGACGCTGCCCGACCTGCTGCTGGTGTCCGATGCCGCGATCAACATCGCGCCGGGGCTGAAAGAAAAGGTCGATATCACGCAGAACGCCATCGACCTGGCGCTGGCGCTGGGGATCGTGCTGCCGAAGGTTGGCATCCTGTCCGCGGTCGAGACGGTGAACCCGGACATGCCGTCCACGCTGGACGCGGCGGCGCTCGCCAAGATGGCCGATCGCGGCCAGATTCGGGGCGGGGTCGTCGATGGCCCGCTGGCGATGGACAACGCCATCAGCCTGACCGCCGCGCGCAGCAAGGGCCTGACATCGTCGGTGGCGGGCAAGGCGGACGTGCTGATCGTGCCGAACCTGGAAGCCGGCAACATCCTGGTGAAGCAGCTAACCTACGCGGCGCAGGCGGAAGCCGCCGGCCTGGTTCTCGGCACCAGGGCGCCGGTGCTGCTGACCAGTCGCGCCGACGACGAAAGTGCCCGGATGTTCTCCTGCGCCGTGGCCGTGCTGTATGCGCATTGGCAGAAGACCGGCCAGAGCGCGGTTCCGCCGGCGGCGGATACGGCCTCCTGACCGGCCGGCGCTAGCCGCCCGATACGAGCCAAGCGCTGACCGCGAAAGCGGTCAGCGCGACCGCTTGGCCTGGACGCGATTGCCTATGATCTGCAGGAAGCCCTGCAGAGCGACTGCCTGGCGCTCGTCGGGAAACCGCTCGGCCAGTGTCCAGGCCGCGCCTTCGGCGAGCACCCCCAACACAATGTACGGGTCGGCCTCGCTATCGACGACCGCCTTGATCACCTCGCTCAGAACCGAGGCGGGATCGGCAACGGTCGCCGCGGCCTGATCCGCGAGCAGCGATAGTTCGCCGACGGTGGCGAAGCGCCGGTCATCGCCGCAGCGCGGACGGTCAATGTCCGGCACAACCGGCGATTGCCGGTTTGTTGCTTCGGGCCCAGCGGTTCGACGCTGAAAGGTCATGGTATCCGATCCCGGTTGTAGATGCTTCGTAACGAGACAACCGACGTATCCTGTCTGGATACGTGATCGCGCAAATCACACTTTGTTGAACACGGCCAAGGGCCGGTGCAGCGGCGGCCCGGACGCGCCCCAATGGGTGGACGGCTGACCCTGGCAGGCCTTGCGGAAACCGAACCCGTGCGCACCCAGTGGTGCTTCACCCGCAGCAAAAAGGGGAAGCACAGTGCCGCAAATCGATCCCTGGCTCGCGCTTGGCGTCATCGTCTCAACCGCGGCGACCGACGCGGTCTATGTCATGTTCAACGCGGCGGTGTCGTCGCGACGGCGGGTCTCCGCCGCAACGTGGAGCAGCATCTGGTACCTGCTCTCGGCGTTCGCCGTGATCAGCTACACGTCGAACTGGATCTATGTCTGCTTCGCGGCCGTGGGATCGTGGTTCGGGGCATTCGCCTCAATGACCTTGCTCCGCAAACCGCCGGGCGCATCGGCTCGTTGACCGTTCGACCCGCCTGAGCGGATCGGCCCTGGGTCAGCACAGCCTGATCCGCAGCGTCAGCACGCGCCGCTCGCCGGGGGGGATCAGCATCAGCCCCGGCTTGTCGCGAAATGCGCCATCGAACCCCACCGGGCTTGCCATGCCGTGCCATGGCTCGATGCAGAGAAAATCGGCACTCTCCCCCTGGCCCGTCATCCGCGACCAAAGCCCCAGCTGGCGGAACCCGTCCCAGGACACCTCGATGGCTTCCGCCCCCGGCGCGGTAAAACGCACGGAGCGGCTGGCCGGCTGGTCGAGGATGACCGCGTCCGCCGCGAACAGCGCGGGATCGAGCCGGAGCGTCCGCCCCTCGATCGGCGTCGGCGCAGGATCGGGGCTGAGCAGCCCATCCTGCAGACGCCGGATCGGCGCGGGTTCGGGCTCGGCAAACGTCAGGACGTGAGCACCTTTCGCCGCCCCCTCGGCCAGCGGCCAGACGAAGGCCGGATGGCCGCCGGCCGATGCGGGCAGAACCTCCCGCCCGGTGTTTACGATGGTCAGGCTCTGCTCCAGCGCATCGTCGTCCAGCGTGTAGGTGACCTCCAGGCGGAAGCCGAACGGGTACATGGCCCGCGTTTCCGTATCGTCGTGTAGGACCAGCCGGCAGACGGTGGGGCTGCGGGTCAGCCAGGCGAATCGGCGGTCGCGGGCAAAGCCATGTTGCGTCAGGCGATAGGCCTTGCCCTGGTGCAGCAGCGTGTCGTCCTTGAGGCGGCCGACGATCGGGAACAACAGCGGCGCATGGCGCGGCCAGATCGGGTGCGCCTGCCACAGCATCTCCGTGCCCCGTGCGTCGCGCAGCGAGCACAGTTCGGCCCCATCGGCCTTCACCGTGGCGGACAGATAGGCGTTTTCGATGGTGTGCCTGTGCATCATCCAACAACCATGGACCCGGACGGCGAGACGACGCCAGACCTCCCAGCGCCGCTAGCGAACCGTTCATTGCGGCGCGCGGAACACCGCGTTCAGGCGGGCTAACGGCGTTCCGCAGCCGGCGGTACGGCGCTGTCCGGACGACCGCGACGCAGATAGATGGTCACGGTCGTGCCCTGCCCTGGCTCGCTCGCCAGCGTGACATGGCCCCGCGACTGCTTGGCGAACCCGTAGACCTGGCTCAGCCCGAGACCGGTCCCCTTCCCGATCGGCTTGGTGGTAAAGAACGGCTCGAACGCGGCCTCGCGCACCTCCCTGGTCATGCCGGTCCCGGTGTCGGTCATCGTGATCGCCACATAATCGCCCGGCAGAAAATCCTCCTGGCCAGCCACGGCGGCGCTGTCGAGCACGACATTGGCGGTCTCGACGGTCAGCTGACCGCCCTCCGGCATCGCGTCGCAGGCATTGACCGCCAGGTTGATCAGCGCGGTTTCGAGCTGGTGCGGGTCCGCCTCCGCCGGCCACAGCCCGCGTTGATGCCGCACGACCAGCGCGATCTTCATGCCCAGCGTGCCGCTGAGCAGCCGGGTGACGCTATCGACGCACGCATCGACCGCAAAATCCGTGGGTTCCAGCGCCTGCCGGCGGGCGAAACTGAGCAATTGCTGGGTCAGCTCGCCCGCGCGGCCGGTGCCGGTCAGCGCCCGCTGGACGTATTTCTTGCGCGGATCGGCGGCTTCGAGCCGTCCCTCCAGCACCTCCAGATTGGCCTGGATCGCCATCAACAGGTTGTTGAAATCATGGGCGATGCCGCCGGTGAGCTGGCCGATCGCCTCCATCTTCTGCGACTGGCGGGCAATCGCCTCCGCCTTCTGCCGCTCCGAGGTCTCACGGTGCAGGGCGGCAACCGCTTCGTCCCGCTCCCGGATCTGCCACTGTAGCCGCGCATTCGATTCCAACAGGATACCGGGCGAAGGCAACGCCACCAGCTTCGGCAGCAGCGGCCACAGTACCGCCGCCGCAAACACCGAGACCGCGGCGGTGACCGCCTTGACCAGGCCATCGGCCAGGTAGTCGGGATGCCAGAGCGTCCAGACGTCCAGCGCATGGGTGGTGCCGCAGGCCACGATGAAGGCGGCGAACAGCCATCCCATCCAGCCGAACACGACGTCCGAGCGGCGCAGCAGCAGCAAGGCAATCGCCAGCGGGATGGAATAGTAGGAGGCCGCGATCAGCGTGTCGGAGACGACGTGCAGCGCCATCAGTCCCGGCTGCCACGACAGGCAGAAGCCGTGCGGCGTCAGCGCGTCGCTATCCAACAGGCCGGACAACAACCCGGGCATGAGCAACCCTCCGATCCTCGGCGTGCCTGGACCAACTTTTTCGCCCCACGACGCCGATGCGGCCTGCCCCGAAAGGCCATCGGGGGAGGCTCAGCTTTCCAGCTCGCCGCGGATCGCCGCTGCCAGCTCCTGCATCCGGAACGGCTTGTGCAGGAACCGATGGCCCAGGCGCTGGGAGGCGGAATAACCAGAAATCAGAATAACCTTGAGCCCATTCCACCGTTGCGTGGCGCGGTCCGCCAGTTCGACCCCCGACATGTCGGGCATCCTGATGTCTGTGACCACCACCCGCGTCTCCGGGTGGCTCTCCAGCAGCATCAGGGCGCTGGCGCCTCCATCGGCTTGCAGGACGCGATAGCCGCTGTCCTCCAGGAATTCCGAGATGATGATGCGAACCTCGGGATCGTCGTCCACGACGATCAGAGTCGGTTCGCATGCCATCGGTGCTTCGGTGGCGTGGATCGCGGACTGCGTTTCAATTGCCACCATTCCTCCAGACCAGGGCCTACCATCCAAGCGGCGCTCGGCCGTCCAGAGAACGCGGCTCCCGCGCGACCATGTCGCAGGTGACCCAACTGAGAAAAACCCTACCACCAGCCTACGACGTTCGGGAGTGGCGACCGGACGCGAAACGGTCGAATGTGGTCACAACTTCGCGAAACCGTCAGGATCTCGCCCGTCTAGGCGATCGGTGCCAGGATTTTCCAGATCGGCAGACGGAATTTTCCATACGGGAAGTTGCGGGCGGGAGGTGCCATGCACGCGGAGCGCAGAACAACCACCTTAACCCGATACGAGTTCGCAATGTTATCCAGGATGATCGTCCAGCAGCGCGCTGAGCGTCGGTTCGAGCGCGGCGGCCAGGCGCGCCTGGCCCTTCGGTGACGGGTGCAGCGCCGGCTCCGGCGTGGTTTGCTGCGGGTCGCGGAACAGCGAGAGATCCAAGACGCCGTCCTTGATGAAGAACGCCGAAACGTCCCGGAACGTCACGGATGGCAACGCGCCGTCGCCATAGCGGGCGGCCAGCGCGGCATTGATCTCGGCCGTCGCCTGCGCCACCGGCGCGCCGCGGTCGCCCGGCAATACGCCGACCAGCAGGATTTTCGTGGCCGGCAGCCGTCGCTGCACCTCGGTCACCACCGCGATGATCCCGGCCACGGAGTCGGCGGCCGACCAATTCAGCCAGCCGATATTATTGGCGCCAATCAGGATCACCGCGGCCCTGGGCGCGAGGCCGTCGATCTCGCCGTGCATGATCCGCCACAGCAGGTGCGAGGTGCCATCGCCGCCGAAGCCCAGGTTGAGCACATGCCGCCCGGCGTAGAAGCGCTGCCAGACGCCGCTGAAGTCGAGGAACGGCTCCGGCCCGGAGCATTCGTATTGCTCGGTGATCGAGTCGCCGAGCAGCACCAGATCGACCGGCCGCGACCGGGCCTCCAGCAGTTTTGCTTCGTGCCGCGCCCGCCATTCGGGGATGTCCAGCCGGTCGGTCGGAATCGCCGCGGGCGGCTGCGGCTTCAGCGGCCCTTGCATTACGACAGCAGTAGCCACGCGATCGAGCCCGTGCCGACGGCGCAGGTCAGCGCGACTGGCACGAGCGCCATGTCCTGGCTGCGACGGACAAAGCGAGTCACGGCCCACAGCGTTGCCAGCGCGGTGACTCCGGCGGCGCCGGCAGCAAGCCCGGCGGGGGTGACCACGCCCGGCGGCAGACGGAATTTCGGCACGTCCAGCACGATCGCCGCAACGGCGATCGGGGCGGCGATCAGGAACGCGAAATGTGCGGGGCCCTTGCTCCTGAGCCACCGTTGGGCTGGCTTCTCGATCAGGGGGAATGACAGCGCCGACGCGCCGATGACGGCGCACAGCATGATCGCCGTCGCCAGCCGGTCGGGATAAACGGCATGCGCGCGCGACAGCACATCGGACACCCATGACCGCAGCGGCAGCAGCGGCATTTGCCACAGGTAGATCGAGAACGAGATCGCGCCCAGCCAGCGGATGACGGGCGATCCGAACCAGCGCGCAATGCGCGACGCCTCGAACGACAACCCGATCACGAACAGGCAGGCGAGCAGCACGAGAACCAGGTCGAGCGACGGGAACAGCGTCAACGGCGCGAACACCGCCAGCATGGCTGCCAGCGCCGGTGTGCTGCCGAGCGTTGCCGTCCAGGCGGCCTGGGAGCGCAGCCGCCAGCAGAAGACGCCGAGCATGAACTCCGTCGTGCAGCGAACCAGCGCGAACGGGGACGTGTACCAATCGACCACGCCGATCTGTGGCCCATCCAGGCGGCCAAAGAGCAACGCTGCCATCACCAGGCAGACCAAGGCGGCGCCGGCAACCAGCGCACTGCGGCGGAACGGCCGTGCCAACAGCAGCACCACGAACAACGGGAACAGCAGGTTGGCCGCCCATTCGGTGCTGATCGACCATCCCGCGGCGTTCAGACTGTCGTTCGGCCAAACCCACAGCTGAACAAGCAAAAGATTTGCGGCGAGCCCGGCCGTGGACGCTGTCGGATCACCCCAGACGCCAATCCCGAAATGCACCAGCAGCCAACAGATGATCGTCGTGATGGCGTACAGCGGGAAGATCCGCGCCAGGCGATGCAGGATGTAGCGCTGGAATTGCCCTACCGAGAGTTTGTGAAGCTGCACCTCGTAGATCATCGCCAGCACAAAGCCGCTGAGGATCATGAACAGATCGACCGCGAGGTAGCTGTGCGAGAACACTGTTGCGACCGAATCGTTGATCGCCGGATCGCGGACATAATGACCGACCATCACCCAGCATGCGGCCAAGCCGCGCAGACCGGTGAGCGACCTGATTTCGGCACGGGCGGGTTGACCAAGCGGTGCGGGGGGATAAGCCTGTGAAGCGAACATGCTCCCCCTTCGTGCCAAGATGCACGCCGAATCGTAGCAATCACCGGTATCCAGGGGTCGGGCGGCGGCGACCATACCGCGTCGAAACGTTGGCGCTGGCGCCTTGTTGCTACGATTATGGGCCAGTCGGTACGGCGTTCAACGCGTAAGCTGATCCGCAGGATCACCAAACAAGGAGCAAGCCGCGCCGGCCGGTCAGCGACCGCGCATGAAGCGCCACGTTGCCGACAGCACGGGTGCGGCGCCCGTGATCACGACCGGCTCGGCCTGCAACAGGACCGGAGCGGCATCGCCCTGCTGCCAAAAGCAGTAGGTGTTGTCTCCGGACCCGTTGACCGCGACCACCTTGTGGTTGCCCGTTGTATCGATCGCGTGAACGGTGACGCGGCTGATCAACCCGCCCTTCAGCGCACGCATGTCGTCCACCGCTTCCAGCACCGCGTCGGCCACGCTCGCGCCGGTCTTCATGTAGAGAACGATGGACCGCGCGGTGCAGCAACGGATCGTCATCTCGCCCGTGCCGGTACACGCAGCGGCCCCATAACGCGCATCGGCATAGCAGCCGGCGCCGACGATCGGACTGTCACCCAGCCGCCCCGGATACTTCCAGCCCCAGCCCGACGTGCTGGTCCCCGCACAAATGTTGCTGTCCTGATCCTGCGCCAGAAACACCGTGGTATCGCGCCCGATTTCCGGATCGATCGCATGTCGGCACAACGCCGCGAGCGGCGTGTTGGGCCATGCGCGCTTTTCCGCCTCGCTCACCTCTTTCTCGAACCAGGCTTGCCACACGCGCCGGGAGTCATCCGTCAGGTTCTCCGCAATCTCGGCACCGACCTCGCGCGCAAACCGGGCCGCGCCCTCCCCGACCAGCAACTCGTGCGGCAACCGGCGCATCACCTCGCGCGCAACCGACACCGGATGGCCGAACCCCCGCAGAGCGCCAACCGCGCCGGTGCGCAGCGTCGCGCCGTCCATCATGCAGGCGTCCAGCTCGACCTCGCCCAGCAGGTTCGGCCAGCCACCACGGCCGACAGTGCGCACCGTCTCGTCGGCTTCGACCAGCCGAATGCCGGCCTCGATCGCATCGAGCGCACCCTGCCCCTCCGACAGCAGTCTTGCGGTCGTTGGCGCGCCGACGCTGCCTTCGTTGTTGGTCACCAGAATCATAGGAAACTCCCTTGCGGCAACACGCTGTTACGCCGACACATGGAAAGCACGCACGGCGTCCTCCGCGGAACGGAACACGTGGTCGTGTCCGACCGTAGCAAGCAGCCCCGTGCGAGCCGCTTGTGTCTGCGCCCGTTCCGAGGACAACCGCGCCAGCGCGACCGAGATCCCCTGCCCCTGCAACCCGCGGATCGTCTGCTGCAGCGTCAGCGAACCGGTGTAGTCGATCTCCGCCACGCCGCTGGCTTCGATCACCACCAGCCGCACCGTCGGGCTCGCCGCATCGACCAAATGCGTGAGCCGAGCAACCACGAAATCCGCATTGGTGAAATTGATCGGCGCCGACGGCGCGAACACCAGCACCCCGGGTTCGTGCTCGCCGGCCTCGCCACGCTCGGGCGGCCACCACACCGTCGTCCCCCGCGCGCGGGCCAGCTCCACGCATGGCGGGCGGGCAACCATCGCAACGCTGTGCAGCAGCGACAGCACGATGGCGCCGATCATGCCGGTCTCGATCGGCATCGCCACCACCAGCAGCGCACTCGCCGCGACCAACCAGATCTCCGTGCCGCCGCGGCGCATGATCCGCGCCATATCGCCGACACGGCAAATCCGCGCGGCAATCGCCAGCAGCACCCCGCCCAGCGCCGCCTGCGGCACGAAGGCGAGCAGCGCCCCGCCCCACAGCGCCAGCACCACCGTCAACGCCACGGCCACCAGGCCCGCCAGCTGCGACCGCCCGCCGGACTGCGCCACCACCGCCGTCCGCGGCGGACTGGCATTCACCGCGAACCCGCCCAACAGCCCCGCCAGCACGCAGCCGGCGCCGACCCCGGCGAAATCGCGCGACACCGGCTCCGGCCGATCCTCCTGCGAAGGAAACGCGCGCAGCACCGCCGCACTCTGCATGATGCAAACCAGCGCCACGATCAGCGCCAGCGGCACCACCGGCAGTATCTCGGGAAGTGCCGCCAATGGCAGGCTGGGCGTCGGCAGCGTCGCCGACAGCGCCCCGATCACGTGCACGCCATGACGCGGCAGATCGAACGCCGCGGCGGCGCCCGACGCAACGGCAAGCGCCAGCAGCGGCACCGGCCAGCGCGGTACAAGCCACTCACCGGCCTGCATCACGACGAGCACGAACAGCCCGATCGCCACCGTGTAGGCATTCGCGTCAGGCACCGCGCGGACCAACGCCCAGGCCCGGTCCGGCAATGATCCAGACACGTCCGCCACGCCAAGCACCGACGGCATCTGGCTGACGGCGATATGCACTGCAATGCCGGCAAGAAACCCGGTGATCACCGGAACCGACAGCAGGTCGGCAATCCAGTCGGCCCGCAGCAAAGCCACACCGATCAGCACACACCCGACCAGCAGCGCCAGCAGCCCGGCCAGCGGCGCATAAGCCGCGCCGCTCGCAACCGCGATCGCCCCAAGCGTGCCCGCGAAGATCGGTGCGATCGTCGAGTCCGCGCCGGCGGACAGAAACCGGTTCACGCCGAACGCCGCAAACCCCAGCGCACCGGCGGCGAACGTCACCAGCCCCGTCTCCGGCGGCATGCCCGCCAGCCGCGCTGTGGCCAGTTGTTCTGGGATCGCGATGGCAGCCAGCAGCGCGCCCGCCAAAAAATCGGGCGCCAGCCACGATCTGCGGAAGTCTCGGAATGAGGCGAAGAACAGCGAGGGGGGGGGGGGCCCCC